>WNFQ01000184.1_pt1 | contig 37846 bp, 36 predicted proteins | sample 5400171 | NCBI WGS metagenome assembly WNFQ01 (sample SAMN13153356, study PRJNA577476) | soil metagenome | isolation source: 20 cm soil under Madrone tree | place: USA:California | collected 2016-06-14
ACGAACGGAAGCGAGCGGCTGCCCGCGCGTCGTAAGTAACCTTGAGGAGGAAGCACATGCAGCTCGATCTCAGCGGTCATCATGTAGAAGTCACCGATTCACTACGCGCTTACGTCATCAAGAAATTCGAGCGCATCTCACGGCACTTCGAACAGCTCATCGATGTTCACTGTGTGCTCACCGTCGAAAAATTCGGCCACAAGGCCGAAGCCACCCTCATGCTCCGGGGAAACAAGATCTACGCCGACGCCACGGAAAACAACATGTACGCCTCCATAGACGCCCTGGCCGACAAACTCGATCGATGCGTCAAGAAACATAAGGAAAAGGCTGCGGACCACCACGCCGTGGACGTGATCAAGGCCCGTTCATTGGGTTGATATCGGGCGCCCGCGTGTCGATGCGACTCATCATCGTGAGCGGGCTGTCGGGCTCGGGCAAGAGCGTCGCTCTGCACATGCTGGAGGACATCGACTTCTACACCGTCCGCGGCATGGGAGATACCTATCCCAGAACCGCGGTCGGTCTGGATGCGCGCAATCGGCCCAATGAAATCGAGACGATTCCGGCTCTCGTGGGTGAACTGCGGCGCAGCGGCATCAGCTGCGAGGTTCTGTATCTGCACGCGAGCGTGGAAGTGCTGCTCAAGCGCTACGCCGAAACGCGGCGCAAGCACCCTCTCGTGACGGGCGATGTGAGTCTGCGCGAGGCGATCGCCTCGGAACGCAGGCTTCTGGAACCCATCACCACCGCGGCGGACTTGGTCGTGGACACGTCCAACATGGGGGTGCACGCGTTGCGCGAACTGATCCGCGAGCGCGTCGACCGGCGGCGGGAGGCGCGGCTTTCCCTCATGTTCGAGTCGTTCGGCTACAAGCACGGCATCCCGGGGGATGCGGATTTCGTCTTCGACGTGCGCAGCCTGCCGAACCCCTACTGGGAGCATGCGCTGCGCCATCTCAACGGCCGCGACGCGCCCGTGATCGAGTATCTCTCGGGGTATGCCAGCGTGCGCGGCATGATCGCGGATCTGATCGACTTCTTGGACCGGCGCGTCGGCGAATTCGCACAGGCGAACCGCAGCTATCTGACCATCGCGATCGGGTGCACCGGCGGCCAGCACCGCTCGGTGTACATCGCCGAGCAGCTCGCCGAGCATTTTCGAAAGAGCTTCCCGCAGGTTCTGACCCGGCACGATTCCCTGCAAAAGCACTGAAGGAACGCTCCGCCAGGACCCCGTCCGGCGCTCCTAGCCCGGTGTCGCGCGGTATTGACGGGCGTTTTCCAGCGCCAGGAAGGCGCGTATCTCGTCGGCGCGCGCCCGCGCGTCCTGCACCCCCAGGGCGATCAATTCGCGGGTAAAGCCGCGCTCGAAGAGCAGATAACTCAGCAACATGGTGCTCGCGGCATTGCTGGCGCCCATGATTCGCATCATGGCTCGGAGGCTCCGCGGCAGTTCCCGCGCGTGCCGGCGCGCGATTTCGTTGACGTCCTGCGAGGGGGTCATCACCAGAAATTCGATGCGGCGCGCATCCTTGCTCTCGTTGTAGCGGCTGATGCGCTCCAGATCCGCATTCAGCTGATCCATGAACAGCGAGTCCAGCATGAAGCCGAACATCTGTCCGAAGCTCGGTTCGACCGGGCGCCGGGCCGGGACTGCACCCGTTGGGGCCGGATCGTTGACGCCGATGATGAACAGCCGGTTGGCGCCCAGATGTATCGCGGGACTCAAGGGCGAGGTTTGGCGCATGGCGCCGTCGCCGAAATATTGGTCGTCCAGCAAGACGGGGCGGAACAAGAAGGGGATGGAAAGGCTTGCCATCAAATGGTCCAGCGTCAGCTGGACCCGCGCCCCCTTGCGATACACCCGTGCCCAGGGCTCTACGGTGGACGCCGACGCATAGAACGTCACCGAATCCGCGTCGCCGTAGCACGTTGCGCAGATGCCGACGCCCTGCAGATGCTGCTTGTACAGGCTTCGCGGGATGCCGTCGAAGTGCAACTGCTGGCGCAACAGAGTCCACAATGGGGTGTTGTCGAAGAACGAGTGCGGCGGATGCACCAGCCAGCCGCCGGTGATGAATGCCAGCATCCAGTGTAAGGCGGACCGGAGCATGCTCGCCGCATCGGCCTTGAACACGTGGTGCACGCGAAAGTCGCGCCACACGCGCTCGATGCCATAGACCGAGTGCCTGAAGTGCGCCGCATCCGAGGCGAGAGCGATCGCGCTGACGGCGCCGGCGGAGGTTCCGGTGATGATCGGAAATGGAGACGCGGAACCGCGCCGCAATAGTTCCGCGACCCCCTTGAGCACGCCGACCTGGTAAGCGGAGCGGGCGCCGCCGCCGGTCAGGACCAGGCCCACGTGAGGTGTCCCGGTAGGCACAATGCTAGTATGCATATGCCATTGCCCGGTGGAGCTTTCGGGACCTGCATTACTCGGAGTCATTGATGGCCAAGCAGCATAGCTGTCGATCGCGGTTTGGGTCGATATTGGCATTGTACTGCGCTTGCCTCGCCGCGGCCTCTGCCGCGTGGGCCGCGGCCCCGGATGTCGGATCGCCCGCGCCGGCGTTCCGCCTGCAGGATCAGGCCGGCGCGTGGCACGAGCTCAACGACTATCGCGGCAAGTGGGTCGTGTTGTATTTCTATCCCAAGGACGACACCCCCGGCTGCACCACCCAGGCCTGTGAGTTCCGCGACAACATCTTCGCGTTCAATAAATTGGGCGCCGTCATTCTCGGCATCAGCGTCGATGACGTCGCATCTCACAAGCAATTTGCGGAGGAGCATGGCCTGCCGTTCACTCTCTTGGCGGACAGCACCAAGGAAACCGCCAAGTCCTACGGCGTCCTCCGCAGCGCGCTCGGACTGATGGAAATCGCCAGCCGCGAGACCTTCATCATCGACCCCTCGGGCCGAGTCGCGAAGCACTATGCATCGGTCGACCCCAAAGGGCATTCCCTGATGGTTCTCGCCGATCTAAAAGCACTTCAGGCCAAAACCGGCGGAAGTTAGCCGCTCCAAACCAACCCATGACGGCCCGTCAAGGCCGCTCTGCTCAGCAGCAGAGCGGCCTTCGTGCTTCCTCTAGTGGCCATGCACGGCGGATACCAGGTCGGGGATCAAATTCGCCGCGTTCGGCGTACCGAGACCGGTGATTGGGTCCCACCCGGTCGTCGCCGGATAGCCGGCAACAGTCGGGTCGGCTGTGTTATTGCCGAGCGTGATGTCGAAGAAATCGTTCGCGTAGCGGGTGGGATCGGCGCCAATCTTATACAGGGCCGTGTTGATCGGGCCGAGTCCGCCGCCGTTCAACTGGTCGGCGATCGCAATGAGCCCCGCCCACTGCGGAGTCGAGAGCGACGTGCCCCCGATGTCGTACCATCCCGTGCTGCACGGGGCACCGCCGCACAAGAGGCCGCTGCTGCCGTCGGGTGGCAGCGTGATGTAGACGAGCGCGCCGGTGCCTGCGCTCGCCTGGAACGCGACATCGGGCACGCCACGCATCGTGCCGATCGGAGTCGAGCCGGCCGGGAGCGTGCCCTGGTAGGCCGGTTTCGTGAAGACGTGGCTAAAGCCACCGCCCGAGAAGGTCCAGCCGACCTCCGCCGCGCCCGGATTGGCAATGCACTTGGACGGCGCGACACTGCTGTCAGCCACCCGAGCCGCAATCTTAGTAGGGTCGGTGCACAGGTAGGTGCCGCCGATGCCGGTGACGAGCGGGTCGGAGGCCGGCCACTCGACCGTCGGGTAGGGGATCAGAGAGCCGCCCTGGTGAACCGGAGTCTTTGTGCCGTTGGCGGTGCCACCGTCCCCGGAGGCGCCGAGCACCGTGACCCCGTTCTGGGCGGCGTGCACGAATGCATAGCGCAAGTTGAGCAGCGATTGTGCACTGCCAAACGCGTCTTCGGCGGAGGCCAAGCTCTGCGAGATCACAGTCGCCAGGTGATGCTGGACGACGTAGTCCTCCGCCGCCATCATCTGCGGGAAGCCCTGCACGCCGAGCGTCTCCGCGGTCGGTGTCGTCACGAGCAAGATGTTCGCCATCGGCGCAATCGCGTGCGCCGTCTCGACATCGAGCGACACCTCGAGCGCCCAAGCTGACTTGTTCTCTAGTCCAGTTCCCCGACTCGTGGATGGCGGCGCGATCGTCGCCGGCGATCCCTGCAACGCAAGGCGGGTGAAAGTCGGCATGCCCGCAGCACACGTCACACCCTCCTCACCGCACATCGCCGGAAGCCCGAACGCTTGGTTGTAGACATGCAGATCGTGCGCAATCGTGTCGCTCCCGTACGAATCAATGATTGCGATCGTTTGACCGGCACCGTTGAGTCCGACGGCGTACAGGGATTCGATGTTATAGGCCGCCCGCACCGTCTGCGGCGTGAAACAGCGCCGACCGACCGACTCGCACTGGACCTCGGTCGGCGGCGTCGTACCGGTCGAGACCAGCTGTGCATCGCTGAACATAGGCTGCGGCAGCGGCAGCGACTGTACGCCTCCGCCGCGCACGACCACCTGCGCAAGGGCGAGCGCGACGGTGACAACCGCCACGATCGGCATCCAGTACCGCTTGAATCGAAGTGCGTCCATGAGTAAGCCCCCTCTAGTTGAGTTGTTATGCTGCTCCCCGGCGTCGATGCCCCCGTGGATCGGTTGCGGATGCCGGGAGTTGTTTCTTTTAATGGAGCTCCGACTATACGCCGCGCGTAGGCGCACGGAAATACGACATGAGGTGGCTGTCTTATGTCACATCAGCGCCGCATTCAACGTCCCGCTACGTCAGCGCATCGATCGCCTCGTCCAGCCCCGCCAAGGTCAAGGGATACATCCTTCCCTCCAAGATCTCGCGCGTCATCTCGATCGACGACGTATGCCGCCAGCGCGACTGCGGCTGCGGATTGATCCAGGCGAATTTGGGATAGTGCCTGATCAGGCGCTGCAGCCACACACTGCCCGCCTCGGCATTCCAGTGCTCCACGCTGCCGCCGGGCTGAGTGATCTCATACGGACTCATGGTCGCATCGCCCACCAGAATGAGCTTGTAATCGGTGCCGTAAGTGCGCATCAGTTCGACGGTACCGATGTGTTCATTGAACCGCCGTCGATTGTCCCGCCACAGCGCCTCATACGTGAAATTGTGAAAATAATAGTGCTCGAGATGCTTGAACTCGCTGCGCGCCGCGGAAAACAGCTCCTCGCAGGTTTTGACGTGGTCGTCCATCGATCCGCCGATATCCAGCAGCAGCAGGACCTTCACCACATTGTGGCGTTCGGCCTGCATCTTGATGTCCAGCCATCCGCCCGAACGCGCGGTGGCGTCGATGGTGTCCGCCAGCGCCAGCTCGTCCGGCGCGCCGCGCCGCGCGAAGCGCCGCAGACGGCGCAGAGCCATCTTGATGTTGCGCGTGCCGAGCTCGACCTTATCGTCCAGATTGGCGAATTCGCGCTTGTCCCACACTTTCACGGCGCTTCGGTTCCGCCCGCCATCCTGTCCCGCGCGCACGCCTTCCGGATTGAACCCGTGGGCGCCGAACGGCGACGTGCCTGCCGTGCCGATCCATTTGTTGCCGCCCTGATGCCTCTCCTTCTGTTCCTCGAGGCGCTTCTTCAGCGTCTCCATCAGCTTCTCCCAGCCGCCGAGCGCTTCGATCTCCGCCTTCTCCGCGTCGGTGAACTTGGCGATAGCCATCTTCGCCAGCCAATCCTCCGGCAGTTCCCGCTGCAGCAGCGCGAACAGATCCTCCGCGCCCTTGAAATGCGCTGCGAACGCCTTGTCGTATCGATCGTAGTAGCGCTCGTCCTTGACCAGGCAGGTGCGCGCCAGATAGTAGAAGCGCTCGGCGTTGAGATCCCCCAAACCCGCTTTCAGCGCTTCGAGCAGGGTCAGGAGTTCGGTGATGGATACCGGTACTCCGGCACGGCGCAGCAGGAAAAAGAATCTAACGAGCATTCCGGCGGTGAAGGAACAGCAGTTGCTCGAACAGATGCACATCCTGCTCGTTCTTGAGCAGCGCGCCGTACAGGGGCGGGATGAGCTTCTTCGCGTCGTCGCTGCGCAGGGCCTCGGGCGGAATGTCCTCGGTCACGAGGAGCTTGATCCAATCCAAGAGCTCGGAGGTGGTCGGCTTCTTCTTCAAGCCCGGGGTGTCGCGGATCTTGAAGAACGTCGTCAGCGCCTCGTGCAGCAGATCGCGCTTCAAGTCCGGAAAATGCACATCGACGATCTGCGTCATCGTGGCCGTATCCGGAAAGCGGATGTAGTGAAAGAAACAGCGTCTCAAAAAGGCGTCGGGCAGTTCCTTTTCGTTGTTGCTGGTGATCACGATGACCGGCCGATGCTTGGCGCGCACGGTCTCGCGTGTCTCGTACACGTAGAACTCCATGCGGTCCAGCTCGCGCAGAAGATCGTTGGGAAACTCGATGTCCGCCTTGTCGATCTCGTCGATGAGCAGCACCGGCTGCACGTCGCAATCGAATGCCTCCCAGAGATCGCCCCTCACGATGTAATTGTGAATGTCCTTGACCCGCGGATCGCCGAGCTGCGAATCGCGCAGCCGCGAGACCGCATCGTATTCATACAATCCCTGCTGCGCCTTGGTGGTGGACTTGATGTGCCACTCGTAGAAGGGCTTCTCCAGCGACCGCGCGATTTCGTTTGCCAGCAAAGTCTTGCCCGTGCCCGGCTCGCCCTTGATGAGCAGCGGGCGCGACAGCACCATCGCGGCGTTCACGGCGGCCATCAATTCGGGCGTTGCGATATAGCGATCGGTACCGCGAAATTCGGGGATCATTATTTTTTCCGCGTGACGCGCAGAATCTGCATGGAATTCGTGCCGCCGGACACGCCGCTCAATTCTCCCTTGGTCAAAATGATGGAATCTCCCTCCTCCACGAGCTCGAGGTCCAGCAGCAGGTGGAAAATCGAGAAATAGAATGCCTCTCCCTGGTGCGTGACGTCGTAGGCGACGGGATACACGCCGCGGTACAGCGTCACCCGGCAACGCGTGGCCTCATGCCGGGTAAACGCATAGATCGGAATGTCCGAGCGGACCCGCGACATCCACAGCGACGTGGAGCCCGACTCGGTGAGCGCGACGATGGCTTTCACGTGCAGGTGATTCGCGGTGTACATGACCGCCGATGCGATGGCCTCGTCGGTGTGCTCGTAATAGCCGCTTTTGCGCTGCCTGACCCGCACGTGCTGAACCTGGTATTTTTCGGCGCCTACGATGATCTGCGCCATGGCCTCGACCACCTTCTTAGGGTGCCGGCCCGAGGCGGTTTCCGCCGACAGCATCACGGCGTCGGTGCCGTCCATGACGGCGTTCGCCACGTCCGAGACTTCCGCCCGAGTCGGAATCGTATTGGTAATCATGGATTCCATCATCTGCGTCGCCATGATGACGACCCGATTTTGATGCCGGGTTTCCTGAATGATTTGCTTTTGCAGGCCCGCGAGCTCGGCGTAGCCCATTTCGACCCCGAGGTCGCCGCGGGCCACCATCACCCCATCGCTTGCCCGCACCACCTCGGCCAGATTCTGGATCGCCTCCGCGCGTTCGATCTTCGCCACCAGCAGCCCATGGCCGCCCGCATCGCGCAGGAGCTTGCGCGCTTCGTCCATGTCCGCGGCGTCGCGCGGGAAGGACACGCCGAGGTAGTCCACCCCGAGCGCTGCGGCCGTGCGGATATCCTCGCGATCCTTGTCGGTGAGTGCGCCCGCGGACAGGCCGCCGCCCTGCCGGTTGATGCCCTTGTTGTTGCCGAGCTCGCCCCCGACGAGCACGCGCGTCTTGATGCGCGGACCATCGATGGAGAGGACCTGCAGGCTGATCTGCCCGTCGTTCAGCAGCAGCACGTCGCCCGCGAAAACATCCGTCGGCAATTTCTTGTAGGCGATGCCTACGCTCGATTCGGTGCCTGCGTCGACGGCGAGCTCCGCGTCCAGCGTGAACTCGGCGCCGTCGGCCAGCTGCACCTTGCCGTTCACGAAGCGGTCGATGCGGATTTTCGGCCCCTGCAGATCGCCGAGCACGCCCACGTAGCAGCCGGCCCGGCGGGCGGCCTCGCGCACCAGCTCGACCCGGCGCGCATGGTCGGCGACCGCGCCATGGGAGAAATTCAGGCGCACCACATCCACGCCGGCGCGCACGATGTCGGACAACACCGCCGGATCGTCCGTGGCGGGACCCAAGGTCGCGACGATCTTGGTGCGCCGTAGCAGGGCATTCATGCGGCGCGCTGCTCCAGAATTTCCACCGCGGGGAGTTTTTTGCCTTCGACAAACTCCAGGAAAGCGCCGCCGCCCGTCGATATGTAGGAAATACTATCCTCGATGCCGTATTTCTCGATGGCCGCGAGCGTGTCGCCGCCGCCGGCCAGCGAGAATGCCTTGCTGCGCGCAATCGCCTTGGCGAGGGTGCGGGTCCCTTCGGCGAACTGCTCGAACTCGAACACTCCCACCGGACCGTTCCAGAGAATCGTGCCCGCGGACGCGATGAGCGCGCTCATCGCCTCGGCCGAATCCGGCCCGATGTCGAGGATCATCTCGTCGGCCGAAACCGTACCCACCTGCTTCACGTCCGCTTCCGCCTTTGCGGAGAACTGGGTGGCGACCACCACATCGGTGGGCATGGGTATGACGATGCCGCGCTTCGCCGACTGCTCGAGCAGGCGCTTGCAGATGTCCAGCATGGCCGGCTCATATAACGACTTGCCCACATTGAAGCCCAGCGCCGCCAAAAACGTGTTGGTGATGCCCCCGCCGACGATCATCTGATCGACCTTGCCCAGCAAGGACTCCAGCACCGTGAGCTTGGTCGACACCTTGGAGCCTGCAACGATGGCGAGCAGCGGCCGTGCGGGCTTCTCGAGCGCCGTCTCCAGCGCCGACAATTCGCTGACCAGGAGCGGGCCCGCGCACGCCACCGGCGCGTACTTCGCGACACCGTGGGTGCTCGCTTCGGCGCGATGCGCCGTGCCGAACGCATCCATGACGTAGACGTCGCACAGAGCGGCCATCTTCTGCGCCAGATCGTCCGCGTCCTTCTTCTCCCCCTTGTTGAAGCGCACGTTTTCCAGCAGCACCACTTCGCCGGGGTGAACCTCGACGCCGCTCAGCCAGTCCTTCTTGAGCGCCACCGGCACCCCCAGCAACTGCGCCAGCCGTCTGGCCACGGGGGCCAGCGAAAATTCCTCCGCGTACTTGCCCTCCTCAGGCCTGCCGAGATGCGACATCACCAGCACGCGGGCCCGCGCCGTCAGCGCCGCCTGAATGGTCGGCAGCGACGCGCGAATTCGCGCATCGCTCGTCACCACCCCATCCTGGATCGGCACGTTCAAGTCTTCACGGATCAGCACGCGCTTGTCCTTGAGGTCCAGACTCGTCATTTTTATGATTTTCAAGATGCCCCTCCCTAGCCGGCCCGCTTCACGCGGCTCTCGACCAGGCCAGTGTGGTATCGAGCATGCGGTTCGAAAATCCCCACTCATTGTCGTACCACGCACAGACCTTCACCAGGGTCCCCTCGATGACCTTGGTCATGGTGGCATCGTAAGTCGATGACGCCGGATCGTGATTGAAATCCACCGACACCAGCGGTGCGTCGCTGTACGCAAGAATGCCCTTCAGGGCGCCGCCGGCCGCCGCCTTGATGGCACCGTGAATCTCCTCGACCGTGGTCTTGCGAGCCGCCGTGAAAGTAAAATCGACCAACGAGACATTGATCGTCGGTACCCGTATCGAAAAGCCGTCCACCTTGCCCTTGAGCTCCGGCAGCACCAGCCCGACCGCGGCCGCGGCGCCGGTCTTGGTCGGAATCATCGACATGGTCGCCGAGCGCGCGCGGCGCAGATCCGTGTGGTAAACATCCGTCAACACCTGATCGTTGGTGTAGGAATGAATCGTGGTCATCACGCCGGCCAGAATGCCCATTTTCTCGTGCAGCACCGTGACCAGCGGCACCAGGCAATTGGTGGTGCAGGACGCGTTCGAGATCACCGTGTGGCTCGCCTTGAGCACGCCGTGATTGACGCCGTACACGATGGTCGCGTCGACGTCATCGCCGCCCGGAGCGGAAATCACGACCTTTTTTGCGCCTGCCGCGATATGCGCCGACGCCTTGGCCTTGCTGGTGAACAGACCCGTGCACTCCAGCACGAAATCCGCCCCGAGCTCGGCCCAGGGCAGCTTGGACGGATCGCGCTGCGCGACCACGCGGATGCGGTCGCCGTTCACCACCATCGAGTCGCCGTCGACGTGCACGTCGCCGTGGAAGCGGCCGTGCACCGTATCGAACCGCGTCAAATGAACATTGGTATTGGCGTCTCCCAAGTCGTTGATCGCCACCACCTTGATCTCGCTCCCATGCTTGCCCTCATACAGCGCGCGCAGAATATTGCGGCCGATACGCCCATAGCCATTGATCGCCACCTTGATTGCCATCGTTTTCCTTCCTTAATATTGATTCGCCGCCAGCACTTTCTCGATTGCCTCGACAACACGCTCCGCAGTAAAGCCGTAGGCCTTGAACACATCCTTCCCCGGCGCCGATGCGCCGAAGTGATCGATCCCGACGATCTCGCCTTGCAGGCCGACGTAGTGCCACCAAAACCCGGTCACGCCGGCCTCGACCGCCACGCGCCGGGCGACCGACGGCGGCAGCACGCTTTGCTTGTATGCATCGTCCTGGGCGTCGAACGTGTTGGTGCTCGGCATGGAGACCAATCTGATTTTTCTGCCCTTGGCCGCCACTCTCCTTACTGCTTCGGCGGCGATGCCCACCTCGGAGCCGGTGGCGATCACGATGACCTCGGGAGGACCCTCGGAATCGATCAGCACGTAGCCGCCGCGTCTGATCGCCGCGACCTGGGCCGCGTTGCGCGGCTCGTGCACGACCGACTGACGCGTGAAAATCAAACACGTGGGGCCGTCCCGGTTTTCGATCGCCACGCCCCAGGATGCCGCGGTCTCGACCGCATCGCAGGGCCGCCACAGGTCCATGTGCGGAATGAGGCGCAAGGAGGCGAGGTGTTCGATCGGCTGGTGCGTCGGGCCATCCTCGCCGAGTCCGATGGAGTCGTGGGTATAGACGAACATCACGCGCAAGCGCATCAGCGCCGCCATCCGCACTGCATTGCGCGCATAGTCGGAGAACGTGAGGAAAGTGCCGGCGTAGGGAATGAACCCGCCGTGGCAGACGATGCCGTTCAGCATCGCCGACATGCCGAATTCGCGGACGCCGAAATGCACGTAATTGCCTGCGGGCGAATCCGGCGTCAGCGCCACCGAATCCTTGCGCAAGGTGCCGTTCGACGGCGTGAGATCCGCCGAGCCGCCGAACAGCTCGGGCAGCGAGGGACCGAGAGCATTCAGGGCCGCCTGCGACGATTGACGCGTGGCCAGCGCCTTGCCCTCGGCCTGTGTCCGTCCGACATAGGCATTCACGAGGTCGGCGAAACCGCCGGGCAGATCGCCCCCCATGCGCCGCTCCAGCTCGGCGGCCAACGCGGGGAATTCGGCTTTGTAGGCCGCAAAACGCGCACGCCATTCCTGCTCCACGCGCGCACCCTTATCGCGCATGTCCCAGGCCGCTCGAATCTCCGCCGGTATCTCGAACGGTGGAGAAGTCCACCCCAAGTTCAGCCGGGTGGCGGCGATTTCTTCATTGCCCATGGCTTCGCCGTGCATGGAAGCCGTGCCCTGTTTGTTCGGCGCTCCCCAGCCGATGGTCGTCTTCGCGCAAATCAGCGACGGCCTCCCCGTTTCCGCGCGCGCCGCGGCCAGCGCGGCCGCGATGGCATCGCTGTTCTGGCCGTCCACATTGCGCTGCACATGCCAGCCGTAGGCCTCGAAGCGCGTAGGGGTATCGTCGCCGAACCAACCCACCACCTTGCCGTCGATGGATATGCCGTTGTCGTCGTACACCGCGATGAGCTTGCCGAGCTTCTGCACGCCGGCAAATGAAGCGGCCTCATGCGAGATTCCTTCCATCATGCAGCCGTCGCCGAGAAAGACATAGGTGTGATGATCGATGATGGAGTGGCCGGGCCGGTTGAAGGTGGCCGCAAGCGAGCGCTCTGCCACCGCCATGCCCACCGAGTTCGCAAACCCCTGGCCCAGCGGCCCGGTCGTGGTCTCTATTCCGAGATGCACTTCGCGCTCCGGATGGCCCGCCGTCTTGGAGCCGAACTGGCGAAAATTCTTGATCTCGTCCATCGACAGGGGATAACCGGTGAGGTGCAGCACCGAGTACAGCAGCATGGACGCATGGCCGTTCGACAGCACGAAGCGGTCGCGGTCCCACCAGCTCGGATTGCCGGGATTGAACTTAAGTACATGCCGCCACAGCACTTCGGCGATGTCCGCCATCCCCATGGGGGCGCCCGGATGGCCCGAATTGGCCTTTTGGACGGCATCCATCGACAGGGCACGAATAGCGTTGGCAAGGTCGCGGCGGGTGGGCATGACGAACTTCTTTAGTTTACATAGGGTGACGGGGACAGGCCGCGTATTGTCCCCGATGCGACCCTTGCCAGCAACCGAACGGCGTTTCGTGTAGGACGTTTGGTGTTTTGTTGTAGGAGGTGCCGCAGCCCGTGACGCACGTCGCGGATTGAAGACGGAACACGTTCACACAAACGCGGTCTCTTTATGTATAACGCATTTGACCGCCGCCATGACCCAGTTCACCGTCGGCCCGGCGAGGCTTTGCTACGATTTCAAGATGCATATTCTACAGATCACCGATCCACACCTCTACGGCAGCGCCAGCGCCCGATTGCGCGGAGTAGAAACCGATTCGAGTTTGCATGCGGTGCTCGACGATGCGTTTGCCCGCGTTCCGGATTATTCGGCGGTGTTGGTCACCGGCGATCTGGTGCAGGACGATCCCTCCGGCTACCTGCGCTTTCGCAGCATCTTCGGCAATCTGAAGAAGCCGGTGCTGTGCATTCCGGGCAATCACGACGAACCCGCGGCGATGCAGAGAGAGCTCAGCGGCGCGCCGTTTCAAATTTGCGGCACACACGAGACGGATGATTGGCAATTCATCATGCTCGACAGCTACGACCCCGGGCATGTCGGCGGCCGCCTGACTCAGAATGAACTCGCGCGGCTCGACGGCGCGCTGACCCGGTCGCCGAAGCACGCCATGATATGTCTGCATCATCACCCGATCGCCATGGGCAGCCGCTGGTTGGACACCGTGGGCCTATCCGAGCCTGAAGGCTTGTGGCGCATCGTCGACTCGCACGCCCACGTCCGCGCCGTGGTGTGGGGGCACGTGCACCAAGCGTACGACGGCCAACGCGGCGATGTGCGGCTGTTCGCGACCCCCTCGACGGGCGCGCAATTCCTTCCCAAGAGCGATCGCTATGCGGTCGACTCGCGGCCGCCCGCCTACCGGTCTTTCGACCTGCACGCCGATGGACGCATCGACACCGCGGTCCGCTGGATCGAGTCGCTGCCGCTGCAGCAGACGGCGACGCGCTAGACGCCAAACGCGAAGCTGATGCAGCGCACTTTCCTCTCCCGTCCGTGCCTGGCGCTGTGCGGCCTGTTGCTCTGCGTCACCGTGCGCGCGGACGGCGCGCTGCATTCGCTCTGGGAATTGCACGGCAAGCACAACACCGTCTATCTGCTCGGTTCCATTCACGTGCTGCGCCTCAGCGACTACCCGCTGTCGCCCGTGATGCTGGACGCCTACCGCGACGCCAAGTCCGTGCTCATGGAAGTGAATCTGGAAGAGATCAGTTCGCAGCAGGTGCAGGCAGAAATGCTCGGCAGCGCCATCCTGCCCGAGGGCAAAACCCTGCCCGAGGTCCTCGGCAAAGCGCGCTATGGGCGCGCCGGTGCGTTGGCGCGCGAGATCGGGGTGGAGCTCTCCCTGTTCGATCAATATGCTCCTTGGTTCGCCGCCGAAGCCATATCGCAGCTGCAGTTGACTCAGCTCGGCTTTCAACCGGAAGCCGGCGTCGAAATGTATTTCATGCAGCGGGCGCGCAACGACGGCAAGAGCGTGGCAGGCCTCGAGACCGTCCACGATCAGATCTCAGTGTTTCAGAACATGTCCATGGACACCCAGGCCGAGTATCTGGTGTCGAGCCTGGAGCAGGCGCATGACTTGCCCAAGGAGGTGGACTCCATGGTCCGCGCCTGGCAGCGCGGAGATGCGCAGTGGTTCGCGAATCAGCTGCAGTCGGAACTTGGGCAGGACCCGCGCCTTTATCAGTCGGTCCTGGTGGCGCGCAACCGCAAGTGGCTGCCCAAAATCGAAGCCCTGCTCAACGACGACAGGAACTATCTGGTGATCGTCGGCACCGGCCATCTGGTCGGTCCGGGCAGTGTGATCGATCTGCTGAAAAAAGACGGGATCGGCGCCACCCAACGGTAGCCGCCGATCCCTTGGACTTCGCGTCTACTCGCCGCCCGGACCGCCCCAGGCACCGTGCTTGTGCGTCTGCATCTCGGCCTCGAGCGTGGTCAGCTGTGCCTGCTGCGCCGGCGTCAACACCTTGAACACCTGGGCACGCACGTCGGCTCGCTGCGTCATCATCTGCGCGGCCAAGGAACCGTGCGTCTGGCTCACCTGCGACGCAATGCTGGCGTAATTCGGATCGGTCGGCTGCGTTTGCCGCAGTTTCAGTGAGTTCGCCTGCATTTGCTCATGCAGGCTCTGCATCTGGGGATGCGCCGCCGTCATGATCTCCTTGATTTGCTGCTTTTGCGCCGCGTTCAAGTCGAGCTTGCCGAGCAAGTGCCACGGCCCTCCGTGATGATGCCGTCCGGCGGGGCTGGGCTGGGGAGGCGGCTGGGTGGCCGTCGCTGTATCGGCCGCGCTCGCAAAGGACGCGCCGGCAGCGGCCGTCAACAGCGCTGCGGCCGAGAGCGTAGCCGTCAACAAATGGCGAATCGATTTCATGTTCCTTACTCCATGCTGTGAATTTCACTCGGCGCTATCCTAGGCGCCGCCTCTGCAAACAAGTGTCGCGGAGAACGCAACGTTCTGTTAAGAATTGTGAATTCATGCGCCGGGGCTTTCGACGACCGCGGACTGTGCCAGAGTATGCGGACGAATGACGCTCTCCAATCCACCACCGGGCGATCCCATCCAGGCACGCGAGGCGCGAGTGCTGCTGGTGGACGACGATCGTGAGCTCTGTCAAATGCTCACCGAATACCTGGACGCCGAGCACTTCGAGGTGAAGAGCGTGCACGACGGCGGCGACGCTCTGGAAGAGCTGAAAGCCAATGATTTTGAAATTCTGATTCTCGATGTGATGTTGCCGAGCGTCGGCGGCTTCGACGTATTGCGGAAGCTCGGAGCATCCTACGAAACGCCCATCTTGATGCTCACGGCGCGCGGGGATGACGTCGACCGGATCGTGGGCCTGGAGCTCGGGGCCGATGACTACTTGAGCAAGCCCTTCAATCCGCGCGAGCTGGTGGCCCGGATTCGCGCGATTCTGCGCCGCGCCAGTCACCGCTCGGGCAAGAGCAATGCGCCCGACGAGTTCGCGGTCGGGTCGATCACGCTGCATACCGGAACTCATCGGGTGCATGTCGCGGGCAAACCGGTGCCGCTCACCGGCGCCGAATTCCGCGTGCTCGAATTGCTCATGCGTTCCGCGGGGCAGGTGATCTCGCGCGAAGCGCTGACCGAGCAGGCGCTCGGCCGCAAGCTCGTGGCTTACGATCGCAGCATCGACACGCACATCAGCAATTTGCGGCGCAAGCTCGATCTGGAGGCGGGCAAGAATCCCGAGATCAAGAACGTCCGGGGTTCGGGCTATACCCTCACCTGGGCTCATGCATAGCCTTTTTCTGCGGATCTTCATGCTGTTCTGGATCGCGATGGCCCTCATCGTCGGCGGCAGCATCGCCATCACCTTCACCATCGCCGCCCGCGAGTACGAGGCTCCTGAATTGCAGCGCCGCCCGTCCACCGCCATTCAGGCGTCAGAGGTCCTGGCGCACGGCGGGCTCGCAGCCCTCAAGACTTGGCTGGGCGCGAACAAGCATCCCAGCCCGGACCGCGATCTATTCATCATCGGTCCGGACGGCGCGGACATCCTGGGCCGGCGCCTCTCCTCGAGCGCCGCGCGCCGCCTGGAATACGTCAATCGCGACGAATTCGTCAATCGCGACCCTGGAGGGCCGGACCCGCGGCCGTCCGGGCCGCCGCCCGGCAATTTCCGCCCCAGCCGCTCGGCGCCGCAGATCGTCGGAGCCGACGGCTCGGCGTACACCGTGCTGCTGATGCCGCGGCGTCCCAGCATCTTCGGCGCACTGAGTCTGCCGGCAATATCGCTGACCATTCTCTGCATTGCGCTGGTGGTGACGGCCCTCACCAGCTGGTGGCTGGCGCAGCACTTGAGCGCGCCCATCCGGCGCATCCAGGCGGCCGCACGCGCGCTCGCCTCCGAGCATCTCGAGGTGCGCGGAAGCGTGGGCCTCCGCGTGAGCGCGGGGCTCGAGGGGCGCAGGGACGAAGTCGCGGTTCTGGCCCGGGATTTCGACGCCATGGCCGATCAGCTGCGGGCCAATCGCGGCGCCATCACACAGCTGCTGCGCGACATCTCTCATGAGCTGCGTTCGCCCCTTGCCAGGATGCGCGTCGCATTGGGATTGGCCCGCCAACCCCCGGCCGACCTCTCACGCCAATTGGATCGCCTGGAGCGGGAGATCGAAAGGCTTGACTCGCTGATCTCCCAGGTCCTGAAGCTCGCCCGTCTGCACGGCACGGACGCACCGTTCGCGCGCGAAACTTTCGAGCTCGACGAGGTGATCGAAGAAGTGGTGCGCGATGCGAACTTCGAGGGGGCCGTCAAGAATTGCCGCGTGCTGCTGCACGGCGCGGCCGCCGCCGCCGTCAACGGCAACCGCGACCTGGTGCGAAGCGCCATCGAGAACGTGCTGCGCAACGCGGTGCGCTACAGCCCGCAGGACGCGCCCGTCGACGTCTCGGTGGCGCGCGCCGAATCGGGCGTCGCGATTTTGATCCGGGATCGGGGGCCGGGGGTTCCCGACAGGGATCTGGAGCGTATCTTCGAGCCGTTTTACCGGGTCGCCGAATCGCGCGACCGCGACACCGGCGGCGAAGGCATCGGGCTCGCCATCACCGCTCAGGTCATGAAGGCGCATGGCGGGTCCGCCCGGGCGGCCAACTGTCAACAGGGTGGCCTCGAAGTCCGGCTCAGCTTGCCGTCGGAGCCCATTGCTGCTTAGAGTCACCGCATGAGCCTGTACGAGGAAGCCTGCAAGTACATACCCGGCGGCGTCAATTCGCCGGTTCGCGCTTTTCGCGGCGTGGGCGGCGAGCCGATTTTCTTCAAGAAAGCCGCCGGCGCCCATGCGTGGGCCGCCGACGGCCGCCGCTTCATCGACTACGTCGGATCCTGGGGTCCGATGATTCTGGGCCACGCGCACCCGGACGTGATCAAGGCCGTGCAGACCGTCGCGGCCGACGGACTGTCCTTCGGCGCGCCCACCGAGCTCGAGACACAGCTCGCGCGGCGTGTCGCCTTGACGATGCCCTCGGTGGAATTGGTGCGCTTCGTGAGCTCGGGCACGGAAGCGACCATGAGCGCGATACGCCTGGCGCGCGGCTTCACCGGGCGCGACACCATCGTGAAGTTCGAGGGCTGCTACCACGGACACTCCGATTCGCTGTTGATCAAGGCCGGCTCGGGAGCGCTGACTCTGGGCGTCCCCACCTCGCCCGGCGTCCCGAAATCGCTCGCCAATCACACCGTCACCCTCAACTTCAACGACGCCGATCAAGTACGGGAGGTCTTCCGGCAGATCGGCGGGCAAATCGCCTGCGTCATCGTCGAACCCGTCGCCGGCAATATGAATTGCGTGCCGCCCGCACCGGGATTTCTCGCCGCCCTGCGCGATGAATGCAGCCGCACCGGGGCCTTGCTGATATTCGACGAGGTGATGACCGGCTTTCGCGTCGCCCTGGGCGGTGCGCAGGCGCTCTACGGCGTGCGTCCTGATCTCACCACTCTCGGCAAGATCATCGGCGGCGGCATGCCGGTGGGCGCCTTCGGCGGACGGCGCGACATCATGGAATGCCTGGCGCCCCTGGGCCCCGTCTATCAGGCGGGCACTCTATCCGGCAATCCGGTGGCGATGATCGCCGGCCTCACCACTCTCGATCTGCTGTCGGCGCCCGGATTCCACCAGCGCCTCCAGGCTGCGACCGATACCCTGATCCAGCGTCTGGCGGACTCCGCCGAGAGGGCCGGCATTGCGCTCGCGACCAACCATGTCTGCGGCATGTTCGGATTTTTCTTCACGGACGAGCGCATCGTCGACCGCTACGGCAAGGTGATGGCCTGCGACGTCGAGCGCTTCAAGCGCTTCTTCCACGGCATGCTGGACGAAGGCATCTATTTCGCGCCTTCCGCCTACGAGGCGGGTTTCATGTCGGCGGCGCACACCGCGGCCGACATCGACGCCACCGTCGCGGCGGCCACCCGCGTTTTCGCCGGTTTGCGCTGACAGTCCCCTATGCCAGGGGACCGAGGAAGTCCAGCCTCCGAATCGGATCATCGAGCTCCAGGCACATTTGCTTGTCCGGCAACGGAATCGGCAAAATCTCAGCCAGACGGTGCCCGACCCAGGCCGCGTCGTCCAGGCGCATGTCGAATCCCTCGTAGACCTCGCCCAGCTGCGGCAGAACGCTTTTCAATAGCTCCGCCAGCCGCGTGTGGCGCGCCGGCACCGCCACGGTGGGTTCAGGCGTCAAGCCATCGACTTCCGCCAGATTGAGGCCGTCGGGCTGGCGGCCGCGGCTGCGAATGCGAAAGCGCTGCTGGCCGACACAGGAGAGGCCGAGCAAGCCGTCCGACAGCTGATGAAAATCGACGATCTTCGCCAGGGTGCCGACATCGAACGTCTCGGCCGGACCCACTTCGCTGCCCTCGCGTATCAGCACCACGCCGAAAGCTTGGGCTTCGCGCATACAGCGGCGCACCATATCGACGTATCGCGTTTCGAATATCCGCAGCGGCAGTGGACCGTCCGGGAACAGCACGATATTCAGCGGAAATAACGCGATCACTTCCGCGCCCGCAACGCGGCGAGCAGCTTGTCGTGCAGCCCGCCGAAGCCGCCGTTGCTCATCACCAGGATGTGATCGCCCGGGCGGCTGTCGTCCGCGAGTCCCTTGACCAGCTCATCGACGCTCGCCGCAAGGGACGCTCGTGCCCCGAGTGCCGCCACGGCCGAGGGCAAATCCCAGCCGATGTCCGGCGGATTCAGCAGCCAAGCCCGGTCCGCCAAGGCGAGTGCCGGCGCCATTTGCTCGCGATGCACGCCGAGTTTCATGGTGTTCGAGCGCGCCTCCAGCACGGCGACGATGCGTGCGCCCCCGACGCGTGCGCGCAAGCCGCTCAAGGTCGTTGCAATGGCCGTCGGGTGATGGGCGAAATCGTCGTACACCGTGACCCCGTCGACGACGCCGCGAATTTCCATGCGGCGCTTGACGCCGCGGAATTCGCCCAGCGCCCGCGCAGCCCGCTCAGGCGGCACACCCACGTGCCGCGCCGCCGCGATCGCCGCCAATGCATTCATGACATTGTGCTCGCCGAGCAGCGGCCAGTTCACCTCGGCCACCGTCGTTCCGCGGCATAGCACCGCGAAGCGGCTCGCCGCCGATCCCGGCGCGATCACGGCGCTCCACTCGGCGTCCGCGCCGGCGCCGCCTGCCGCCTTGACGACGGCGAAGGACTCGCGCGGGCTCCAGCAACCCATGGCCAACGTCGTCGCGAGCTCGGTATCCTCGCCATTGACGATGATTCTGCCGGCGGCGGGCACGGTGCGCAGCAGCTGATTGAATTGGCGGCGGATGGCGGCAATGTCGGGATAGATATCCGCGTGATCGAATTCCAGATTATTGAGGATGGCGGTGCGCGGCCGGTAGTGGACGAATTTGGCGCGCTTGTCGAAAAACGCGGTGTCGTACTCGTCGGCTTCGATGACGAAGAACGGCCCCTTCCCTAAGCGCGCCGTGGAGTCGAAATTGCTCGGCACCCCGCCGACCAGAAACCCCGGCGCGAGACCCGCTTCCTCGAGTATCCAGGTCAGCATGGCGGTGGTCGTGGTCTTGCCGTGGGTGCCCGCCACGGCGATCACGTGTTTCTCCCGCAATACCTGCTCGGCCAGCCACTGCGGACCCGAGGTATACGCTATCCCGCGATCCAGCATGGCCTCGACCACCGGACTGCCGCGGCTCAAGGCATTGCCCACCACCACGATGTCGGGCCGCAGTGCCAACTGCTCGGCACCATAGCCTTGAATGAAGTCGATGCCGAGTTCCTGAAGCTGAGTGCTCATCGGCGGGTACACGTTGAGATCCGCGCCGGTCACGCGGTATCCGGCGGCCTTGGCGATTGCCGCCACTCCGCCCATGAACGTGCCGCCTATACCCAAGATATGAATGTGCATTCTAAGTATCCGGCAGCAATTGCTGCTCCAGGGCCATCGACAGCACGAGGTAGGCCACGCTGACCACGATGCCGAGGCTCAAGCCCGAGTCCAACGCGGCGCGCCATATATTGGCGCAGGCGAGCAAGTACCAGATCAACCCGGCCAGCATCAGAATTCCGAACGGAACCGCCTCGAGACGGTCGGCGCCGATGACGTGGATCAGCGAGCCGACGGGGTAGAGCACGAGTTCCGCAAGCACTCCGACGCCCAACAAGGCGATCCCGGTTTGCAGGAAGCGCTGCCGGTGGCGCGCCAGAGCGAGGACTGCCCAGGCGAAGCCCAGAGGCATCCCCACGCTCAACACGATTCGCGTGAAGATTCGATCACTCGAGACCGGCGGCAGAAACGCGCTCAGGACTTCGAGCAGCGCCTCGGCGGCGGCAACCAGAGCCAGCAGGAACAACGACGCGGGCAATTGCGCCGGCGTTCGTCTCCAGAGAGCAATTTCCCAAAATGCCTTTGCGAGTCGCAGCATTGTCCGATTCAGTCATAATCCGATGTCAAATTGTACACGCGGATCAATGCTATGCCCGACGCGATTTGGATAGATCGAGACGACGAGCTGCCGGCATTGGCGCGGGCGCTGGAATCGCAGGCCTGGATCGGGGTCGATACCGAATTCCTCCGGGAACGGACGTTCTTTCCCAAACTCTGCCTGCTGCAGCTGGCCGCCGGCGGTCAAATCTGGTGCGTCGACACGCTGCGGATCGGCAGCCTCGATGCCTTGATGCCCGTCCTGACCGTGGCTACGTCGCGCAAAGTGATTCACGCCGCGCGCCAGGACTTGGAGGCGGTCTATTTGACCAGCAAGCGCGTCATGACCCCGGTATTCGACACCCAGATCGCCGCCGGGTGCATCGGGCTCAAGCCCCAGGTCGGCTACGCCGAACTCGTCAAGACTCTGCTGGACGTCACCGTACCCAAGGGCCAGACGCGCACCGACTGGTCGAAGCGGCCGCTCACGCGGGAACAGCTGGAGTACGCCGCGGACGATGTGTCTTATCTCGGCGACATCGCGAATCATCTCACCCTGCGGCTGCGCGAGCTCGGGCGCGAGCACTGGGTTTTGGAGGACTGTCGGGCGCTCGAGGACAAAGAGCTGTATGAACCCGATCCCGCGCAAGCGTGGGGCCGGCTGCGCGGCATCGCGCAGCTTGCGCCGGTCCCGCGCGCCCGGGCCAAAGCCGTTGCGGTCTGGCGCGAAAAACTGGCGCGCACGCGCGATCTGCCGCGCGCCTGGATACTCCCCGACGCCGACATTTTCTCCATCGCGCAAGGCGCTGCGCCTCCGCTGAATGAGCGTCTCGCGGCAAGCTTGTCCGATGCTCTCGAGGCGTCATCGCACGATGCGGCGGATCAAGAACCCGGTCAGGATGCGCGCCCCACTGCCGAGCAGAAAGCCCTGATCGAACGCCTGAGCAAGATCGTCGATTCGCGCGCCGCCGAGCTCAAAGTAAGCGCCGAGATTCTGGCGCCGCGCGGAGAACTCAAGGCCCTTGCGATGGGAAGTCGCGATTCACATGCCCTGACCGGCTGGCGCCGGGAAGAAATAGGGACGCGGCTGCTCGAGGCTATCGGCTGACGGTCACGATGCTCTTGAACACCGTATCCACGTCGGCGTCGGCGTCCACGATGCGCAGCAATCCGGCGGCTTCGTAATACTTGATCAGCGGCTTGGTCTGCGCCTCGTAAACCTCCAGACGCTTGCCGATGACCTCTTCCTTGTCGTCCGGCCGCTGAATCAGACGGTGAGCGTCGCCGCATTCCTTGGTGTGTGCCGCGGCCCCGGGGGCAGAGGTATACACATTGAAGACCCTGCCGCAGACCTGACATATTCTGCGGCCGGTCAAGCGTTTGAACAGAACTCCCAAATCAAGGTTCATGAGCACCACCGCCTCGAGCGGCGTTCCCATTTCCTTCAGCACCGTTTCCAATGCTTCGGCCTGCGCGATATTGCGGGGAAAGCCATCCAGGATGAAACCCTTGGCGGCGTCCGGTTGACTGATGCGCTCGCGGATCATGCCGAGCACCGTGGCATCGTCGACCAGCTTTCCCGAGTCCATCGCCGCCTTGGCGCGCAGGCCGAGTTCCGTCCCCTTGGCGACGGCTTCGCGCAGCAGGTCGCCGGTGGATATTTGCGGGACCCCATAGGCTTTGACCAGCAGCTGCGACTGTGTGCCTTTGCCTGACCCTGGCGCTCCCAATAGAACTATTCGCATGATTTTTAGGCAGTGGTGAAAGCGCGCTACCGTACCTTCGGGCGGCGCGGTCGTCAAACCTCGACCGATCAGCTATTCTGCGCGCCTCGGAGCTAAGTCCCCCGGGAGCCCCATGAAGAACGCGTTCTATGCACAATCCGGCGGCGTAACCGCCGTCATCAATGCCTCGGCCTGCGGCGTGATCGAGACGGCGCGCCGGCACCGCGGCAAGATCGGCAAGGTGTATGCCGGCCGGCACGGCATCATCGGCGCCCTGACCGAGGACATGATCGACACCAGCAAGGAGAGCGCGGCGGCCATCAAAGGCCTGCGCCACACGCCCGGCGGCGCCTTCGGGTCCGCGCGCTACAAGCTGGCCGGCATCGACAAGAATCGCGCGCAGTACGAACGCCTGATCGACATATTCCGCGCGCACGACATCGGCTATTTCTTCTACAACGGCGGCAACGACTCCATGGACACGGCGCAAAAAGTGTCCGAAATCGCCGTGCAGATGGCGTATCCCATCACTTGCATCGGGATACCCAAGACGGTCGACAATGATCTGCCCATCACCGACTGCTGCCCCGGATTCGGCTCCGCGGCCAAGTACATCGCCGTGTCCACTCGCGAGGCGGCGCTCGACGTGGCGTCGATGGCGCGCACGTCGACCAAAGTGTTCGTGCTCGAAGTCATGGGACGCCATGCCGGGTGGATGGCGGCGGCCGGCGGTCTGGCCGGCGAAAAAGCCGGCGATGCACCGCACGTCATTCTGTTTCCAGAGATCGTCTTTGATCGGGCGCGCTACCTGGCCAAGGTCAAGGCTTCGGTCGAGAAATACGGCTACTGCGTCGTCGTCGTCTCCGAAGGCCTGCGCGATGCCGACGGCAAATTTCTCGCCGAGGCCGGCACCAAGGACGCCTTCGGCCATTCGCAGCTGGGCGGCGTGGGACCGGTGGTCGCACAGATGACCCAGGAAGCGTTTGGCTATAAATTCCATTGGGCCGTCGCCGACTACCTGCAGCGTTCGGCGCGCCACATCGCGTCGAAAGTGGACGTGGAGCAAGCCTATGCCGTGGGCAAGGCGGCCGTCGAACTGGCGCTTCGCGGCCGGAACGCGGTGATGCCCGTCATCGTCCGCAAATCATCAAAACCCTATCGGTGGAGCATCGGCGAAGCGCCGCTGGCAGCGATCGCCAACCAGGAAAAAAAGCTGCCGCGCAACTTCATCACGGCGGAAGGATTCGGCATCACGGCAGCCTGCCGCAAGTACCTGCAGCCGCTCATCGGCGGTGAAGCCTACCCTCCTTACTCCCATGGCCTGCCCGCCTATGTCGAGCTGAAGGGCGCGAGCGTGCCCAAGCGCCTCCGCACACCGTTTGTGGTATAGTCTCCGGCGCTTTTTTACGATAAAAATTATACTTTTCAACAACATAAGATCCCACCGGAGATGTAACCCATGACTCTAGACTGTGCGCTATGGTTGGCGATTGCAGCAGGTGTTTTTGCCATCCTTTACGGAGTCGTTTCGGTACGCTGGATTCTGGCGCAGCCCGCGGGCAATCCTCGTATGCAGGAAATCGCGGCGGCAATTCAGGCGGGTGCCAAGGCCTATTTGAACAGGCAGTATTCCACCATCGCCCTTGTCGGAGTCATCCTATTCGTCATACTCGGCGTGACCTTGGGCTGGGCCACCGCCGGCGGCTTCGCGGTGGGCGCCGTTCTCTCCGGACTCGCCGGCTACATCGGCATGTTCATCTCCGTGCGCGCCAATGTGCGCACGGCGCAGGCAGCGCACTCGGGCATCAACGCCGCCCTCAAGGTCGCGTTCCGCGGCGGCGCGATTACCGGCATGCTGGTGGTCGGCCTGGGGCTCCTCGGTGTCGCGGGCTACTACCTCGCCATGTTGCGCATCCTCGGCGATCCGGAAGCCGCGTTGCGCTCACTGGTCGGTCTCGCCTTCGGCGGATCGCTGATCTCGATATTCGCGCGTCTGGGCGGCGGCATCTTCACCAAGGGCGCCGACGTGGGCGCGGACTTGGTCGGCAAAGTGGAAGCCGGAATCCCCGAAGACGATCCGCGCAATCCGGCGGTCATTGCGGATAACGTCGGCGATAACGTCGGCGACTGCGCCGGCATGGCGGCCGACTTGTTCGAAACCTACGCCGTCACTCTGGTGGCCACCATGTTGCTCGGCGGATTGGTGATGGTGGACATGGGCGCGCGCGCGGTGCTGTTTCCGCTGGTGCTCGGCGCGATTTCCATCGTCTCGTCCGTCATCGGCACCTTCTTCGTCTCCACGCGCGAAGGCGGCAAGATCATGAATGCGCTGTACAAGGGCGTCATCGTCTCCGCCGCCATCTCCGCCGTGGCATTTTATTTTGTCTCACAGCGCATCATGGGCGAACAACACGGCACGTCTATCTGGCTGTGCACCCTGGTCGGCCTCGCGCTCACCGCCGCGATGATCGTGATCACCGAGTACTACACGGCCACCGAATACTCGCCCGTGCAACACGTGGCCGCGGCGTCGCAGACCGGTCATGCCACCAACATCATCGCGGGCCTCGGCGTCTCGATGAAGGCCTGCGCCCTGCCCGTCATTGCGGTCGCACTCAGCATCTGGGCCTCTTACCGGCTCGAAGGTCTGTACGGCATCGCCATCGCCGCCACCGCCATGTTGTCCATGACCGGCATGATCGTGGCGCTCGACGCCTATGGACCCATCACCGACAACGCCGGCGGCATCGCCGAGATGGCGGGGCTGGATAAAAAGGTGCGCGACGTCACCGACCCGCTGGACGCGGTCGGCAACACCACCAAGGCCGTCACCAAGGGCTACGCCATCGGCTCGGCGGGCCTGGCTGCGCTGGTTCTGTTCGCCGATTACACGCACAAGCTCGGCGAAGTACTGGGCCACGCCACCAGTTTCGATTTGTCGAACCCCGCGGTGATCATCGGCCTCTTCATCGGCGGCCTGGTGCCGTATCTGTTCGCCGCCATGGCGATGGAAGCGGTGGGCCGTGCCGCGGGTTCCGTCGTCAACGAGGTGCGCCGTCAATTCCGAGAGATCAAAGGCATCATGGAAGGCACCGCGAAGCCCGATTACTCGCGCGCGGTCGACATGCTGACCAAGTCGGCGATCAAGGAGATGATCATTCCGTCGCTGCTGCCGATTCTGGTGCCCATCGTGCTGGTGCTCATCGTGAATTTCCTCATGGGTCCGGGCTCCGGAGTGCAGGCGCTGGGAGGTCTCTTGATCGGCACCATCGTGACGGGACTCTTCGTCGCCATCTCGATGACCACGGGCGGCGGCGCCTGGGACAACGCCAAGAAGTACATCGAAGAAGGGCATTACGGCGGCAAGGGCTCAGACGCACACAAGGCGGCGGTGACCGGCGACACCGTCGGCGACCCCTACAAGGACACGGCGGGGCCGGCCATCAATCCTCTGATCAAGATCATCAACATCGTCGCGCTGCTAATGGTGCCCTTGCTCGGCAAAATGATGTAATTAAAGGGTCAGCGGGAATAAATCGGTCTCGCCGGCAGTCCTCTTGATGAAATCCATCACGAGGTCTGCCGGTGAAACGAGATACATTGGTGAGCGCTGTCGTTGCCTGCGCGATCGTCGCGGGTAGTTGTATTGCCGGAGCGACGCTCGCCGCGATGACCGCACTCCAAGGCGATCCGATCCGAGGTAAAACTCTCTATCAGGGCTGCACGGGCTGCCACTCCGTCGACGACAATGATTTGGGCCCCCGGCATCGCGGCGTCGTCGGACGCCGCGCGGGAAGCATCCAGGATTACTCCTACTCCCCGGCCCTGAAGAATTCCGGTTTGACCTGGGACGAGGCGACGCTGGACCGCTGGCTGACCAACCCGAGCGCGCTGGTTCCGGGCACCAAGATGTTCTTCAAGCTCGACGCCGCGCAAGACCGCGCAGACGTCATCAGCTACCTCGAAAGTCTGAAGTAGCCTTTAGATGTCGAAATAGATCGCGTCGGGTTCCAGGGCGCCGATACGCGTACCCACGCGCAGTTCCGGCTCCTTGAGCGACACGCGCGAGTGGGGCGGCACGCTGCGGGTCAGGAACACCGAACCGCCGATGACGCTGTCGGCGCCGACCACGGTCTGACCGCCCAGCACCGTGGCGTTGGCATAGAGCGTGGAGCCGCTCTCCACGGTGGGATGGCGCTTCTTGCCGCGGATGATCTGGCCGCTCGCATCGCGCGGAAACGACAGCGCGCCCAAGGTCACGCCCTGGTACAGCTTGACCCCGTCGCCGATGTGCGTGGTTTCGCCGATCACCACGCCGGTGGCATGATCGATGAAGAAAGCCGCGCCGATGGTCGCTCCCGGATGGATGTCGGCGCCCGTCTTGGAATGCGCCCATTCGGTCATGATGCGCGCCATCATGGGCACGCCCAGATCGTACAGAGCGTGGGCGATGCGATACACGCTGACCGCCAGCACTCCCGGATAGGCGAGGATCACCTCATCCAGATTCGTCGCCGCAGGGTCGCCGTCGAACGCCGCCTGGACGTCGCGTATCAGGAGACTGCGGATCTCCGGCAGCCGGCCCAGAAAAATCTCCGCCAATTCATGCGCACGCGGCGCGCACTCGCCGGCTTCCGCACGCCCCGCCATGACCTCGCGTCCGTAGCAAAGGCAGTGCTCCATCTCCCTCTCGAGCTTGGGCGCGAGGGCCGCCACGGAATGCGCCACATGCGCGCCCAGATTGTCGCTGCTCAAATCGCGGCGGCCGAAATAACCGGGATACATCAGATCGAGCACCGACTCCAGGATCTCGACGATGGCTTCGCGCGACGGCAGATAGCGGCGCGAAATCCGGCGCGCGCGCTCGTCCCCCATGTAGCTGCCGAGGAACTCTCCGGTGAGCTCCTCGAGCGGCGCGGCGGCTTTCATGGGGACGTTCAAGCGACCGCCTGCATCTTCTCGACTCCCTCGAACAGCCCCTCGAACAAGGCGCCCGACAGGTATCGTTCGCCGGCATCCGGCAATACGACGACGATGGTCTTGCCCTTCTGCGCGGGCTCGCGCGCCAGCCGCAGCGCCACCACCATTGCGGCGCCGCATGAGATTCCGCTCAACAGGCCTTCCTCGCGCGCCAGGCGGCGCGCCATCTCGATGGATTCATCGTTGGTGACCTGCTCGACGCGATCCACCTGCGACAAGTCCAGGTTCTTGGGGACGAATCCCGCGCCGATGCCCTGAATCTTGTGCGGTGACGGGGTGAGCGGCTGACCCGCCAAGGTCTGGGTAATGACGGGCGAATGCGTGGGTTCCACGGCCACCGTCAGGATCTTCTTGCCGCGAGTGCCCTTGATGTACCGCGAGACGCCGGTCAGCGTGCCGCCGGTGCCGACCCCGCTGACGAACACGTCGATCTTGCCTTCGGTGTCCTCCCAGATCTCCGGTCCCGTGGTCTTCTCGTGGATTCCCGGATTGGCGGGATTTTCGAATTGCTTCGCCAACAGGAATTTGCCGGGGTCCGCGGCGGCCAGTTCTTCCGCCTTGGCAATCGCCCCCTTCATGCCCTTGGGACCCGGGGTCAAAACCAGCTTGGCGCCGAATGCGGCCAATACCTTGCGCCGCTCCATGGTCATGGTCTCGGGCATGGTCAGAACGCATCCATAGCCGCGCGCGGCCGCGGCATAGGCGAGCGCAATGCCGGTATTGCCGCTGGTGGCTTCGACGATGGACATTCCCGGTTTCAGGGTGCCGCGCTCTTCGGCGTCCCACACCATGGCCGCGCCGATGCGGCACTTCACCGAGTAGGCTGGATTGCGGCCCTCGATCTTGGCAAGGATGGTCGCGCCGCTGCTCGCGTCGAGGCGGTTGATTCGGACCAGCGGCGTGCGGCCGATGGATTTCGTGTTGTCCTCGTAAACCGGCATAGGTCACCTCTTGGGCTGGCACCCGATTTTCCTCCTAAGCGCGGAGGAAATGCCATAGAAGCGGAGGAAATGCCATAGAAGTTTGTTATGAGACCCTGCCCCGGGGTTATAAGCCGCCCTAGCCCAGCCCTAGCCCAGCCCTAGCCCGGGCTGGGTACCATCGACAGCGGCTGCGGCCGGCCGAACACGAATCCTTGCACGAAGTCGATACCCATGTCGGTCACGGTATCCAGCGACAGCTGGTCCTCGACCTGTTCCGCGACCACCCGGAAGTTGAGGCTCCGGGAGAGTTCGATCATCGCCGCGACCATGGCCTGATTCACCGTGTCCCCGGCGAGATTGCTGATGAAGGAGCCGTCGATTTTCAGGTAATCCATGGGCAGGGTGCGCAGCGTCGCGAACGAACTCAAGCCGCTGCCGAAATTATCCAGCGCGAACTCGCAGCCCATGCCGTGCAGCACCGCGATGAAGCGCTGCGCATGATCCAGATTCGCCACCACCGAGCTCTCGGTGACTTCGAAGCAGATATCCCCGGGATTCGCTCCCGTATGATCGAAGCAGTCGACCACGAATTCCAGGAAATCCGAATCCCCCAGCGTCTGACCGGCGATGTTGATCGCGACGCTGCGGCCCGGCGGCAATTTCATCCCGCCGCGCCCGAGAGCCGACAGCACCGCCTGCACGACCCAGCGGTCGATGTGCGGCATGAGGCGATAGCGCTCGGCCGCGCGAATGAACTCTGCGGTCGGCGCGCCCGGCTGGCCTTTGTCGCCCGTGAGGCGCACGAATACTTCGAGCGCCGGACCGCGCATGCCGTTGGCGCGGGCCTGCACGATGGGCTGGTAGTAAAGCTCGAACTTGCTGTCGCGCAAGGCGCCTTGCAGCTTCTGCAGCCAATGAATCTCGCCGCTGTGCCGCGCGCTCGCTTCCTCGCGCGCCGAGTACACGTGGACGTGCAGGCCGCCCTGTTTTTTCGCCACGTAGCATGCGGAATCCGCCGCATTCATGATGTCTTCGATGGCGCCGCCGCTGGCGCCGATCTCCACCAGGCCGATGCTCACGCCGACATTGAAGATCTTGTCCTTCCAGACGAAGCGATAATCGTTGACGGAACGCACCACGTCGTCGGCGATCTGGCGCGCCTTCTCGAGCGGGCAGCCCACCAGCAGCAGGGCGAATTCGTCGCCGCCGATGCGGCCGACCGTGTCCGAGTCGCGCACCGCCTCTTTGATGAGCGAGGCAACCTCGCGCAGCATGTTGTCGCCCGCGGTATGTCCGCAGGTGTCGTTCACCACTTTGAAGCGGTCGAGATCGAGGTAGCACAGGGCATGCCCGACGTTCCCGGTCTGCGCCGAGTCCATGGCCTCCTGCAGCCGCCGCTCGAATTCGCGGCGGTTCACGAGCCCCGTCAGCGCGTCGTGGCTCGCTTGATAGGTCATCTGGCGCGTGAGGCCGCGCAGTTCGCTGGTGTCGTGCAATACCAGCACCAATCCCAGGATCTCCTTGCCGTCGAAGCGCAGCGGCGTGACGCTGATTTCCACCGACCGCTCCGGGCCCGCGCCGGCCGGGACCAGCACGGCGCGCCGTCCCATGGTGACTCGCCCCCCCGTGGTCAACGCCTTGCGCACGGGATCTCCGAGCGACCGGCGATCCGTCTCATCCACCAGCGTCGCCACTTCCGAGAAGGCCTTGCCCATGACCTGATCGAACCTCTGGCCGAGCAAGGTTTCCGCGGCAAGATTGATGTAGTCGATGCGGCCCTCGGCATCGACCGTGATGACACTCTCGCCCATGGCGTCGAGCGTCACCATCGCGCGCGGCCTCGACGGCACCGCCACCGGCCCCGACTCCGGCAGCATTTCCAGCGCGGTGAGCAGCAGCGCCGCTTCGCCGGCGCTGTCGATCACGGTGCTCGACAGCTCCACGCGCGTCACTTGAGCCTGCGCGCCGACCAATTCCACTTCGTAGCGGGCGGCCGCGGGTTCGCCCAGCAGTCTTCGCCGCAGATTGCTCTCCACCAGCTCGGCATATTCCGGCGCGACGAATTCGGTCAAGGACCTGCCGACGACTTCCGATGCGCTCAAGTTGAGCAGCGCCAGGAAGCGCGAGTTGGCGAACAGAATGCGCTCGCGGTGCACGAGCACCGCGTCGTGCACGGTCTCGACCAGACGCTGGAACATGTGCTCACGGTCCAGCAGCCGCGCGCCGCGCTGTTCGAGATCTTCCAGCAGCTTGTTGACTGCGGAGCCCAGCTGGCCCAGCGCCTTGGGATTCCCCTCGAGGCCGATGCGTCCGGCGGCGCCGGATTCGCTGGTGAGCTGCCACACCCGCTCCGAAAACCTGTCGACGGCGCGCTCCTGCCGGCGTTTGCGCACGAAGAGCACGATCAAGCCCACGGCCAGAACGGCTGAGGTCAATAACCACGGAACGAAGGACGACAAGATCAACTCGGACCTCGATAACGACGGACCTCAACGACGCTTGCTCTTAGAAACCCTGTCGGGTTGGACACGTCGCGAATCATCGTAATCCGAAGAATAACGCAAGGGACTCGCGTAGCCTGTCGAAATTGACCATAATCAGCGGCCTTAAGTTGGCGCGAGAAATCATGGATACATTGGCCGCTCGTCAGCAGATGGTGGATCAGCAAATCCGCACGTGGGAAGTACTCGACCCGCGCGTCCTCGATGCGCTGTCCGCGGTGCCGCGCGAAGCCTTCGTGCCTGCCGAATATCGCGAGCTTGCGTTCGCCGATGCGCCCATCCCCATCGGTTTCGGCCAGACCATGCTGGCTCCCAAGCTTCAGGGGCGCATTTTGCAGGCGCTCGGGCCCACCGCGGCCGACAGTGCGCTGGAGGTCGGCAGCGGCACCGGGTACCTCTCTGCAGCCTTGAGTTTACTTTGCGCGTCGACCCGCTCGATCGACATTCATCCCGGACTCATCGAAGCGGCCCGGGCGAACCTGCGCGCCGTACCCAATGCCCGCGTGCAATTCGAGGTGCGCGATGCTTTCAGCGCCGTGCCCTTGGGTGAGTACGACGTCGTGGCCGTCACCGGTTCCCTGCCGGTCTACGATACGCGCTTCGAACGCAGCCTGCGCGTCGGAGGCCGTTTATTCGCCATCGTCGGCGTCGCCCCCGTGATGGACGCCATCCTGATACGCCGGGTGGACAGCAACGAATGGATTCGCGAGAGCTTGTTCGAGACCGTTGTCGAACCTTTGATCAACGCGGTCGCAGCACAGAAGTTCGTGTTCTGATGATCAAAGAGATGACCCCGCGGGAATTCCTAGAGCGGCGCACCGCCGGCGCCGAACTCACGCTTCTTGACGTTCGCGAGGACTGGGAGACGGCGCTGGCGCCGGTGCCCGCCGATCACCTGCACATACCCATGGGTCGGATTGCGGATCGGCTGAGCGAGCTCAACCCGGCGCAGGAAACCGTGGTGATCTGCCGCTCCGGCGGCCGCAGCCTCCAAGTGGCGCATTTCCTGTCCGCGCACGGATTTGATTCGGTGTACAACCTGGCGGGCGGGATTCTGGCCTGGTCGCGAGATTTGGACCCGCGGATCCCCCAATATTGAGCCCCAGGAGCCTGTCTGACCAATGATGCGCCTGCTGCGGCCGTCCCCCAGCGGCATCTTTTTGTGATCCTTTCGCTTACATAGTGCTTACTATGCGCGCGAAACGATCACAAAAATCTGCTCGCTGGGGCTCGCCCTCGCGACGGCGATCATTGGTCAGACAGGCTCCAAGGGTACTCTTGACTCCTTAGGTGATATGGTTATATATAACACTATATAACCTCAAACGCTGGCGATTGGATAGCCCATGAAGCGACTGCTGACCCTGTTTGTTTTGTGCGCGAGTGCCGCCTCAGCGCCGGCAGCGGATCTTCTCGCGGTATACCAGCGCGCGCTGCAGAACGACCCCCAGCTGCGCGAGGCCGAGGCGACTCGGCTGGCGGCCCTCGAGACCAAGCCGCAGGCGCTCGCTGCGCTCCTGCCCCGGATCTCGGGCAGCGGCTTGGTGACGCGGGAGCATGATTCCGGGTCATCCAACATCACGCAGCCTCTCAGCAGCCCGCCGGGCCCGGTCATTCTTCAAACCTACCCCTTCGATGGGCGGGTCGCCACGACCACGCACCGGTACGGCGTCGACGTGAGGCAAAACCTGTTTCGCTGGGAGAATTGGGTGGCCCTGCAGCGCGCGGACGCGCAGGTGGCACAGGCCGAGGCGGACTACCAGGCCGCGCAGCAGGATTTGATGGAGCGGGTCGCGCAACGTTACTTCGACGTTCTCGCCGCGCAGGACGATCTCGAGGCACAGCAGGTCGCGCTCACCTCGATCCAGCGTCAGCTCGACCAGGCCGAGTCGCGCTTTCAAATCGGCCTGATCGCGGTCACCGATGTGGAAGAAGCCCGCGCCGCCCACGACAGCGGCGCCGCCGCCGTCATTGCCGCGAAGCGCACGCTGGCCTCCACTCAGGAACTGCTGCGCGAAATCACCGGCGACGCCTTCGATTGGCTGGCCCGTCCCATCGAGCCCTTCGAGCTCGCAACCCCGGACCCCGTCAGCGAAGACCGCTGGGTCGACATGGCGCTACAGCAAAATCTTGCGCTGGTCTCCAGCCGATTGGCGGCAGACATCGCGCGCAACAACGTCAGCTCCGCGCGCGGCGGCCATTTCCCCTCGCTCGACCTGGTGGGCAGCCGCTACAAGATGACCACCAATGGCGTGGATACCTTCACCGACGGAACGCCGGCGGGCGGCACCACCCTCGACCAGTACCAGCGGACCATCGGCCTGCAATTGACCTTCCCCATCTACGCCGGAGGTATGGTGTCCTCACAGGTGCGCCAGGCCGTCTACCAGCACCGCGCGGCCAAGGAAAGAGTGGAGCGGGTGGCGCGCCAGACCGAGCACGACGCGCGCGACTCCTATCTCGGCGTGCTGTCCGAGATTTCGCGGGTGAAGGCGCTGCGCCGCGCGGTCGAGTCGAACGCCACCTCGCTCCGCGCGACCGAGTCCGGGTATGAGGCGGGAACGCGCACCGCCGTGGACGTACTGCAATCGCGGCAGCTCTGGGTCCGCGCGCAGACCGACTACTCCCGCAGCCGCTACGACTACATGCTGAATGTGCTCAAGCTGCAGCTGGCAGCCGGCATTCTGTCCCAGCAGAGCCTGGAAAAGATCAACAGCTTGCTGAAGGACGCGCCGCCGGCAGCGGCGCCGCCGGCGCCGGATGCGCCAGCAACGGTTCGATGAGTTCGAGCAGACGCGCGACGCTGCCCCGATTCGACTCGACGATGTGCCGTCCGATGGCCCCGATTCGCTGACGCTCGGCCGCATCGGCCAATAGCCGCGTCAAGGCCGCCGCCAACTCGTGGCGGTCCGCCACCTGCAAGGCAGCGCCTTGCTGCAGCATCAACCGCGCAATGTCTTGCCCGTTGGATTGATAGGGTCCCGTCAGCACCGGCAGCCCAAGCGCCGCGGGCTCGAGCAGATTGTGGCCGCCGATCGGCACCAGGCTCCCGCCGACGAACGCCACATCGGCCGACGCGTAGAACGCCGCGAGCTCGCCCACGCTGTCCACCAGCACGACTTGCGTGGCGGCGTCCGCCATGATGCCGCTGCTCCGCCGCGTGAAGCGCACTCCGCGGCTGGTCAACAGGTCGGCCACCGCTCGAAACCGGTCGGGATGCCGCGGCACCAGGATGAGCAGCGTGCTGCCTCGGAGTTCCGAGTGCGCCGCAAGCACCTGCTCCTCTTCCCCCGCGTGCGTGCTGCCCGCGATCCACGTGGGCCTTGCGCCGCCGAACGCAGCGCGCAGCTCGCGCCCTTGCTCGATCACACCCGCGCTCAATTCCAGGTCGAACTTGATATTGCCGATGACGCGCGTCCTGGCACTCTGTGCGCCGATGGCAATGAAGCGCTCGGCATCGAGGGCGGTCTGAGCCGCCACCAGCGAACTGGCGGAGAAAATACCGCGAAACAGGCGGCCGAGGCGTCGGTAGTGCGCAACCGACTTCGCCGACAACCGGGCGCTCGCGAGCACCAGCGGTACGCCGCGGCGTTCGCACTCCGTGAACAAATTGGGCCAGAGCTCGGTTTCCATGATGAGGGCGAGCCGCGGCCGTATGCGTTCCAGGAATCGCGCGACCGCACCCGGTGTGTCGTAGGGGAGGAAGCGTACATCCACGCTGTCGCCGAACAGGCTTCTCGCGCGCGCCCGTCCGGTGGGAGTGGCGCACGTCAGCACCAGCGGACTCTCCGGATACCGTGAGCGCAGCGCGCGCACCAGCGGCGCCGCCGCCGACATTTCTCCCAGGCTGACCGCGTGCAGCCAGATCGCCGGCGCCGCGTTCGAGCGGCGGCCCCAGCCGAAGCGCTCGCTCAATCCCTGCCAATAACTGCGGTCGCGCAATCCGCGCCACAGCACCACCGCAAAGGCAGCGGGCACGACGCAGTAAATCAGCAGGGAATACAGACGCCGCATCATTTTGCTTGACCGCTCATTTTGCTTCGGCGCTCATTTTGTTTCGCCGCAGTCAGGGGTTTCGTACCCCGCCATCAGCCAGCCCCAGGTTTCATCCGAATATCTGCCGGACGGCAAATCGCGCGTTATCTTCGCGAGCGAGCGCCGCAGCCGCCGCAGGTTCCGTGCTCTCCACGCGCCCTGCGCGCGCAGCCGGCCCCGATCGAAGTCGATCACACTAACGCCGTCCTTCACGTTCACGCCGAGCAAAATATTGTGCGCGTTGAGATCCGCGTGATCGACGCCGGCGCCATGCAGCCGCGCGACGGTTGCGCCGACGGCGCGCCACACCGGCTCGGGCAGCGCACGCCGCACGAGCGCCGCGCTCAAGGGCTCGGCATCCACGATGCGTTGCGTGATCAGATCGCAGCGGTAGCGCAAGCCCGTGCGCTGATAGCGCGCGGCGACGGGCCGCGGCACGGGCAGGCCGCGCCGTGCCAGGAGTTCGAGCAGGCGCCACTCGGCGAACGCGCGCACCCCCTCTTCACCCGTCCACACATAGCCATCCTGCGACAATCGCGCGATGAAGCCGCCGCGGCGGAAGTGCCGCAGCACCCATTGACGCGCGCCCGATGCGATGAACCACGCCGATCCGCGGCCGCCGGTCACGGTGACGAGTTCGCCGCGCGCGCGCCAGTATTCCGGATCGAAGAGCGTCTCTTGGGCGTCCTCGGCCAGATTGCCAAGGCTATCCGGATCAGCCAGCATGGCGCCCATGGCAGTGGCAATGCGTCGGCCGCCGTTCGTCAATATCATGAGCTCCGATGACTCTACAATTCAAACCGCCGCTGCAGCATGTGTGCCTGCTGCGTCTCTCGGCTATTGGCGATGCCTGTCACGCCGTGGCGGCGCTTCGTGCCTTCCAATCGGCGTGGCCGCAAACCAGGTTCACCTGGATCATCGGCAAACTCGAAGCCAAGCTGATGACTGCGATTCTCCCGGAAATCGAGTTTATCACCTTCGACAAAAGCGCAACTCTCGGGGAACTGTGGCGGCTGCGCGGCGCCTTGCGCGCGCGGCGCTTCGACCTGCTGCTCGACATGCAATTGTCGTTTCGCGCAAGCCTGGTCTCGAGCTTGGTGTCCGCCCCGATCAAGCTCGGCTTCGACCGCGCGCGTGCGCGCGAGCTGCAGTGGTGGTTCACCAACGCAACTATCGCGCCCGCGGCCCATGAGCATGTGCTCGATTCGTTCATGGGATTCGCACGCGCCTGCGGCATCGAGCCGGGCGCCCCGCGCTGGGATGTCAACCTGCCGGCGGATGCGCTCGAGTACGCCCGCGGCATCGTCAGCGACGAGAGGCCCACACTGCTGATCAGCCCCTGCTCCAGCCACACGGCCCGCAACTGGTCGGCCGAGCGGTATGCCGCGGTCGCCGACTACGCGGCGCATGTGCATCACATGCGCGTCGTGCTGGTCGGCGGCCGCAGCGCGATCGAAGCCGAGATGGGGGCACGTATAGCCGCCGCCATGCGGTTCGCCGTCGTCAATCAAATCGGCAAGGACACGCTGCCGGAGCTCCTGGGATTGCTGTCCCAGAGCACCGTGCTGTTGTCGCCGGACTCGGGCCCCGCCCACATGGCCACCATGGCGGGATTGCCGGTGATCGGCCTCTACGCCGCCACCAATCCCGCGCGCGCCGGCCCCTACTACAGCCGGCCGTGGTGCGTCGACAGGTACGACGCGGCCGCGCAAAAATATCTGGGGAAACCGGCCGCGCAAATTCCCTGGACCACCAAGATCGAGCGCAGCGGCGTCATGGACCTGATCGGCGTGAGCGATGTCACCGCCAAACTCGACGCGCTGATGGCTACAATGTACCGATGAACGACATCAAAGTCCCCATCTCCCCCGGAGAATTGCTCGACAAGATCACCATCCTGCGCATCAAGTCGGAGCGGATGAGTGACCCCGAAAAGTTGTCCAACGTGCGTCTCGAACTGCGCCAGCTCGAAGACACCTGGAGCGCCTCGGCTCATGCAAAGATCGACATAGAGGCCGACCTCCGCGCACTGCTCGCCGTCAACGAGCGCCTGTGGGTGATCGAAGACGACATCCGCGACAAGGAACGCGCCCAGGCCTTCGACGCGGAATTCATCCGCTTGGCGCGGGCCGTCTACTTCGAGAACGACGAGCGGGCGGCTATCAAGAGGCGCATCAATACGACGCTTGGCTCAAAGATCGTCGAAGAGAAGTCGTACCGCGACTACAAGTCTTAGTACGCCGGCGCAGTGAGTTTGACCGGGTCGCAGGGCTTGGGGGGATGGGAAGCGTCAAGGCAACGAGGAAACAGTTGCCTTGACGCTTCCCATCCCCCCGAGCCTTTGCGCTGGGCCGGTTAACATCACTGTGCGGGGAACCTATTTGAGGGTGTATTCGGCGCCGCAGTAGGGGCACTTGGCCCAGCCGGTGCCTTCGATCGGGAGATACACCTTGGGATGCGAGTTCCACAGATACATGCCCGGCATCGGGCAGGACAGCGGCAAGTCCGCCGCGGTCACGGTGTACTGATGCTGCGCATTCGGCTGAATCAATTGATGCGTCGAATCGTCTTGTACCATCGCCGGCATTGTCGTCACTCCGCTTACCTCTCGAGGCGCCGACACGAGGCCGCGCACGCAACAGGGCGTCGATTGTAGGGTCCGCGCCGCGCAATGCAAGTCACTGGGCGGCTTCGAACGTTTCGCGC
>WNFQ01000180.1_pt1 | contig 37814 bp, 32 predicted proteins | sample 5400171 | NCBI WGS metagenome assembly WNFQ01 (sample SAMN13153356, study PRJNA577476) | soil metagenome | isolation source: 20 cm soil under Madrone tree | place: USA:California | collected 2016-06-14
CAGAGAGTCCACCGATGACGGTCTTGAGGGTGTCTGGGATGTGGTCGTGACGATTCGTGATGCGGCCGGTAACCCACTTGGCCTTCCTTTTCGTGCGATGAACATGTATATCCGTGGCGGCCAGTTTGAAGAATTCGGCGTGCGCACACCTACCGGTCAGAGGGGACCTGGCATGGGTGTGTGGGAACGCGAGGGTAGAAGTCGTTACAGCGCCGTATTAGAGTTTTTCAGGTTCAATGGCGATGGGACCTTCGCCGGCACCCAAAGAGTCGCGCGCACGATCGAGCTGAACGCTGAGGAAGATAGCTTCACCTCGAGCGCCGAGATCCAATTATTTCATATGACTGGAATGCTGATTCTCCCAAACCGAGTAGCAGGCGAGGAGGAAGGGGCCGGAAGGGGCCGCGTCTAAAGATTCGCCGAATCTGCAGATCAGACAGAGCGAATCTGGCTCGGCCGTGGTCTGTTCTCAGCGGACCTTTGCGCCGAGTTCACCAAGATGGCGCTGGACTATGCGGTAGGTTTCCGCTGCGAATGCCTTCAAACCGGGATTGGTACCTGAAGTCGCTTCCTTGGCGAAGGCAGCTCCATCTGCCGCGTGAATCTTCTTCATGTCCTCGATATAAGCGGCGTCGAACGTGTTGGCCGGCAGTGCGCCGATTTTGTCGAGCCGGGCTTGAAATTCTGCGTTAAGTTGTTTTGGGAATTCCATACCGTTTGCCTCGACGATGGACTTCAGCTTGTCGCCGACCAGCATATGATCGTGAGCTTCAGTATTGCCCTGATCTTTGATATCCTGCGCCATCGCCTTGGTTTCCGCGAGCTTCCCGAGTTCAACCTCGTACATGCCACCTTGAGAAACCTTGGCGACGAAGGCCTTATCCGCATCGGAGAAAGAATCCGCAGCATGAGCGGCGATAGCCGACGAAAGGATTAAGATAGCGACTTTACTCAGTATGGAGTCGGGATTGCAAAGGTTCATAAATGATTTTCCTTATTTCCGGGCCTGGAAGGCTCACCTTAGTGGTGACGAGTCAGTAGGGCAAATCCGGATGGTCAAAATGGCAGGCCCGGTTCATCTGAGCCCTCTGCGATCAGACCGACGCCGTAAAGCCACCATCGACAAAGATGATTTGGCCGGTCACGAAGTCTGACGCGCCAGAAGCCAGGAATACGGCGGCTCCACCTATTTCGTCGGGCTCACCCCAACGCTGCGCGGGTGTACGTTGTTTGACCCAAGCGTCAAATTTTGGATCGTCCATCAGCGCCTGGTTCATCTCGGTTCGAAAATACCCCGGCGCTATACCGTTCACCTGAATGTTATGGGCGCCTAACTCGACCGCGAGACCTCGGGTCAGCATTTTTAGACCGCCTTTCGCTGTCGTGTATGGTACAATCATCGGACGTCCCAATTCAGACATGATTGACAAGGTATTAATGATCTTTCCTCGGCCGCGGATAATCATCTGGCGGGCGATTGCTTGAGTCAGGAAGAAAGGTGCGGAAATGTGGGTTGCCATCATTCGATCCCATCCCTCGGCCGGAAATTCGGTGAACGGGGCACGCTGCTGGACACCGGCATTGTTGAGCAGAATATCGAGCGGACCGACATTGCGTTCCAGATCCTGGATCAAGGGTGCGATTGCGTTCCGATCGAGCAGATCACAAACCGTGTAAGTCGCGTTTGCTCCGAGAGCTACGAGCTCTTCACTGGCGCGCCCCAGCTTTTCCTGGTTCCGTCCCAGAAGGATCACGCTAGCTCCCGCGGCCGCGAGCGATTTGGCAATAGCGAACCCGAGACCAGATCCGCCGCCCGTAATTAATGCGTTACGTCCGTGGAGATCAAAAGAGGACGTACCATTCATTTGAACTTTGCTCGCATAGCATCGATGCCCGGAATCCGTTCCATTAGATGCTGGTAGGTAGTATCGAAATTCTGGATCAGCGATCGTTGGGTTTTTCCCACCAGGATTGTGAATATGTACGACGCATGACAGGGCGACGTTACGGTTGGATGATAGCCGGTAGAGAAGGCGAATGTGTCTCCATGCCGCGTGACATGCGCTGTAGAATCGCCACCAGCGGTGTACCAGAGCTGCGCGCCGAACCCGGCTGGCGGGTTGAAGCGCCAGTGATAGACCTCCTGGTGTGCAGTCTCTCCCGGCTGATCAGTATCGTGCTTGTGCGGCGGGTAACCGGACCAACAACCCTCATCCGCGTAAAGCTCACTGACAAGCAAGTTGCCAGCGCGACCTGCACCGTTCTGTCCCAGGATATGAAAAATGCGACGGCGAGATTCCGTCTCATTTGAGCCAACTTCGACGACATCGATCTCCTCCGGTCTGATTCGGAACGAGGGCATCGCTCGAGTCCAGGAACCTCCGGCGATAGCGATCTCGCAATCGCTTCGGGCAACGATCGCGACATCAGCACCCGGTCCGGCATACACGGAATCAGCTTTGCCGGCCCAAACATCAGCCCGTCCCCCCAGGTTTGCGAACTCAACGCCGTCGATTGTTACGTCACAAACCCCGGCCATCGGCACAACCACCGTTTCAAATTGAGGCAAATGGTACCGGTCGGACTCGGCTGTCGCCAATTTGATGAGGTTGAAATAGACGCGGTCGACCGGCTCATGACCGGCGAGGATAGGTCTGTTTTTGTTGTCGAAAGCATGGATCATTATCTGTGACATAGGGAATCGTAGTGGCCGCGAACGCAAAGCTTATTATAGATGTTGCCTATTAAGACGTCTCAATCGATGCGGCAACCGGTAATCGAGTACATTCGGAACCCAGGCTGCGCACACCCATACATTCCTGGAGATACCTCATCTGCTCATGAAGAAAGACCTACTGCTCGCTATCGATGTTGGCACCGGTAGTGTGCGCGCCGCCCTCGTGACGTCAACCGGTACGACTCTCGCGTTTGCTGCAAAGGAACATGAACAGATTGTTCCTCGATTCGGATGGTCGCAGCAAAGCCCTCGTACGTGGTGGGAAGGAGCGATTTCCAGTATTCGGACTGTGACTGCCGAAGTGGACTCTGCCGCCGAACGAATCGCCGGGATCGCAGCATGCGGACAAAACCATGGTACAGTTTTGATCGATGATGCCGGTGAACTGGTCTTAGAGGAGGTGCCGCTTTGGAACGATAAACGAACGCGGCAAATTGTTGACAGCTTTCTGCGGGAACATCGCGCCGATGAGCTCTTGCCGATCGCAGGCAATCCTCCCACCGTCGCTTGGCCGGCGTTCAAGCTAGTCTGGATCAAGCAGAACGAACCGAAGGCCTACCAAGCGGCTCGAACGTTGTTGATGCCAAAGGATTACATCAACTTCAAGTTGACCGGTGAACGGAGGATCGATTTTACCGAGGCCTCTTGCAGCTATCTGTTCGATTTCCGAACCAAAAGCTGGAGCAGCGACATCCTTGATCTTTTGAACTTGGATCCGAGCAAACTGCCCCGTCTGAGTTCGCCCGGGGAGACTCTTGGTGTGATCACCGCTGAGGCCGCGCAGGTCACAGGTCTTCTTGTGGGCACACCAGTTACTGTGAGTGCCGGCGACTTTCCGGTTGCCCTTCTCGGAGCCGGAGTGATCCGACCGGGGATGGGCTGCGACCTCACCGGGACCTCCACGCTCATTGCATTACTTTCCGAAGAACCTGTGCTTGATCCGCTCATTACAAATATCCAAGGAGTTATTGGTGGGTGCGCAGCGTTCACGATTGTCGACGCCGGCGGCGATGCTATGCGCTGGGCCCGTCGCGCATTCCACGAAAAAAACTACAGCTACGAACAGATCATCAGACTCGCCGAAAGCGCGCCGCCTGGATCCGATAAGTTGCTCTTCCTTCCGTACCTCAACGGGGAGCGTCTCGCGCGAAAGTCCAATTCGCGCGGCCAGTTCTTTGGTCTCACCAGCAGCCACAGCGCCGGCCACCTGCATCGCGCAGTCATGGAAGGTGTTGCTTTCGCTGCCCGAAGAAATATTGAACTCATGCAGTCGAAAGGGAGCCGCCTCGATCGCGTCGTAGCCGCGGCCGGTGGCGCAAAAACCCGTTTATGGCTCGAGACCAAAGCCAATATTTACAATTGTCCAATAGTAACGTTGGCCGAGCCGGAGTGCGGCGTACTCGGTTGCGCCATGCTTGCCGGTGTAACGGCCGGGTTATTTTCGAATCTCCCTGAAGCGGTCGCTAAACTGGTTCGATATAATCACGAAATCCTGCCCAATCCGGAATGGGTCGATCGATATCAGCGGATGCAAGCCTTATTCAACGACCTCTACGAGAGCAGCGAGCAGTTTTGGGATCGATTCGACCAATTGTAGGCGCCGGCGTAGCGCATAGCGCATAGCGCATAGCGAATAGCCGATAGCCGATAGCCGATAGCCAATAGCGGTCCGGCGCGCTGCTGTAAAGCACCACTCAGCGCGTGACGGCCTCGGCTCAAAGACAGTTGAACAGGAGCTAACGGAGAGAACAGAGGGTTCTCCGTTCTCTCTGTTGGCTCCCGTTCCATAAGTTTGGTTGCGGCTACGCTGCGCTGTGTGAAGTGGGTTTGCCGAAAAGTCGGCTAGCTAGCGCCATCAGGCCCGCCGATATGGGATCAAGGTATCCGATTAGCCCCGCCCGTTCAGTGAAGCCAAATTCCAACCAGAAATCTTACTTATGATATTGATGAAGGGTTCATTGGTCGGTCTGGTTCTGGGCGGCATTATGGCGCTCGCGCCTACCGCCGCGTTCGCACATGGCGGAGGCTTCGGTGGCGGCGGCCATTTCGGTGGTGGCGGCGGCCATTTCGTCGGTGGGGGTGGCCGTTTCGTTGGTGGCGGTGGCCGTTTCGTCGGTGGGGGTGGCCGTTTCGTCGGTGGGGGTGGCCGTTTCGTTGGTGGGGGTGGCCATTTGGTTGGTGACGGTGGCCGTTTCGTCGGTGGCGGCAGCCATTTCGCTGGGTTCACCGGGCACAGTTTTGCCGGCCGTAGCTTCGCAGAACATCAAGGAGAGCGCTTTGCGCGGGACGGAGATCGTTTCCGGGATCATTTCCGGGACGAAGATCATTTCCGGCTCAGGGATCATTTCGGCGGAGATTTCTTTATTGGAGATTCCTTTGCGTATGATTACCCCTACTACGGGTTCGACTATCCGGACTACGGCTATTATGACAACAGTGCTGGCGACTATTATGACAATAGTGCTGGCGACTATTCCGATGACCAATCCTCGCCAGCCGAAGTGATGCCTTCTCGGCACACCATTGTTGCCGTGCAGCAACTGCTGTATCAACTCGGCTACTATCAGGGTCCGATCGATGGCCGAATCGGCCCACAAACGGCAAAAGCGGTTCGCTGGTTTCAGTCTGTCGACACGTTGTCCGTTACCGGTCAAATCGACGGCCCAACATTGAAAGCGCTTGGGGTCAGTTAGCCGGCCCTGGCGATCTTGAATCCGTCGACTTCTGCGAAAGGTGTAAATCGAGTCCATCGCTCAAAATCATGGAGAGCGATGACTCGGTCGAGGTTTCCCTCGACTTCTTTCATCATACGGTCAATGACCTTCAGCGACTCAAAGTGGCTGCCAATACCGAACCCGAGCGGTATATAAACGCCTTCCCCGTTGAGTCCGATCAGATTTGCATAACTATAGGCGCAATCGCCTGCGACCACGACACTTCCCCGTGATGAATTAACGGTCACATATTGCGAGCCGAACGTGTGCGAGTCGGCCCCGAGATAACCATGGATGCCCGGCACAATATTCTGTTGATCTCCGCCCAATAAAGTCAGGCGATGTTGTTCAGCGGCTCGGAGTAGTTCGTGAACGTCCTCGGCATCGAGAGCTTTGGTTAGGAAGCCGAACTGTTGCGGCATAGCCATCGCTTCAACCCAGGACAAAATCTCGCGTTTTTGGATATAAATTTGGGCGTTGGGGAATTTGTCTATCGAACCCATGTGATCATAGTGAGCATGGGTCAGAACGATATCGGTAACGTCTTCTGCCGCGACGCCAAGCCGGTCCAACATGCGAATCGGGGAAATCCATTGTTCAATACCAAATTTCTTTGCCATCGCTTCACCGGATCCCTCTCGCATAAAGCCGGTATCAACCAGAACAACACGGTGTTCTGCACGAGCCATCACGAATGAAAAGGGCAAATCGATATTGCCTCGATCATAGACTCCTAACAATAGGCTAGCGATCGGTTGGTCTTTGCTGCGGGCATACTCGATGATATAGATATCGTAAATGGGTGATGGGGAAGTCATAATTTTGAGTATCGTCGAGCGACTGTGCTAAGCGCGACTGCCGCGATTAGGATGGCTCCTTGAAACAGATATTGGTAAAAAGTCGGAGCTCCGAAGATGGCTAATCCGTTGAATCCGATGCCGATGATCAGAACGCCGACTAAAGTCCCTGGTATATGGAATTCACCGTCTTTGAGAGTGGCCGAACCTAAAAACACAGCAGCGAACGCATTCAACAAATAGGCGTCGGCTGCGGTGGTGGTTCCACTGCCGATGAGAGACGATAAGAGAATCCCGGTAATGGCGGCACAGACCGCGGACACGATAAAGGCGAAAATCTTTACTCGGTCGACACGAATTCCCGACAGGCGCGCTGCTTCGATGTTGCCTCCTACCGCCTGAATGCGTTGTCCTAATTCGGTGCGATTAATCAGCAGCCAAAGACAAATCAAAACGACTGCCATGATCACGATGTTGTTAGGAATACCGAATAAGGTGCCGAGCGCGATGTTGAGGAAGGCGTCGGGAACACCGCCGGCGATAGGCGCCCCGGTCGAATAAGCGTAGTTAATTCCGACAATGATGCTGCCGGTGCCTAATGTAGCGATTACGCTGTTGACGCGAAGGTTGGCAACGATCAAGCCGTTCACAACACCCAGGACGATCCCGATTGAAAGGACGACACCTATGGCGGCCGGTACCGACAGTTTCTGGTAAACCATCAAACCGGTTACCAGAACTCCGGCGAACGACGCGGAGAACCCGATGCTCAGATCGAGTTCGCCCACTATGACGGCGACCGTTAGTCCGCCCGCGATAATCCCCGTCAACGAGGACTGATTCAATATGTTAACAAAATTCGAGATTGTGAAAAAATAATTCGGCGCCGCAATGGAAAAGACAACAATCATGAGAAACATCCCGATGATTGTTCCGTACTTCGCGATCACACCAAAAACGTGCCGGCGCAGGTGAATGGATCGGACCCCTCTTGGCATCTGGAGGTTAAGCTGGGAGGGGCTTAAAGATTCATTCATATCAGAGACTGGTAATTGAGACGAAGAATGGCCTCTCTGGTGATTTCTATACCGCGAAGTTCGCCAGCGATCCGACCTTCAGCCATCACGATTACGCGATCGCATAGTCCGGGGAGTTCTTCGTCGTCGGACGAAATCACAAGGATAGCCGCTCCACGTTCGGCGAGTTCATTGATGATTCGATGAATTTCTGCTCGTGCGCCGACATCGACGCCGCGTGACGGTTCATCGAGGATCAAGAGCTGCGGCGCAAGGGTCAGCCACTTGCCGATGACTACCTTTTGTTGATTGCCTCCGCTCAACTGTCGCACCGGTGTTGCCGCGGTCTCAGCTTTGATCCGCAGTCGGTTCATTATTTCATTGGCACGGCTGGTACTGCGACGGGTGGAGACAACCGGTAGTGGAGCGAAGAGGCGTGCCGGCTTCAAGAACGGCAGATTGATGTTGAATGATATGCTGCGATCCAGAATCAAACCTTGAGATCGACGCTCTTCGGGAACCAGGACCACACCATGGCTGGTCGCCTCGTGAGGGCTGCGGGGTCGATAGGCAGAGCCATCCAAAAGCATTGTCCCATGATCGGGAGCACCAACCCCAAATATGAGGTTTGCCAATTCGGTACGACCCGCGCCGACCAGACCGGCGAGTCCTACGACCTCGCCCGCATAAAGACTCAGCGATACGTCGCGAACTCTCGGCGCCCGCCGGAGTTCCTTGAGTTGCAAAACAATCCGTTTGCCCAATCGGTCTGCATTCCTTTTCGGAGGCGCCGCGACCCCCTCGGCTCCGACGATCGCATGGATTAGATCGTTCTTGGTCATACCGCGGACCTTTTGCTGAAGGACTTTTTCGCCATCTTTGAAAACGGAGATCGTACTGCAGAGATTGAGAATCTCGTCGAGACGATGGGAAACGTATAAGATCGCAATCCCATCAGATGCCAGTTCACGGATTATTTCGAACAGCCGTTCGCTTTCGTTGGGGGAGAGCGATGCGGTTGGTTCATCCATCGCGATCAGTCGGGTCTGCCGAATGAGTGCACGGCCGATGGAAACCATCCACTGTTCTGCGACGCTCAATTCCGAAACTGGAACTTCAAGCGAAAAATTAATTCCCAATCGTTTGATCAGTCCCGACACATTGGCACGAACCGCCGGCCAATGAATCAATCCGGCGCGCTTTGGTTTGGGCAAACCTAATGTCAAATTCTGCAGCGCGTTGAATTGAGGAACGAGATTGAGCTCCTGATGGATGAAGCTGAGGCCTAGTCGCGTCGATTGTTCAGGATTCAATAGTACGACGGGTCGCGTATCCAGTGCGATCGTTCCCGCGTCCGGGATTTCGAGTCCGGCCAATAGTTTGATGAACGTGGATTTGCCGGCGCCGTTGGCGCCGACCAGTCCGTGAACTTCACCTGGATAAATATCGAGATCGATACCATGCAACGCACGGACCCCTCCGTATGATTTCGCAATTCCTCGTGTACGAACGAAAGGTAACCGTTCTGCAGATGAGGAACTCGAACCGTGTGCGAATCCCGAAGATCCATCCATGGTCAATGTGTCCGACTTGATTATTTTCCAATCGATTCAGGATGTTCCTGGAGAAATTGTTGGATCGTGTCGGTGTCGACTAGAACACCTGGAACCTCGACTGCTTTAGGTTGCCACCCGGTTCCGGCTGCCACGGCCGCCTTGAGTGTTTCAACCAGCACTTTTCCTTCCTGCACACTATTTTGCCAGGCTGTGGCCGCCATCCAGCCATCACGAACGGCCAGGATGGCGTTGGCATTGCCATTTTGTCCATAAACTTTCACGTCTTTACGATCCTGTTGTTTTAACGCGGAGATTGCGCCGAGCGCTGGATCGTCCCACGATCCCCAGATTGCTAGAGGGCCGCTGCTCGCCGGATGCGCAGCTAACCAGGCGGTTGCGTATTGAGCGCCATCCTGCAGATACCCGGGGATGCGCACTTCATTTTTTGTCACTTTGATTTCAGGGTATTTGGAAAGAATCCGATCGAGTTCCTGTTCGCGTTCTCGAGCCACCTGACCCGTATGATAAGTCAGTGCCAATACGGATCCTTTTCCTCCTAAATCTTTCACCATCTGTTCAACGACGGGAACCGCCAACGGGCCTCCCGATCCATTGGTCGCGACGACGCCACGATCGATTCCGCCACCCCAGGTGGCTACCGGTACGTTTGATCGCTGCGCGGTGAGCAGACTGGCGCGCAATGAGGTGGTCGGAAACACCATATCAATAATCGCTCCCGCTTTGCGCGTCACTAGATTCTGAATCGCCGTATTGGCTTGATCAGCGGCTCCTTGAGCGTCAATGACCTGGACTTGCCATCCGTATTCAGCGGCCCGCTGTTGGGCCCCTTGGATGAATCTACCGTTGTTTGCCTCCGACGGAGCGATTGAAACGATTCCAAGCAATGGGCCGCGATTCTGTGCGAATCCGACCGTAGCAGTCACTGAGAGCGCGATGCAGACAAAGCAACTTAACTTTTTCATGTATTAATAAGTCAGAAACCCGGAATGCGGAATGCGGAACGCGAAATGCGAGACCCGCAACCCGGAACCCGAAATTCGGGCCTCGTAGAACACAAAGGGATCCTGAAAATGGCTGGCGGGGGACATTGGTGAAAGTGAAGGGTTTTTGGTTAGGCAACCGCGGAGGGTGTAAATATTTACAATAGACACCAATGGCGGGAAAGAGAAATGTTTCGGGTACCGAATTAAACATGATCCCAACCTGCGATCGGCCGACAACGGCATAGAGAAAATAGGGCGGGCGAAAGACGGCTGCTCAACGCCGTGAGGTTTCTGCAGCGCCTTTCCGGTTCGTCGCGGCCCTAATACCCAATGCTCTTCTCTTCCTTTCTTCGCGCCTTTGCATCTTTGCGTGAGATTTTATTCTTACACTTCGCGTCATTGCGTGCCGATCGGGTAATTAGGACAAGGATTACGGCAACTCGTACAAATAGGACCGATCTCTAAGATCCCGGTGCGAATTACTTGGATGAATTGGCAGAATCTTGTGGTTCGAGACTGTCGGGCTTTGCGTTCAGCTGAAGAGATTTTTGCGGCCTTACGTAGGGGTTGCAGACTCTTTTCCGATTTCTGGACCATTTGCATCGTCGAATAACGAGGCCCATCCATGCCGAAATACTGGCTCATCAGCGACCGCAACAACGGAGGCACTGGCACAGGCCGCAATGTCGGAGGATTGTCTTATTTCGTCAGCGATGGCGGACCGCTGAACAGCATCAACAATTGGCGGAGGGTTAGCCCGACGCAGTTCCGCACACTGCTGGCAGGTGCCGCCGATGCTTTCCCAGCGCTCACTCAAGGCCAAAACGAACAGCAGAGTCATGTCACGATCCTCGTCCACGGCTTCAATGTCAGCTTCGAAGGTTCCACCGCGTTTTATGAGAGTCTTTGCGGCAAACTCTTCGATGGTTCCAATAGCCTCGGGCTTTGTATCCTTTACGATTGGCCTTCGCTCGGTACCGTCGTCGGTTATGAACCTGACCGCGCTCAAGCTCGGGCGTGTGCCGAAGACCTCACCAGCGTTCTCTCTGAGCTTTTCGATTGGCTGATAAAAAAACAGCAGGACGCCATCAAATCCGGCGGCAACCCAGAGAAGGCCTGCAAAGCGAAAGTCTCGCTCATTGCGCATAGCATGGGCAATTACCTGCTGCAAAAAGCCATGGCGGTTGCGTGGACACGAAAGAACCAGCCTCTTCTGGTCAGCCTCATCAATCAGCTCGTTATGGTGGCGGCTGATGTGGACAACAATCTCTTCGATGCCGGCGCGCCCGACAATGACGATGGAGCGGCGACGGTTAATCTAACCTATCGCGTTACCGCATTATATAGTGGAGGCGACGCCGTCCTCGGTTCTTCGGCCGGATTAAAACATTTTGGCTCCCGTCGCCTGGGTCGAAGCGGACTAGCCACTCGCCCGCCGCTCGTCACCGCGCAACCACAGACCGACAACGTCTGGGACATTGATTGCTCCGACTTCTTTCCAGGAAACATAAGCGGAGAATCCGTTCATGGCGCCTATTTCGATACCGAGGCCACCATCGAACTCATGCGCCAGATACTGCGCGGCATTGACCGCGGGGTTCTGGAAAAGTCCGGCGTCACACGCGCCGCGACGCACGGATGATCCGGAATTGCAGGAGTTCCTTAGCAGTCAAATGCGTGGACATAAACGGTCCTTTTCGCGATTAGTGATCACCCCATTAAGCGGCAGTCCATCCTCCGTCAGCCAACAGCGTCGTGCCGGTGGTAAATTTCGCTGCGTCGGAAGCAAGGTAAAGGACGGCAGCCGCGATTTCTTCGCTAGCGCCGAACCGACCCACGGGGTGCATCGATAGTAACCAGTTCCGCCGGTCGCCTTCTTTGCCTACGGCCCGGTCGACCATGTCAGTGACAATGGCGCCAGGCGCGACCGAATTGACGCGGATACCTTGCTTCGCGAACTCGAGCGCGACGGCCTTGGTCAATCCTTCCACGGCATGCTTTGTCGCCACGTAAATGCTCCCCTGCGACAGCCCAACATGTCCGGCGACGCTCGATGTATTGACAATGGCGCCGCCCCCGGTCTTGAGCATCGCGGCGACCTCATGTTTCATAGAATTCAGGACGCCCCAAACGTTGATGTCGAAGGTCCGGCGATATTGTTCTTCGGTGACTTCATGGAGCGGACCCGTGCTTTCGACACCGGCATTGTTGAACGCCACATCGAGACGGCCATGGGTGGATACGACGAAGTCGATAGCCTTCACGACGTCCGCATCCTTGGCGACGTCTGCGCGGACAAAGGCTGCCGTGCCTCCGTTCTTGGTGATCTCCGCGGCGACATTCGCGCCTTCCTTTTCGCGGCGGCCGGTGATGACCACTTTCGCGCCGGCTTCTGCAAAGGCCAGCGCCGTAGCTTTTCCGATACCGGAGGTGCCACCGGTAACCAGCACTATTTTGTTAGTATAGGAGTTTTGCATGTAGATAGTAGTTAGTTGGTCGAGATTGTTCGAGATCGTTCAGCGTAATGAGTACGAGAATTGTGAGATCGGCTGATCTTTGTTCCAACTGCCGCAATCGTCGTCCCAATCGGCAATTCTATCAGAGGCGGCCTTGGTCGCTTCTGGATCAAATCGATTTCAACATGAACGCACGACGAAACTACGCTCCGACTCGAAACAGCAAAGGCTCAACGGAGAATGCTTCAATCACCCTTGCGCGTAAGAGCGTTAAAAGCTCGGTGTCCACTGGACAGGGAAATACAAGTCCCAGAAACGTTCCGGTGTGAGCCGCAATCAGCCCAAGCGTTGGGAAGTCGTTCACCAATCTGCGCGCCATAGAAAAACCCGGTTTCGGTAGCAGCCGATCATTGATTTCAGCGCTGCGGGTCGATGCGTAAAACATGGCCCTCACATCGCCGGTTTGGATGAGCGAGCAAAGTTCCTCGTACTCTTGACCGAAACGTCGACGGGCGAGATCGAGATGCCGAACGACCTCCGTATCGACCCAATTCAGGGGGGCGGTATCCCACGCTAATACGACGCAGGGTGGGACTCTCCCCGCAATGGAGAAACTCCCGGCCACCGGATTAGTCGCGACAATCGACTCTGGGCTAAACAGAAAGTCCGAGCGCTCGATTCGACACATAACTTGGAACAGTGCCGCATCGCTCACATCGAGGTTTCGATAGTGTTTTATCGACAGAAGGGCCGACGCGATATCGATGCTGCTGGAGCCTAGCCCCTTCGCGCGAGGTGGCGAATCCCAGACTGTAATTCGGTAATCACACTCCGTGGCAAATCCGCATGCGACAGCCATTTCATTTACTGCCAATTCCGTTTTCCGTTTCGAGCCGAGTGACCGCGGTCCAACCATAATTGAAAGATTTGCGGCCGGCTCGATCCAGGTAACGGTCCGAAACGGTGAAGAGGTCGTCGTCAATGGAAATACGATTGGGTCTCCACTTCTGTCCGTGCCTTGGAGCCACTCTCCGATCTTTCCAGATACCCACTGTCTTCCAGCTGAGTTCATCTCATTCGGTTTCTCGGCATATACACAAACTCAGGTTGACACTCCAAGCAATCCATGTTGGAATGGCTGCAGTTTTTTGAGAGAATAAAACACCCGTGGATTCATGGAAGACCGTGAGAACCGGTCACAGTAGCGCTGCGGTATCGAGCTACGATTCTCCACTGTGAATTTGATCACAGATGCCAATCAATCGCGAGATTGGTGAAGGCTGGGGAAGAGGCGCCCTCGTTCAGAGGCAAAGGCTCGGAGTCCGAATACTTGGCCACGGTTTTTTTCACCGGATCGTGTGTAAGCGATCGCGAGAAAACTTCATCGCACTAATGAAGCGTGAAATGAATGACAACCCGGGAAGAAGCAGATAAAATCCAGACCTCCGCGACAGCTGCCGCGGAATTTTCAAGCGTCGAGCAGGACGTTATCCATCGGTTAATTCTCGCTCGGAGAGACATTCGGCAGTTCCGTCCAGATCCGATCAGCGAAGGCGCAATCGGTCGCATCCTTGAAGCAGCCAACGCTGCGCCATCAGTTGGGCTCATGCAGCCGTGGAACTTCATTCTGATCGATTCACTGGATATTCGTCGGAAAATCAAAGCCAGTTTCGACGCCGTAAATTCGAAGGAAAAAAGTAAACTCGAGGGCGACGCTCGAAGCGGACTGTATAACTCCTTGAAGTTGGAGGGTATTCTGGAAGCGCCGCTGAATATCGCAGTGACGTGCGACCATTCTCGAGGCGGATCTTTTGTCCTCGGGCACGCCCCGATGCGAAAGACGGCACTCTATAGTGTCTGCCTCGCTATCGAAAATCTTTGGCTCGCGGCACGCGTTGAAGGCATCGGCGTTGGGTGGGTCAGCATCTTGGAGTCCGGGGTGGTTACGGGGATTTTGGAACTGCCGCCTGAAGTCGAACTGGTAGGTTACTTATGTATCGGCTATCCGCTCGAATTTCGTGCGAGGCCGCTTCTCGAAGAGGTTGGCTGGAAACGGCGGGAGAAGCTGCAGCCGTTCGTGTTTGCGAACCGTTGGAGCAACCCGCGAACGTTGGCTGTGCCGCCCTTTGCTTTGCTGGAAGAATCTCTTCACCAGCCAGACGCCGAAATCGTACAGGCAGCTCAACAGAAGATCGATCGGAAAACCAAACCCCAAGGTTCACTCGGCGTTTTGGAGCAGTTAGCCGTGCGGTTGGCATCGCTGCAGCGGACCTTGGAACCTACGCTTACCCGGAAGCGAATCTGCGTCTATGCCGGGACGCACGGGATAACCGCCGAAGGTGTCAGCGCTTATCCCAGCGAAGTCACAGGCCAGATGGTCATGAATTTCCTGCGGGGAGGCGCAGCCATCAATGTGCTGGCCCGGCACGGAGGAATCGAACTTCACATCATCGACACCGGAGTCGATGCAACCTGGCCGGATGAGGTTGCTAACCAGCCAAACTTTTTCTTGAGACCAATTCGGCGCGGAACTCGGAATTTTCTGAACGAACCCGCGATGACGCCGGAGGAGTGCGAGCAAGCGATCGAAATAGGACACGAACAGGTCCGGAGAGCGCTTGAGCAAGGTGTACAACTCTTAGGAATCGGTGAGATGGGGATCGGCAACACGACGGCGGCGTCGTGCCTGCTTGCTGCTTTATGCGGCATCAGTCCTGACGAAGTGGTGGGGCGTGGGACTGGAGCGAACGACTCGGTCCTGGCTCGCAAAACTGAGGTGGTAACCGAAGCGATCGAACGCTATTCAGCGGCTGCCTCGGGACAACGCGGTCTCTACTGGCTTCACGTCGTCGGAGGATTTGAGATCGCCGCGATGACGGGTACAATCCTCGCAGCTGCGCAGGCGAACCTTCCCATTGTCGTCGACGGTTTCATCGCAACGGCGGCAGCAGCCGCCGCTTTTCAGGTGGAACCGAGGTCTCGAGACGTTTGTTTTTTTAGTCATCGCTCGGATGAACGAGCACACGGGAAAGCTTTACGCGCTTTGAGAGTTGAGCCGCTTCTCGATCTTAAAATGCGGCTGGGTGAGGGAACTGGTGCAGCGCTAGCAATGCCGATTCTGGAAGCATCGGCAAAACTGCTTTGTGAGATGGCCACCTTTGATACTGCCAATATCTCCGGTGCAATCGGGGAACAGGAGCGGTCGAATGAATAATGCCGCGTTCGTCGCTGTGGCACGTCGCCAGGTGAGTACGTTTCTGGCCGCGGTCATGTTTCTTACCCGTGTACCAGTCGGTAATGGGCATGAGTTTCGACTCGAAGATTTGGCCTCGTCCGCCATTTATTTCCCGGTGGTCGGAGCATTGGTTGGTCTAACCGGAGGGATCGCTCTTTTGATCTCTTACGCGGTACCGTCGTTCGTAGCCGTGCTGATTTGCATGCTTATCACCCTCTGCATCACCGGCGGGCTGCATGAAGATGGTCTAGCAGACTGCGCGGATGGACTTGTTGGGGGGCAAGATCCGCAGCGTCGCCTCGAGATCATGAAAGACAGCCGGATCGGTACCTACGGCGCACTAGCCTTATGGTTTTCGTTGACCGCCAAACTGGTTTTGATTCAGTCGCTCTTAGCAGTGAGCGTCGTCACCGCCGTTCTCAGTGTCGTTGTTGGCCACAGTCTCGGGCGGGCGTGTACTGTTGCGTTGCTTGCCGGTCTCCCCTATGTGCGGATGGGAGAGTCCAAATCTAGTCCTTTCGGCAATAAGGTCACACATACCCAACTCGCTATTGGTCTTGTGTTTCCATTTATCTTTTCGGTCGGGCTGCTGCACCTCCATGGACTGTTCTGCTTGGTAGCGGCAAGCGCGGTCGCCTTGGCCTGCGGGTTCTATTTCAAACGCAAGATTGGCGGGATCACTGGAGATTGTCTTGGCGCCACGAATCAATTGGTCGAACTGAGTACTTATCTTTCTCTGGTAATCCTCCAGCCGAGGAACGCCTGAACGGCTATGAGCGGATTCATCCATTTTGTGATTGGCGGTAGCCGGAGCGGAAAGAGCGGTCGAGCCGAATCTCTGGCCATCGCTTCGGGTCAGGCGGTTGCCTATATCGCGACGTATGCAGCAGATCCGTTGGACGAGGAAATGCGGATACGAGTGGAACGCCACCAGCGCCAGCGACCCGGTCTTTGGAGAACGATCGAAAACCGTTTTGACCTCGAGAATATCGTCAGAGAGAGCAAAGACGTTCTGCTGCTCCTTGATTGTCTTACCTTATGGCTCTCCTTCCACCTGACGGCCGGGCGCTCTTCGGATCAGATTTTATCGGAGTTGGAACAGACGCTTCGGTGGGTGCACGAGTTCGAGCGGTCTTTGATTATTGTGAGCAACGAAGTCGGGGCGAGTCTGGTGCCATCGACTCCTGAAGGCCGATCGTTTCGCGACCTATGTGGTTTGGCCAACCAGTTAGTAGCCACGCACGCGACGATCGTTGAATTGGTCGTTGCTGGATTACCATTGGTTTTGAAGGGAGGCGCCTAGGAGATGTCGCAGGCATTTCATGGAGGCGGGGTTAGGCAGGCGGCCGAGCAGTTTGGGTTGCCGGCTGATTCGTTTATCGATTTCAGCTCCAATCTGAACGTCTTCGCACCCAGGGTCGCGGCAGTCGACTGGGAACAATGGAGCTCAGAAATCAGTCGCTATCCGGAACCCGATTCGCAGAGTCTCTCCGAACAACTGGCAAGGTTTTACCATGTTAGTACTGATCACATTCTTCCCACTGCTGGCGCGATTGAGGCGCTCTATCTGTCCGCGCGGTTGTTCGTGGGATGCAAGATTGGGGTGTTGGAGCCGGCCTTTAGCGACTATAGCCGAGCCTTCAGCGGCTTACCTTGCTCGCTGGAGAGGATTTTCCTTGAGCCCGATTTGTGGGACCGCCCTGCCACGGCTTGGGCCGATCGGTTGGAACCGTTTGACGTTGTTGTTCTCGGCAATCCCAACAACCCGACCGGATCGTTCCACTCGCTTAACGAGTTGCTCGAGCTGTTCGACCGGCGCTGGATCCGACCAAAGCGCTGGATTATCGATGAAGCGTTTATCGAATTCGTCGCCGGTTCCGAGCACCAAACCTTGCTCGGTCAGCTTACTGACTATCCTTCTCTAATTGTATTGCGATCGTTAACGAAGAGCTGGCGTATTCCGGGTCTTCGCCTTGGCTTTTTAGCGACTGCAGCTCAAACTGAACAGCTGCGACAAATGCAACCACCATGGAGCGTCAATGGGGTCGTTCAAGCGTGGGCGAAACACTTCCTGGTCGAAGACCGACGCACAGAATACATGGCATCGCTCCAGATGCTGGCTGATCTCCGAGACAACTTCCAAAGAAGCCTCCGCGGTATTCCTGGGGTTAGAGTTCACCCCTCGGCTGCCAATTTTCTGTTATTAGAACTAACCGATTCGTCTCTGGATACCAATCGCATCTACTTTGAGCTCGGTTCGCGCGGAATTTTAGTAAGGGTATGCGACTCTTTTTACGGGATGCCGAAAGGGCGGTTTCTGCGCGTCGCGGTCAGGACCGCATTGGAAAACCAACGGCTTGTTGATCTCCTCTCTGCCATTTGCGGCACACCCAGTGGCGACGCTAATGACCAATCACCTCTCACTTCTCACCTCATCGGGAGGGCTGCATGAAAGCGCTCGCCGTTCTGGGTACGTCGTCTAATAGCGGCAAGAGCTGGCTAGCGACCGCTCTCTGCGCCTGGCTGCGTCGTCGGGGAGTACGAGTTGCTCCCTTTAAAGCGCAAAACATGTCGAACAACTCGTTCGTGACCCTTGATGGTGGCGAGATCGGACGGGCCCAGGCCGCACAGGCGGAGGCGAGCGGCTTAACACCAATCGTCGAAATGAACCCGATCCTACTTAAGCCGTCCGGCGGCCTCGGGTCGCAGTTGGTTTTACTCGGGAGAGCACAGAAGCATGTAGTGGCGGCTGAATACTACAATCTGGTCGAAGAACTCTGGCCGACCGTTCGCGAAACTTTGGAGTATTGGAAGCATCGGTGTGACGTCCTGATCTTAGAAGGTGCCGGCAGCCCCGTAGAACTCAATCTCATGTCGCGCGACATCGTGAACTTACGCCCAATCAACTATTTGGATGGCCGATCGCTTCTTGTGGCCGACATCGAGCGCGGCGGAGTGTTTGCCCAGATCATCGGCACCTGGTCGCTTCTTAATCCGGCTGACCAAGCCCGCTGCCTCGGCGTAATCGTAAATAAGTTCAGAGGCGATCTTTCATTGTTTGCGGAAGCCCGCAGATATTTAGCCGAACGCATCCCAGCAGCTTATCTGGGGGTAATTCCTTATCTGACCGATCTTCAGCCAGAGAACGAAGATAGCCTTTGCCGAGAGGCTGAAGAAAGGGTCGATGGCGAAAAGATAGCTTGGATTCGGCTACCTCATCTATCGAACTCCCAGGACTGTCAACCCTGGCTGTTGGATCGTGGCATTCGAGTGCAATGGGTGGAGCAACCGGGTCTGCTAGACGACGCGAAAATTGTAGTTTTGCCTGGCAGCAAGAACACCATCGCTGATCTGGAGTGGCTTCACACAACCAAGATCGGCGAGGCGGTCCAAGCCGCTGCCAAACGGGGCGTCCCGGTTGTTGGGATCTGCGGTGGGTACCAGATGTTAGGCGAATCCGTTCGCGATCCGGAAGGCATCGCGGGCGATCGTGGTGTCCTACCTGGGCTGAATATACTACCCGTCCAGACGACGTTTTCTCCGACGAAATCCGTTTCGCAAGTCACGGTAAATTGGGGTGCTGATCGTTGGACTGCATACGAAATTCATATGGGTGTCACTACCCGGATTCAGAGGTGCGACGAGTTAGTTCTGGTGATGAACGGTGAGGGAAATAAGCCGGAGGGATGCCGGCGGAACCATGTGTGGGGCAGTTACCTGCACGGGTTATTCGAGTCGCCGGCAGTGAGGTCGGAATTGGCTGCCATAGCCGGCCTGCACAATTATCGGCCTGCTCGGGTCTCTTGGCGCGCTCATCTTCAGCGGATTTATGACGGGATGGCGGAAGCATTGGAAAGGCATCTGAATCTTGAGGAGGTCTGGGAATATGTGGCCGATTAATCCATCTCAGATTGTCGTCGCCATGATACTCGACGTCGTGATCGGCGATCCGCACCGATGGCCACACATCGCCAGGTACACTGGCGCGCTTTCGCTGGCCTACGAGCGATGGCTAACCCACAGGTTCCACCGGACGGGTGTGCTTGGGTTCCTATTTTGGTTCCTCGTGGTTGGAACGATGTTAGCCGGATATGTTGTCATTCGCTCCGTCTGCTTGTTGGTTAGTCCAGTTGCCGGTTACGTTTTCGACGTCATCGTCATCTATCAGGCAATCGCGACGAGAGATCTTCACGAGCATGTCAAAGCGGTTCTCCAACCGCTCACTGTCGGAGACATCAATGCTGCTCGAGAACGGCTTTCCTGGATTGTTGGACGCGATACCGCGACTCTCGATCAATCCGAAATAAGCCGAGCCACTATCGAAAGTGTCGCCGAGAGCCTCGTCGACGGAATCGTGGCGCCGCTTTTCTGGAGTGTAATTGGGGGTGCGCCGGGAGCGTTGATCTACCGTACCGCTAACACGTTGGACTCCATCGTCGGTCACCGGACCGAGGCTTATGAAAAGTTTGGGAAAACGTCGGCTCGCATCGATGACTTCCTGAACTGGTTACCGGCGCGGATCTGTGCGCTGGTCCTGTGCTTATCTCGTTTCCCTGGGAGTTGGAGCGCGGTTCGGCGAGAAGCCGCGCTACATGCTAGTCCGAATGCCGGATGGCCCGAAGCTGCAATGGCATATGCGCTGGGAGTTCGCTTAGGTGGCGGCAATTCTTACGATGGCGAACGCGTTGAGCTGCCGGTGTTTAATGCTTCGGGTCGAGCTGCGGCTATCGCCGATGTTCAGACTAGCTTAACTCGGATGTGGTGGGTCGTATTCGCCGCCGGCGGATTCTTTCTGCTGCTAACGTCCACGTTCCTCTGCCTGCGCTCACTATGAATACCGAAGTCCAGCGACCACGACTCAAACAGGGTGCCTTCCAAATCTATACTGGAGAGGGTAAGGGCAAAAGTACCGCCTCAATGGGGTTAACGCTCAGAGCGCTCGGCTCCGGATTCAAAGTCTATTATTTGCGGTTGATTAAGCCTAGGTGGAAGACCGGGGAACTGGCGATTTGCCCTGGACTACACCCAAACCTGACGTTCAGAAATGTCGAGCAAGACTGGATCTTATCGAAGAGCAGACATATTCCCGAACACGTCGCGGCCATGCGAACGGCGCTCGCCACAGAGATGGACGACCTGGAGCGGATCGTAGTTAGTGCGGAGTATGATCTCGTGATCGTGGATGAAATTAACTACTGCATCTATCGCGAACTGATCCCGCTGGAGCGCGCGGTTAAGCTCGTTGATAGTCGACCCCGGACGGTAGAACTGGTCTTCACTGGCCGGTACGCGGCCGATGCTTTGATCGAGCGAGCAGGAGTCGTCACCGAAATGCGGAAGATCAAACACCATTTTGATGAAGGCGTAACGGCGCGGAGGGGGATCGAATTTTGACGTCGAATCGCTATAACGGGCTGGTCGTGGCGGGAATGCAAAGTAGTGACGGCAAGACCGTTATTACCTGCATGCTCCTGGCGGCTTTACGGGTGCGCGGTGTGCCAATCCAGCCGTTCAAGGTAGGCCCGGACTTTATCGATCCCGGTTACCATAGCCGCGTTTCCGGCGTCGCTTCTCGAAACCTCGACTCATGGTTAATGGGAGATGACGGTATCATTGACGAAGTTGCAGTAAACAGCCAAGGACGCGTTTCGATCGTTGAAGGAGTGATGGGATTGTTCGATGGCAGTGACACCCAGTCTGATGAAGGCAGTACCATGGCGTTGGCCCGCTTATTGGGTTGGCCGGTGGTGCTGGTTGTCACGGCCAGCAAAGCAGGACGTTCTCTTGCCGTCGCTTTGCGGGGATTCATTGAAGAGGCAGGCCAGATTGCCGGCTTCATCCTGAACGGTGTCAGCGGCGAAAGTCATGCTGCCTATCTACGCGAGGCAATTGGGCCGTTAGCTATTCCGGTGCTCGGTGCATTGCCATTCTGTCCTCAGTTGGTTTGGGAAGAACGTCATCTCGGATTGCAAGCGAGTCAGGAGCGAGACGTTACTTCCCCGCAAGAATTAGCCTCGCTGGCAGAACGGCATCTTGACGTCGACGCACTTCTGGAACTCGCGTGCAGGTCAAGTAGAGATGGACAATCGCCCTGGGCGCCAGATGGTCATAGAGAAGAACCGTTGCACCAGACTCCGAGCCGGCGAGCGTCGCGCGAGAAACGACCTGCACGAGAAGCGTTGCGAATCGGTGTCGCGAGGGACGAGGCGTTTCACTTCTACTATCAGGCAAACCTTGACTATCTAAGTCATGCCGGCGCAGAGTTAGTAGAATTTTCGCCGCTGCGCGACTCAGCTTTGCCCACCGACTTGGATGCAATCTTTCTGGGTGGAGGATTTCCCGAGGTCTTCGCCGAGCAGCTTTCTCAGAACAGTTCGATGCGCGCCGAGATTCGCTCGGCGATTGGTCACGGGCTTGCCTGTTACGCCGAATGCGGCGGCCTGATGTTATTAGCTGAGGAACTCATGACGATTGACCGGAAAGTCTATCCGATGGCCGGTGTAATCCCCGGCGCAGTGCAGATGACCGAGTCTCTCAAGCACTTTGGTTACTGCTTTTGTTCGGCAGCAGAAAGAACGGCCGATCCGCCGTTTCGCGGGCACGAATTTCATCACTCGCTTTGGGCCGGGGAACCTGAGTACGCGAATTTGTGGACGGTACGGCGCAAAAGAACTGGTCGTACCCGGCGCGAAGGATTCTCCAGAGAGAACCTGCACGCTTCGTACGTGCATTTGCATTTTCGGACAAGCGGCGCCGTGCTTCGGCCATTTCTAAACCTGAGAGAAAGCGAGGTTCTATGATCTGGTGTGTCGGCGCCGGTCCGGGTGATTTAGGTTTCCTAACTCGACGTGGCCAAGAGTTAATTGAACAGGCAGATGTTGTGGCCGGGTTTACCGCTGTAGTCGATATGATCCGTTCGCTGATAAACCCGAATGCTCGTATCGTCACCATGGGATACAAAGATCAGGTCGAGCGGTTAGAGGAGGTCGCCCGATTCCATCGGAACGGTGCCAAGTGCGTTGTGGTCTTCATGGGCGACCTTCATTTCTCCGGATTCCAATTTCTTGAGCGCGTCGAACGTGCTTGTCAGCACCAGATTGAGACGATTCCCGGAATCAGCTCGGCGCAGATTCTAGCGTCGCGATGTCGTGTCTGCTTTGATGAAACCACGTTTATCACATTTCATCGGCGAGGCGACATCACACCATTCCAAGAGCATCTGGTGCATGTTCTCGAAGATAATCGCAATGCGATCGTGATCCCGCGTCCGTGGGACTTTATGCCCGCGGCTGTGGCGAAGTTTTTATTGGCGAAAGGGATATCTCCTAACCATCCGACCGAAGTCTGGGAACATCTCACCCAATCGGAAGCTGTATGGAAAGGCCTTCTTGGCGGCTGCACCTTAGATTTTAGCGACATGAGTATTATGCTCATTCGGGCTACCAACCCAACGAGATGACTTCATCATCCATAGAAGAATACGGTATTGTCATCGCGGGGCACGGTAGTCGAGATCCCGAAGGTGTAAGCGAGTTCGAACAGCTGGTAAAGTTGATCCAACAACGCGCAGGCCGACGGAGGGTCAACCACGGATTCCTGGAGTTCGCGCGCCCGACCATCGATGAGGCAGTGCGATCGAGCATCGAGGCGGGTGAACAACGGATAGCCATAGTTCCGCTGGTCTTGCTCGCTGCTACTCACGCTAAGAACGACATGCCTAGTGAAGTGCTTGCGCTCCAGCAAGAGTTCCCAGAGACAAAACTTCACTACGGCACTGCACTCCATCTGCATCCGAACATTCTCCGTGTATTTAGGCAGAGGATCGTCGAAGCCGAGGCGCGCAGCCCACGGACGGTCAGGCGATCCGAGAGCTGTCTCGTTGTAGTTGGTCGTGGAACAACCGATCCGGACGCAAACTCCGATGTCTCGAAGCTCGCTCGTCTGCTCCAGGAGGGGCTCGGATTTGGTGGCTCTTATGTTTGCTACTCGGGGACAGCAAAACCGTTAGTAGCCGACGGGCTCCGGCAAGCGGTTCGGCTCGGCTTTGGAAGAGTTGTGGTCGCTCCGTTCTTTCTTTTCACCGGCGTTTTGGTTAAGCGGATTTACGCTGCCGTAGATAGTCTGGTGGCTCACCAACCCGAGATCGAGTTTCTAAAAGCTGACTACTTGGGCAATCACGAGTTGTTAGCGGACGCTTTCCTGGAACGAGCAGTCGAAAGCGTCGCGGGCAAAGCAGCAATGAACTGCAGCCTCTGCAAATATCGGGTGCAGATCATCGGCTATGAAAAAGAAATAGGGGCGCCGCAACGGGGCCATCATTTCCATGTCCGCGGCGGGACGGGCAAAGTGAACGGCTCTAGCGAAGTTATTCTCAACCGGTCGGCGCAGCTCGAGGTGATGCCAAAGTCGGACCCCTTAAACGAAAGCTATGTTCCGCACCCGATCGAGAAAGAGAGTTTTCGCATCATCGAGGAGCTGCGCGATTGGAGTTCTGTACCTGAGCCGGAGAAGTCAGTGCTGCAGCGACTGGTTCACACGAGTGGCGATCCGGACATCGCCGGCGATATATTCATTTCACCTGGAGCTGTCGAAATTGGGATCAAGGCACTGTCGCGACGCGTCCCGATCGTTACGGATGTTTCGATGGTGCAGAGTGGGCTACGTCGAGCGCTCTTACAAAGACTCGGTATTCAGACGGTTTGTACCGTCCATGATGAAGAAACCAGATTGCTCGCTGAATCGGCAGGCATAACTCGGTCCGCTGCCGGTATTCGACGCGCATGGAACCAGTTCGGAAACGATCTTCTGGTTGCCATCGGAGATGCGCCAACCGCAGTCGAAGAAGCGGTAAGACTCGTTATCGAACGGCACTGGCGTCCGCACCTGATTATTGGCTTGCCTGTCGGTTTCGTAGGGACGCGTGAATGTAAAGAGAAGCTTCGAAGCTGTTTAAGGGTTCCGCGTATTACGAACCGGGGTACACGTGGCGGTTCACCGTGGGCAGCCGCGGTAGTCAACGCGATGCTTATTCAAATCGCTGACAAGGTCTTGACACAATGAATAGCTGCGACTCGGCATCTGACAACGACGCGCTAAGGCGCTTCGATCTCGACGTATTGACGGATGCGGGCCTTAAGCGGGGGTATACAACGGGCTCCTGCGCCACAGCGGCCGTCAAAGCGGCTTTGCTCACGCTGCTCTGTAACGAGTCTCCGACAATGGTAAATGTAAGTTTACCGGACGGCTTACATTTTCTGACCATTCCGATCGATTGCGTTACTCGCGAACCCGGAAATGTGGTCCACGCCGAGGTCATCAAAGACGGCGGAGATGATCCCGATCAGACTCATCGTGCACGAATTTTTGCGAAGGTCCGGCGGAACGACCGTGGCGTCATTGTTTTTCAACGTGGCGAGGGTGTCGGTATCGTGACCCAGCCGGGACTGCAAGCGGCAATTGGTGAGCCGGCGATCAATCCCGTTCCCCGGCTCATGATGATAAGTGCAGTGCACGAGGTTTTGGAAGAAAGCGACCGGCGCATCGATCCTGGCTTTGACCTCATGATTGGCTGCCGCAATGGCGAACAGATCGCAAAGCGCACATTTAACCCGCGTCTCGGGATTGAAGGAGGTATATCCATTCTGGGAACTACAGGCATTGTTGAACCCAAATCGAAAGCCGCCTTTCAAGCGTCAGTCCAGGTCTATATTCGAGTCGCACTCGGAGATCGGCCGGATGAAATTGTTCTGGCGCCGGGCAATCTCGGACAGCGGTTCGCCAGGAGTTATCTCCGACTTCCGCCTAAGCGTGTGGTCCAGATGTCGAACTTCATCGGGTTCGCGCTGGAGTGTGTGGAGCAGAGTCTCGCTGAGAACCAACGCCGGCTTCCGGTGCTGTGGCTTGTCGGGCATCCTGGCAAGCTGGCGAAGATCCTCGCGGGAGAGTGGGACACTCACTCAGGAAGGAGTCTCAGTGCCATTCAATCGATTTCGCAGTTAGGGTCGGAATTCGGTTTGTCGGTGGCCGCTCTTGAAGTGCTCGGGCGCTGCAAGAGTATTGAGGAAGCGATTGAATTGATACCGCCAGCTGTACTTTCTCGATCGTTCTGGACGATGGTCGAGCAGCGGATCGCGGCGGTGACAGCCCAACTATTGCCACGAGTCGAACGCGTCGAAGTCCGGCTGTTTCGCATGGATGGAGAATCTTTATCACGAGAGTTGCAAGCAGCATGAGGGAATTTGTATCACAACCACTGCATCGGCCTTCCTCCCCCGGTTCTTCGCACGGGATCTTCTGCGGGATAGGAGTCGGGCCGGGCATGCCAGGGCTGTTGCCCTTGGTGGCTTGGGAATTTCTGCAGGAATGCGACGTCATCTTTGTGCCGCGAGCCAAGTCGTCCAGGCAATCGGTCGCGCGCCGCTGCCTCCCACCGCACCAGATTCCCGAGGAGCGGTTTCGTGAGATCGAGTTTGCAATGGAATCTGACCGAACTCTGCTAGCCGGGCATTATTCGCGGCTCGCGGATGAGATTGCGGAAGAACTGATCGCCGGAAAGAAAGTCGCTTATCTTACCATTGGAGATCCGCTCACCTACTCGACTTACATTTATACTCTCAACGCCTTACGAGAACGGTTCCCCGGATTCCAGTATCGGACTTATCCCGGTGTAACTAGTTACTGCGCTCTTGCGGCTGCCACGGGATTTGCGATCGGCGAAGGTAAAGAGCGCGTCTTGATACTGCCATGCCCCGATGAAATGGCTGAACTACGTCGCATGATCGAGGCACACGACATCGTGATCTTGTTAAAAATAGGCGAACGCTTGCCGGCAGTAATTGCGCTCCTTGATGATATGAGCATCAGCAATCACTGCGCCTTTGGAGCTCACATCGGCATGGAAAACGAGATCGTGAGCGTCGGAGTCTCGGGATTTAGCAAGGCTAACTCAACCGGTTATCTTTCCACGATGTTAATTCGGAAGAAACCGGCGGAACAGCGGCATCTGGCAGGGAGCGTATGAAAGTCTATTTTATCGGAGCAGGTCCTGGAGCATTCGATCTAATCACGATTCGAGGCGCTAATATTCTGTCTGGTGTGCAGCTAGTGATGTATGCCGGATCGTTGGTGAGCGAAGAGATGTTACGCCATTGCCAGGCCAAGCCGCTCATTGTGAATACCGCGAAGCTCAATCTGGAGGAGCAAGAGCGGTACTATCGTATGGCTCAGGAACAGAACTGGGATGTCGCTCGTCTTCACTCCGGAGACCCATCGATCTACGGAGCGACGGCAGAACAAATGCGACGGTTAGAGCAACTCGGAATCGCGTATGAAGTTGTCCCGGGTGTCCCGTCGTTCGTCTCGGCAGCCGCCGTGCTCAATGCAGAGCTAACAAAGCCGAACATCTCGCAAACGATCATTCTCACTCGGACGAGTGGACGCGCGTCTCCAATGCCGGCAAAGGAGGATCTACGATCCCTCGCCGCCCATGGCGCCACGCTCTGTCTATTTCTGTCTGGAGCTAATTTGCCAGACGTTATCGACGACCTGCTGGTACACTATCCGGCAGATACTCCAATCGCGCTCGTCCAGAGGGCGACCTGGCCGGAAGAACGTGTGCATCGTGGACGCCTTGGCGAATTGTTGAGTGAGATCGAGCCGCGTTCCTGGCTGCTTACCACGATGCTGCTAGTCGGGGAAGTACTAAATGACGCAACCACATTCGAGTCTCGCCTGTATGCGGCCGATTATTCTCATCGATTCCGGAAAGCCTCGGAGAAAGGCGCTGAATGAAAACCGGTGTCTGGATAGTGAGGTCTGAAGCAGAAGAGATTGGCCGGTATCTCGCGGCTGAGCTGGAGGCTCAATGTTACCTTCCAGGTGATACGCGGCAGCCGACAAACCGAGAGATGTTCGCGGGCCGCTTCCGCGAACATCGGCAATGGCTCCTGGTGATGGCGACCGGAATTGCCGTTCGTTACCTGCAAGGCTTGCCATCGGATAAGCAAGTTGATCCGGGAGTTGTAGTGCTCGATGAGGGTTGCCGCTTCGCTATTTCCCTGTTGAGTGGCCACGAGGGCGGCGCTAACAAGCTCGCCTACCGCGTCGCAAATCTGACCGGCGCTGTCCCTGTCATCACCACGGCAACGGAAACACTGAAGCCACTCGTGATCGGTATCGGGTGTCGCCGCGGAGTCAGTGCTGAAAAGATCAATTCCGCGATCGAATGCGCGCTGGCCCGCGCTGAACGTTCGCTTTCGGAGGTACGCGAAATCGCGACTATCGACCTGAAACAGGATGAACCTGGCTTGAACGAGTGGTGCCAACGGACCGGTATTCCCCTAAGGGTAATCGCACGCGAGATTGTGCAACATCGTCCTTGGGTCACAGCACGATCAGCGTGGGTACAGGAGAATGTAGGTGTGGAAGGGGTTTGCGAACCTTGCGCCTTGCTGGCCACGTTCCGCGGGCAGTTGCTGCTTCCGAAGACGCGGCATGAGGGCGTTGCCGTCGCTATCGTCGAGGAGGCGCCTAGCGCACTAAAATCACACGTTATAAGAATCGACGCGCAGGTTGCGGACTAAATGAGCACCACAGGTAAACTCAACCTGGTTTCTGTCGGTCCCGGGTTCCTTCATCTCGTTCCGCCGCTGGCTGAGACAGCGCTCCGCGAGAGCGATATCATTATCGGATACGCACTTTATTTCACCTGGATCCAGCCCTGGATCGAAGGCAAGGAGATCTATTCCTTCCCGCTTACCCAGGAGCGGGAGCGAGTACGAAAGGCCATCGAGTTCGCTAGAGCCGGACGAATCGTAAGCCTGATTTCCAGCGGGGATGTCGGTGTGTATGGGATGGCTCCGCTTGCTCTGGAAGAAATGAGGGAAGATGAAGAATTTCAACTTCAGATTGTTCCTGGCATTTCGGCCGCGAACAGCTCGGCCGCCCTGCTCGGCTCGCCGTTGTCCCACGATTTTGCGACACTATCTCTTTCGGATCTGCTCTGTCCGTGGGAGTGGATCGAGGAACGCGCACGTCATATCGCAGCGGCAGATCTCGTGGTCGCGCTCTACAATGTTCAGAGTCGATCCAGACCTAACGGTGTCTACCGGATCTTGCGTATCCTGCTGGAAAACAAGGCGCCAAACACATGGTGCGGAGTCGCAAGAAACGCTTATCGGCCGGACCAAACAAGTTATGTCTGCACTTTGGATGAGCTGCTGGGACGGCAGTTCGATATGCTCACGACTATTATCGTTGGGAACCGATTTACGCAGAGGAAAGGTCGACTCATCTACACGCCGAGAGGCTACAATGCCTGGCCGGAACCTTGCCAGCTGGCAAACGGCGTCGTCGACAAAGAACAAACCATTTGGGTATTTTCCGGTACTGGAGATGGCAATGCCCTCGCAGCAGAACTATCGGGAAAGGGATATCGCCTGATTGTGTCGACCGCAAGCGATTATGGAGCTGAGCTGGCTTCAGAAGCGCTCCCCGGTGTTGCCGTTCGTTCCGGAAGGAAAGGCATAGATGCGCGACGGAGCGAACTACGGAAGTCTCGGGCTGCCGCCATTGTCGACGCAACACATCCGTTCGCGACGGAGATATCAACTCAACTAACCCAGCTGGCTCGTGAGCTGAAAATTCCTTATATCAGGTATGAGCGCCCCAGCCCGCAGTTAGCCGGCTGCGCTCACCACGCGCAGGATATGCCGGCCGCCGCTCGGCAGGCAATCGAGATGGGTAAACGAATTTTTCTGGCGACAGGAATCAAGGATCTCCAGACATTCTTAGGACAGGCAGCGGCCAAAGATCGTCATTGGTTTTTGAGAATAATGCCGGATGCGGACTCGTTAGAACGAGCGCTGAAGTTGGGCGTTCCCCGCTCAAATATCTGTGCGATGCAGGGACCGTTCTCGACCGAGGTAAATGTCGCTCTTTGGTCGAGCTGGAAGGTGGATTGCGTCGTTACCAAGGAGTCCGGGGAAGCCGGCGGTTTCCAATCAAAGCTAGACGCTGCACGTACACTGGGAATTCCGTTAATCGTGGTCGCGCGACCAAAGATATCCTACCCGGCCGTCGCGGCCGACTTCAAAACTCTGGCCGATCTGCTCGAAAGATCGTTGAAGAACAGGGAGTCATGCATGGACGTTACCAACGTCAGCGAATCCTATCTCTTCCGCGATAGCAGCGCCGGTCCTCAACCCTGAATGAATTATATCTGCGCTATGAAAATACCTGTCACGATAGTTACTGGCTTTCTTGGCTCCGGCAAGACCACATTGATCAGCGGCTTATTGAAGAAGAATTCGACCCGGCGTCTGGCGGTGCTGGTTAATGAGTTTGGTGAGGTGTCAGTAGACGGAGCGCTGTTGCGCACGGCTAGCCAGGAGTGCGGCGTCGAGATCCATGACTTACCTAACGGTTGCATTTGCTGCACCATTAAAGACGATTTCCTGCCGGTGATGAGCCAGCTGCAAAGACGAAAATACGAAATCGATCACGTATTGATCGAAACGTCCGGGTTAGCGTTACCAGCCCCTGTCATGCGCGCGCTGGCGTGGCCCGAGATTCGGAACGACTTCCAACTCGATGCGGTTCTCACAGTGGTAGACACTCCGCAGTTGCTGGCGGGCAACCTGGAGAAGGGTAAGCCGATTCCAGGCGGGGCCGGCTGCGAGATACCTGAACACGTCAATTCAGTCGACCTCATTCTGAATCAACAATTAGAGAACGCCGACGTGGTAGTTCTCAACAAAATCGACGATCTGCCGGAAAACGATTTATTGAAAGCAGAAGGTATCGTTCGTCAAAAGGCAGGGAAGGTCAGATTCCTGGAGCTCGCTTACCATGCGGAGCTTGATACCCGCTTGTGCATGGGACTGAGCATGCATGAGCAGACTGAAGAGCTCCCTGAGAGTCACGAGCACGATTACGACCATCATCATGGTCCAGTGCAATCGGCGCCGCTGGAACTCGATCGTCCCCTTGAGAATCAACATCAGTTCGACGGCCATTCTCATACCGGTTTGGTTTCACATGAACATGGTGAGTACACCCATATGCACTTCCACGAACATGACACCGGCTGGCAGTCTTTCGTGCTCCATACGTCGGAGCCGCAGGATGCCGAAAAGTTGAAGGCGGCAGTAAAAGAAATCAGCACCGATCAACCGATCCTACGAGCTAAAGGCTTTGCCTCGATCGGAGGAAAACATCATCGCTTGGTCGTCCAAGCGGTTCGTAACCGGGTCCAAACTTATTTCGAGGACGCTCCTTCTCACGATCAGGAATCGAAACTGGTTTTTATCGGTTACCACTGCCGTCGCGATCGAACCGCCGAGCTAATGACGAAACTAACTGGCGCGCAATGGCACTGACGAAGCGGTAAACCTCTTTTACGAACGATGCATTGGACAGCCGCAGAACCGGGCCAGCTGGATGTAGAAAGAGCGTTAACGCTGATCGAGCAAACACCTGGTGAAGTCATCTTTCTCAGTGCTGCAGAGACCGATTTGTACTCGGTAGCTTCTATCTGGAGAGAGCAGTTAGGATCCCGCCTGCGGGTAGCTAGTGCATTTCCGCTTCGCCAGCCGGTGGCAGCGGATCACTACATTGAGAACGTGATCAAGAGGGCCAAGCTGGTCGTAGCCAGGTTGTTAGGAGGCAAAGCATACTTTCCTCACTTCATACAAGGCTTGTCGGACCTGAGAGAAGAATACTCTTGCCCGCGACTTCTAATCTTGTCTGGCACCGATCTCGATGAACCGGAGTTAGCCGCCATCAGCGATTTCCCCGAGATCGTTCGAGAACGGCTTTTCGCGATGTTCAAGCATGGCGGTCTTGAGAATATTCGACAAGCGGGGGCATCCGTTGAGCTTCTGCTGCAGGATCGCTTCGCAGAAATTCCTGAAGCGAAACCGATGCCGGAATTTGGCTTCTACAAAATAACACCGGAGCCTCGCCGGAAGCGGGCATGGCTTTGTTTCTATCGGGCGTGGTTTCAGACCGGTGATCTAGCGGTCATTGACGCCTTGCATTCAGCGCTCGAAAACAAAGGGTTCCAGGTTCACTCGTTTTACTCCTTCTCGCTGCGGAGCGCCTCAGCCCAATCCGAGTTGCGACGATTAGCTGCAACGAGTGTTCCGGATGTCATTCTCGTGACCCAGAGTTTTTCCATTTCATCGGGCGGCCCTGATCGTCTTTCTTTTTTCGAACAACTCGGTCGCCCGGTTTTGCAGGTGCCGACCTCCTTGGCCAGTCGAGAAACCTGGTTGACGAACCAAGCTGGATTGGCGCCGGCCGAGGTCGCCATGAATGCGGCTTTGCCGGAAGTGGATGGAAGAATTTTCGCGACCGTCATCGGGTTTAAGGAGGAAGACCTCCATATCCCAGAGGTCGAATTCCGGGCCAAGCGATTGACGCCTGAGCCGACCCAAATCGACCACGCTGCAACCCTGGCGTCCAATTGGGCGCAGCTAGGAACGATTCCGAATCGTGACAAGAAGATCGCGATTATCTTATCGAACTACCCAAACCGGGATGGTCGGATCGGAAATGGCGTCGGGTTGGATACGCCGGTCAGCACGGTGAAACTGTTGGAGGCGCTCCGCGCCGATGGTTACTTCATCGATCCTCGGCCCGCGAACGGGCAAGAGTTGATGGACTGGCTTCAAACCGGCGTCACCAATGATCCAGAAAACTCTTACGGCAAGCCCTGCTATCAAACAGTTGACCCAAGCGAGCTGGACCAGTTTATCGCGTCGCTGCCAACGCAGCGCCAGACCGAATTGAGACGGGAATGGCGACTTACGTTCTCTGAACCGATCCCAGTGCCAGGGATACGGTTAGGTAATATCTTTGTGGGAATTCAACCGCCGCGTGGATATTCGCTTGAGCCACGGGCAATTTATCATAGTCCTACCCTTCCGCCGCCACCAGCCTATCTGGCTTTCTACCTTTGGATCCGCGAAGAATTCGCAGCGGACGCAATTGTGCATCTAGGTAAGCACGGAAATCTCGAGTGGCTGCCGGGTCGGAGTATCGGTCTCGGAACCGGCGATTACCCGATGCTTTGTCTCGGTCCGGTTCCGCTCATTTATCCCTTTATTGTTAATAACCCAGGAGAAGGGGTTCAGGCTAAGCGTCGTTCTTCTGCCGTCATCGTCGATCACCTGACGCCTCCGCTAACTAGAGCCGGTCTTTATGACGATCTTGCAAAGGTTGAACGTCTTTTGGAAGAACATGCTCACTGCGTCACGCTTTATCCGAGCCGAGCAGCGGAGTTGGAGAAAGAAATCGAAAATCTGTTGAACCATGCTTCCTGGCGCGACGAGCTGTCGAATACTTCGAAGTCTGTCGAGTCGGTGGCCAATTATCTCTGTGAGATAAAAGAGAGTCAGATCCGATCAGGCTTACACGTTCTCGGAGAGAAACCGGTTGGCGAGCAGGAAACAGATTTCTTGTTGAGCCTGCTCCGACTGCCATCTGGAGGACGGCCAGGTTTGCTCCAGGTGTTGGCGGGTGATCGTGAGCCGGCAACGCTCACGCCGACTGAAAGAGATCTTTTGGAGAGCCAAGCTCGGCGCTGGTTAAAAAATGTAACGCGTCAGCAGAATACCGGCGATTCCCAATTGTCTGTCGAACAGCCGCTGGACGAAATCTCGAGCGAGCTGCACCGCAATTTCAATTCTTCGGCCGAGGCAGGTTCAGACCCGAGGGCGCCGCTCGACATTTTAGCGACTTTCGTTCGTCATGAGCTGGTCCCAAGACTGTCACGATGCAACGACGAGCTCAGCAATCTGCTTAACGCGTTAAACGGATGTTTTGTTCCCCCGGGGCCGGCCGGCGCGCCGACCCGCGGACGGGTCGACGTTCTCCCCACCGGTAGAAACTTCTTCGCGATTGATCCCCGTTCCGTCCCGACTCAAACCTCATGGCAGTGCGGAAAGACTCTAGCAGATCGGTTGCTAGAGCGACATCGCCAGGAGCATGGAGCGTATCCTCGTAAAATTGCGCTTGTTATCTGGGGAACTTCCAATATGCGCACCGGCGGCGACGATATTGCTCAGGCGCTATGGTTGTGGGGTTGCGAACCGGTCTGGGAGGAGTCCTCCGGGCGAATCGTCGATTTCAGGATCTTGCCGCTCAGCTTGCTTGGACGGCCCCGCGTCGACTTGCTGTTGCGAGTATCCGGGCTGTTTCGTGACGCATTTGGGGACACCTTGCGATTGCTTGCGACCGTGCCCAAGCGCCTGGTGGTACAGGATGAACCGCCGGAAATGAACCCGATTCGTGCCTCATGGTTACATGAATGCCAGATCATGGCAAAACATGGAATTGATCCGGATGAGGTCGCTCGGCGCGCGACGTTGCGGGTGTTTAGCTCTGGCTTCGGATCGTACGGAACCGGACTGCTTCCTCTCATTGACGCTGGTAATTGGAATTCGGCAGAGGATTTAACAGAGGTGTTCTGTCGTTGGGGCGGCTATGCATTTGATACTGACGGTTCCGCCAGCGAGGACCCGGCTTTGTTGAAGGCGCGTTTGGCCGAGATAGAAGTTGTCCACCAGAATCAGGACAATCGTGAGCACGACATTCTTGATTCGGACGACTATTTTCAATTTCAAGGTGGACTCCATGCCTGCATCAAACAGCTCCGAGGAAGCGCCCCGGCCGTTTATCATGGCGATTCGAGCAACCCGGAACAACCACGAATCCGCACACTACAAGAAGAATTAGTCAGAGTAATTCGTAGCCGGGTTCTAAATCCCCGTTGGCTTGAGGCAATGCGGCGCCACGGTTACAAGGGGGCGTTCGAAATGGCAGCAACGGTCGACTATGTCTTCGGTTACAGCGCGACCACTGGCTTGATCCGGGATCCTCATTACGAAGAGATCGCGCAGAAGCTTTTGCTCGATGTAAGGCAGAAAAATTTCTTCCGAGAACACAACCCCGCCGCACTTAAGGAAGCAACTCAGCGGTTACTCGAGGCCGCTGAACGCGGCTTGTGGGAAAATCCATCAGAACACGCATTAGCCGGATTGGAAGAAAATCTGCTCGAATTGGAAGGTCAACTCGAATGACGCAATTTCCCTTTACTGCAATAGTCGGAATGGAGGATGCCAAACGATCGCTGATTTATCATGCGATCGACCCAAAGATCGGGGGCAGCTTGCTGCTCGGGCATCGTGGATGTGCCAAGACGACATTAGTCCGCGCATTCGCTGGGGTGCTCCAAGCTACCTCTACCCAGCGGGTCCCCTTTGTCGAGTTACCGCTTGGGGCTACCGAAGATCGTTTACTCGGCTCAGTGAGTGCTGAGGCATTAGTCGAACAGAACAAGTGGGAGACACGCATCGGCTTGATTGAGGAAGCTAACGGTGGAGTCTTGTACGTCGACGAGATCAATCTGCTGCCTGATCACCTGGCGGATCACGTTTTGGACTCGGCGGCGTCGGGTAAACACCAAATTGAGCGCGACGGAATCACTCGCCAGACTGAAAGTCGATACATTCTGATCGGCACGATGAATCCTGATGAAGGAGATTTGCGGCCGCAACTTTCGGATCGGTTCGCCCACGGAATAGTCGTTCAGGACGAATTTACTCCCGAGCAACGGATGGAAGTCGTGCGACGCCGGATCCAGTTTGATGATGACCCCGATAGTTTTGTCGAAATGTATGCCGCCTCTTTAAATGAGCTGACGAAGCGTCTGAACAATGCGCGAACGTTGGTTAAACGCGTTGGCGTCTCCGATCAACAGCGGCTCGAAATCGCTAACCAAGCGAAGAGATTACAGCTCGAGGGCCTTCGCGCGGAACTCGCAGTGCTGCGGACCGCGCGTTGTGCGGCCGCATGGGAAAATCGATTGGCAATAGAAGAACGCGATCTGGACGAAGCATGGCGAATGTGCCTCGGACATCGGCAGTCCAAAAACCATAGTCCGACCTCAGCGCCCTCTCCACCTCCTTCAGTTCGCAAGTTTAGCCCGACCGCGACGCAACGTACTTCCGTAGCGCCAATGAACTCTTTACCAGATCCAAGAGAGCTGACGGAGCCAAAGATGACGCCGCATCAGCTGCTTCGGGATTGGGTTAATGGTGGGGTTGATCGGCCCCAACGTGATGAACTGAAGATACGTTCAGGGGCCGTTAGCGCCGCCAAGCGCGGAGCGATTAACTGGGTCGCCACACTTCTTGCATCAGTGAAGGGAGAGCGGCCCGCCGGCCGAAAAGTTCGCCTGTGCTACTATACGGTTCACCGAAGACCGAAGCTCTGGTGTTTTCTTGATGCCAGTCGCTCAACCGGGATGAGCCAATTCCTCAGCGCGGCACGGGATTCCCTCATGGATCTTGCGGTTCGTTTCCGATCTCTTCGCTGGGACCTGCTTCTCCTGCATGACGGCCAGATCAAATGGACGGTTAAGAATGGCAATTCTCGCTCCTTCAAAAAAGCCCTTACTCAAGTAAACGATGCTCGCGGAAAGAGTCATATCTTCGAATCTATTAACTATCTGCATCGCGCGATTCTAAGACAGGGGAACATTGCTCAGGATCGAGTGATCATTGTTTCTGACGGTCTAGCAAGCCCGAGTCCTGGCGAAGATCATCGGCATACCGCGCCTCGGCTGCATCAGCATCTGTGGCGTATAGCAAGAATGAGCGTTCGGACAGTATGGCTTTATCCTTCTCAGAAACGCGGTCTGTCCAGATGGCTTCATAAAGTCTTCAAGGGCCTGCCGGTGACGAGCATCGAGTTAAAGACTGCTCGAGACTCCTGCCGCAGTCCAAACAACAATTACGCCAATTGAGAGAAGAAACCACCCCCTGGCTTAAATCTGAGGGTAGAAGGAAAATGTGCAGAATGGAATGGCCACGCTCGACGTGTAACGCCCTTGATAACGTCGTGTTCATCTCGGTTCTCGACTCTGAGTCCTACGTTCGGGCAGCACAGCTTCCATTCGTCCCATATTGCGAGAAGGAAATGCCGCGATGAACAGAGTTGATTCCGCAAATTTTCGACACCAAGTAATCGGGTTATCCGCAACGTTATTGTTAGTGAACATTGCTGCTTGGGTCTGGGCCTATCTGGCGTTTAGCGATCAGCCTATTTTGCTTGGAACCGCATTCTTGGCATACACATTCGGGCTTCGGCACGCCTTGGATGCAGACCATATTGCGGCAATCGATAACGTTACCCGGAAGTTAGTGCAGGAGGGTGACCGACCGGTGTCGGTGGGTCTGTATTTTGCTCTCGGACATTCGACTGTCGTAATTATTGCTGCACTGATCGCTTACTGGACGGCATCGATCGCGAGCGAACGCTTCAAGCAATGGCAAAACCTGGGAGTAATAGTCAGCACGTGTGTATCGGCAAGCTTTCTATTCGCGATCGCGCTCTTAAACCTGATGATTATGCGAGACACCTACCGGATACTCCGGAAAACCCAGCGAGCATCCGGCCCTGGGTTAGAATCAGTCGATCTTTCAGTGGGTGGCGGCTTAGTCAGCCAGCTGCTCCGCCCACTGATGAAAACACTCTCGAGACCGATCCATATGTACCCAATCGGATTCTTGTTCGGGTTGGGTTTCGAAACAGCGACAGAAGTTGCTTTGCTCGGAGTCTCAGCTTCTTCAGGAGCCAAAGGTATGTCGCTCGCAAACGTAATGGTGCTCCCAGTTCTTTTCACCGCGGGCATGTCGTTGGTCGATACTGTGGATGGAATGATTATGGTTGGAGCCTATAACTGGGCCCTGATTAATCCGGTTCGGAAGCTTTACTACAACCTGACGATTACCTTTGTTTCCGTAGTGGTTGCGGTCATCGTCGGCGGAATTGAGGTTGCCGGTTTGCTCAAGGAACAGCTGAATCTCTCTGGCGAATTTTGGAGCTTGGCGGAGAAATTAAATGATAACTTTGGCATGCTCGGAATCGTGATCGTCGGCGTATTCGTATTGACTTGGATTGTGTCTGCGATCGTGGACCGGGTGAAGGGAATCGCAAAGGGGTGAGTGCACGTGATAAAGGTAACCGATCCTTAGAAGCCATAGCTTTGTATTAATCCGTACCTTTAAATCTTCGTGCGCTGTCGATTTTGATTTTTAGCGAAGCTGGGGATTGACTCAGATAGTCTTCGCAGTGTTTTCGGAATTCAGACCCCTTAGCGGTCCCCGGATCCCAGTCCTAATTAACTGGCGTTTCGACCGTAACGGTGCAACCAACCGGGACGGAGACTTCCACTGTTTGAATTTCGACTCCATTAACGCCCTTGGTATGAGTGGGCCGCGGATAGCCGTTTAC
>WNFQ01000252.1_pt1 | contig 37772 bp, 29 predicted proteins | sample 5400171 | NCBI WGS metagenome assembly WNFQ01 (sample SAMN13153356, study PRJNA577476) | soil metagenome | isolation source: 20 cm soil under Madrone tree | place: USA:California | collected 2016-06-14
AAGGGCGAAGATCCAACGGGTTAAGATTAAAGAGTCGAGAGCAAACCGGCCAACTTTGCGCTCAGCCCTTAACTTAGCTCACTTCGCCCTTTGCTCTTTACAATGATAGCAGAAGTCAGAGAACAGAGATCAGAAGTTAGAGAGCAGAGACCTCAAGGTCAGATGCTATCTCCCTAGCTCTATTTTTTGCTCTTAGCTCTATCCTCTACTCTTGGTTCTGCGCCCTTCCCAGATGAATCCTGAAGTCGCAATTTCCGATTCGCCTTTGCCGCTAAGCCCTCCGGCCTCTGCCACTGTTCCCACCCTGCGCATCGCGCCCTCAAAGGGTTGGGTCCCACTCAAACTCAGCGAACTCTGGGAGTACCGCGAACTGCTTTACTTTCTTGTCTGGCGCGATATCAAGGTGCGTTACAAACAAACCGCACTGGGAGCGAGTTGGGCCATCATTCAACCGTTCTTCACCATGGTAGTGTTTAGTTTGTTCTTTGGTCATCTCGCCAAGATGCCATCGGACGGCATCCCGTATCCCATCTTTAGCTTTGCGGCGCTGGTGCCGTGGTCTTTCTTTGCGAACGGATTGAGCCAATCGTCAAACAGTCTGGTTGGCAGCTCGAACCTGATCACCAAGGTTTATTTTCCGCGACTGATAATTCCGCTGGCCTCTTCTTTCTCGGGCGTGGTCGATTTTCTAATCGCCTTCGCGGTATTGGTTGTGATGATGCTCTACTACGGGCTCCTGCCGACGTTCAATGTTTTGTGGCTACCGTTACTTCTCCTGCTGGCGATGGTCACGTCGCTCGGGGTGGGGCTGTGGCTGTCTGCGCTGAACGTCGAGTATCGCGATGTCCGATTCATCGTTCCATTCATTACCCAGTTTTGGCTGTTCGTAACTCCAATTGCTTATCCCAGCAGTTTGCTTCCCGAACCCTGGCACACCCTCTATGGCTTGAACCCGATGGTGGGCGTGGTGGAAGGCTTTCGCTGGGCGTTGCTGGGGACGAAAACCGCTCCGGGTCCAATCATCGCCGTCTCGTCCGCGGCGGCCATTGTAATTCTGATCACCGGCGCTTTTTATTTCCGCAGAATGGAAAAGACATTCGCCGATATTGTTTGAGACATGTCTGATATCGCAATCAAAGCCGAAGGCCTGGGCAAGCGTTACCGTATTGGCGCGAACCAGCAAGCGTACAAGACGCTAAAAGATAAATTGACCCAGACGGCGGCAACTCCGTTCCGGGCGCTTCAGACGCGGGCCGGCCGCAACGGCCATAGTTCGTCCAACGGGCACAAATCGAAGGCGGAAATATGGGCCCTCAAAGATGTCTCGTTCGAGATCAAACGTGGTGAGGTTGTCGGGATTATTGGCCGGAACGGGGCAGGGAAGAGCACCCTGCTGAAAATCCTGTCTCGAATTACCGAGCCGACCGAAGGCTATGCCGACATCACCGGCCGCATCGCCTCGCTTCTCGAAGTCGGAACCGGTTTCCAGCCGGAGTTAACCGGTCGCGAAAACATTTACTTGAATGGATCCATTCTGGGCATGAAGCACGCCGAGATTCGTCGAAGGTTTGACGAGATCGTGGCGTTTGCCGAGGTCGAAACATTCATCGACACTCCGGTTAAGCATTACTCGAGTGGCATGTACTTGCGATTGGCGTTCGGTGTCGCCGCGCACCTCGATCCGGAAATTCTGTTAGTCGATGAAGTCCTGGCAGTGGGTGACACCGCGTTTCAGAAGAAATGTCTGGGAAAGATGGGAGAAGTGGCCAGGGAAGGGCGCACGGTGTTGTTTGTTAGCCATAACATGGCGGCCATCGAGAATCTATGTGGTCGGGCGATCCTACTCAAACAGGGAGCAGTGGATTTCATCGGTGATGTCGATGATTGCATCACGGCATACATGGATACTGGAAGTTCATCGAATAGCGCCGATGTCGATCTGACTTCGCACCCGGCGCGTGAACCAAGCGCTCTACCATTGTTAACGCGAGTTCGTCTTTTGGATCGAGATCACAACCCGAAGGACCGATTTGTGTCTGGCGAGCCGATGAAGATTGAGTTCACGTTTGACCAACTGACTTCGATCAGAAATCCCCAGTTCGGAATCGGAGTAAATGACTGGATGGGAGGCCGCGTTTTCAGTATCACCACTTATTTTTCGGACTCATCGCTTACTGTTTCAAACAGTCAGCGAAAAGTGGTATGCGAAATTGAATCGCTTCCTCTTGCTCCTGGACGCTATACACTTTGTTTGAGCGCAGGCACACCCGAGAATTTCCTAATTGACAATTTGGAGGATGCTGTGTCGTTCGATGTTGAGTCGGTTGATTTCTATGGTAACGGGCGCATTCCTGAGGCCAGTTATGGACGAGTACTGATTCGTTCACGTTGGGTCCCGGTTGCCGACTGAAACTCAGCAATTCAAAGTGAAGCAACGAAGTATGCCAACCAGCGATAAACCTCGTCTGATCACTTTCTATCTTCCCCAGTTTCATCCGATTCCGGAGAACGATCTTTGGTGGGGCAAAGGTTTCACCGAATGGACTAATGTCGCCCGGGCGCGCCCTTTAGTGAAGGGGCACTATCAGCCTCATCTTCCAGCGGAACTGGGATTCTATGACCTGCGCTTGCCTGAAACTCGACAGGCACAAGCGAATCTGGCCCGGCAATATGGAATCTACGGTTTTTGCTATTACCACTATTGGTTCAATGGCAAGCGCCTGCTCCAGCGCCCGCTTAACGAGGTCCTGAATTCCGGAGAACCGGACTTTCCGTTCTGCGTCTGCTGGGCAAACGAAAACTGGACGCGTCGATGGAATGGTGAAGATCAAGATATCTTAATGAGGCAGGCATATTCTGCCGCAGATGATTTGGCGCACATCCGAGCTCTGATTCCTTCGTTTCGGGATCATCGGTACATAAAGATCAATGGTCGTCCTCTTGTCCTTATTTACCGGGTAAGTTCTCTGCCGCAACCACGGCAAACGGCCGATATGTGGAGACAAGAAGCAATCCGGGCCGGCTTTCCCGATTTGTACTTATGCACCGTGGTTAGTCTTGGTACTCTCGACTTTGATCCAACCTCTATTGGTTTTGACGCGGCAGTTGATTTTCCACCGAATTGTAACCACCGCACCCAACCCATCAAACCGATTCGATGCAGATTTAGAGCATTGGACAGGCAGGCCCGACGCTTTGTCCGTGATCCGTACTGCGAGCATAGCATCCTGCGTTATTCAGATTTAGCTACGAACATAATGAATCGCCCGGAGCCGCAATATAAATTGTTTCCGGGAGTCTCACCGGCCTGGGATAACTCGGCGCGCCGCAAATCCGGCGCGAGCGTCTACTTAGGCAGCACACCCGAGATGTACCGACAATGGCTGGACCACTCAATCAGCCAAGCTCAACGCCGCTTTAAAAATCCCGACGAACGACTGGTGTTCATAAATGCCTGGAATGAATGGGCTGAGGGAAACCATTTAGAGCCTGATCAAAAATGGGGGCGCCGCTATTTAGAAGAAACTAGGGCGGCTCTTGAAGTTTGTGAAGAGTTGCCGGCGAGGACCGATGTCTCAGAAAAGGCCGCCTGATGGTTGATCAAAAAATCAGAACCGTCGCATTTTATCTCCCGCAGTTTCATCCGATTCCGGAGAACGATCTTTGGTGGTCCAGGGGATTCACGGAGTGGACTAATGTTGCCAGGGCCCGGCCATTATTCAAAGGACACTGGCAGCCCCGGGTTCCGACTGACCTGGGCTTTTACGACCTTCGTGTTCCTGAGGCGCGCGTTGCTCAGGCCGACATCGCAAGGCAACACGGTGTCGAGGGCTTTTGCTACTGGCACTACTGGTTCGCCGGTAAGCGTCTATTAGAAAGACCTTTTCAAGAGGTGCTTGAGAAAGGTGAACCAAACTTTCCTTTCTGTCTTGCGTGGGCCAACGAGTCGTGGACGGGAGTTTGGAATGGCCAACCCGACAAGATACTGATCAAGCAAACCTATCCCGGCGAAGATGATTACGTCCGTCATTTCCAATCGTTGGTTGAAGCCTTCTGTGATGAACGATATATCCAGATAGACGGCAAGCCATTGTTTGTTGTCTACATGCCGGACTCGTTGCCTGAACCGGAACGATTTACAGATTTATGGAGCGACCTGGCAATCAAAGCCGGGCTGAAAGGAATGTATTTCATTGGGATTGTCGATCGTCCGTGGTCGCCAACGCCGGGCTTTGATGGCTACACCTATCATCTGCCGGGTACTTTCCTGAAGATGCTGCCAAAGCGAAAACGAAACCGGCTGATTAAGAACCTTCGAGGCCGTTCTATCGGCACCTATTTGCCAGGTTATTCAGGCTCGCCGGCACTCGTCGACTATTCCGTCTTAATGCGAAATGCTCTCGGGTCAATCGAGTTCGGTCCGGAACACTACCCTTCGGTTCTTCCCAACTGGGACAGCACCCCGCGTCATGGAGTTAAAGGACTGGTACTGACTGACAGTACGCCTGAGTCCTTTCGCGCTCATCTCCGCCAGGCAATTGATATCGTTCAAACCCGCGAACCCGATCATCGCTTGATTTTTGTTAAGTCGTGGAACGAATGGGCTGAAGGGAACTATCTTGAGCCTGACTCACGTTATGGCTCCGCCTATTTGGAAGTGATTCGAGAGGAACTTTCAGGCGTTCGCGATCCTGAGACGAGCATGCCGTTTGATCAAGCCGGCCAGGCTGTGACAGTCGATTTGGTGGTTGAGCAAAAAGATTTGCCGGCTGACGGTCTCGCCTACTGAATTCAATGCGCTATAGATTTCGCAACCTGCGCCAGCACCTATACGCGTGGCGACAAAGACGACCGCTGGCACGGTTTTGCGTGGTAGCTTTGCTGCTCGTGGTGTGGCCGTTGAAGTTCGCGATTCAGGCGCTGCTTAATATTTTCTCCCGCGGCCGGCGGCCGCGGCGGATCGTCGTCATTCAGCTTGCCGGGCTCGGCGACACGCTGATGTTAACGCCCGCTCTGGCGGCATTACAGGACTATTATCCTGATGCAAAGATCGATTTCGTTACGCTGCACGGTTATGTGAAGAATGCGTTTCAGAATCACCCGCGCTTCAACACGATCACCACGCTCCCCGCCTACCCGGGACAGTGGATCATTTCAAGGTTTGTAAATCGGTCCGGCACGAAACTGGTCCTGGCTCCGATCTGGTACTACCCGAGCCTGCTCTTGAAACACTTATTTTCGCGATATGACATCGGGATCAATTTCGCTCTCTCCGATTTTGATCGAAACCTCGGTAACGCCCTTTTGTACTGTCTCAATGTTCGCAAGCGAGTCGGATCTGTTGGACCAAACGACAAGCTACTGACAGATCGCGCAACTGTCGATTACGCGCTGACGCCTCGAGCCGCTGCCTATTTGAAATTTCTGGAGCCTTTGGGAATCTCGACCGCGAGTCGATGCTACGAGTTTCCAGTCCGCAAGAATGACTTGGATATGGTGAAGCTCGCGCTGCGGCGCGAAAATGTTGATTCGTCAAGACCACTCGCCGTCATCCATCCCGGCGGGACGATCCATATCAACTCTCGGCGCTGGCCGGCGGAATATTTTGCGCGCGTATGCGAGTTCCTATCAGTCGATGAAGGGTTTGAGATCGTTTTGACTGGTGATGAGCACGACGTGGGCGTTTGTGAGAAGATCACGAGCATTCTGGGAACGAAGGTGAAATCAATTGCCGGACGGCTCACATTTACAGAGACCGCGGCACTGCTGAGTATGTGTCAGTTGTGTATTACTAACGACACCTCAACCTTGCATCTTGCCGAAGCAGTGCTGGTAGATCGAGTGATTTCAATTTTTGGTCCGACTGATCCAAACATCCTCGCGCCGCAAAACAAAAGGCATGTTGTGCTGAGGTCGAAACTGCCCTGTGCTCCCTGCATGGGCGGGATCATAGACGCAGACACAGAACGTTGCTGGCTTGAAGTGAAAGAAGAGTGCCTTTCGGGAATTGGTCCGGAGCAGGTGGTTTCGGTCCTCGAACAGTTTTATGGGAGTCGTCCTCTGCGCGTCGGCTGTGCTTGAGCCTGTTGATTCGGAGCAGTGTGGAAAAGCTTAAAATTCGATGGTGGTCATGGCGCTTCCGACGACACTGCGCTGCGGTGGGCAAAGACTTGTCCGTGCTTGGCCCATGCGCGGCCAGTTCGGATGGAACGATCGAAGTTGGTGACGGACTGACTATCCGATCTCGTAAATACAATATGGTGGAGATCTCCTGCGCTCGTGACGCACGATTGAGCTTCGGGAAAAACGTCTTCCTGAACCAGGGCGTGCGCATCGCCTGCAGTCGCGAAATCAATATTGGCGATAACGCGCTCCTGGGGGATGAGACGGTGATCCTCGATAACGATTATCACGGCGTGGCGGACACTCCCGCAAAGGCCGCGCCGGTGCGAATCGAATCGGACGTCTGGCTGGGAACACGCGTGATCGTCTTGCGTGGCGTGACGATTGGCCGGGGCAGCGTGGTCGGGGCCGGTGCGGTTGTGACCCGGTCGATTCCTCCGTACACGTTTGCTGCCGGTGTCCCGGCTCAGGTTATCAAAAGCTTACCGCCGACCGCGTGAAACCTTTGCACATCTGCTACATCTCTCAGGAATATCCACCGGAAACGGGTTGGGGAGGGATCGGGTCGTACACCTACGAGATGGCGCATGCGCTGGCGGGCGCGGGTCATCACGTGACAGTTATCTCTCGGGCGGTTAACGGAGAAAGCATTACCAACGGCGATGGCGTTGAAGTTCACCGCGTATCGCCGGCTCCGAAATGGGATTCGGTTCCTTTCTTTTGGCGGCTCAATCGAGTTTGGCCCGGCTTCGCATGGGCGGCAATGTGTAAGGTTCGGAGCATAAATCGCAAACACCCGATCGACCTCGTCGAAGCCGCGGAAGGTCGAGCCGACGGATTTTTTGTTAGCTACCTGCCGGGGCGGCCAAAGTTAGTGACGCGGTTGCACACGGCGCGAATATTTATAGACCAATTCAACGGTCTTGGCGCTAAGCAGGGTGGCTACAGAGAGTACTGGATTGAAAAGCAATCGATCAGTCGCGCCAACCTTGTAACAGCCCCGAGCAGGGCCGTGATTGACCTGACCCGGACATGGTTGCCCTTGAGCGAGAAGACGACCATGTTGGTGCCCAATCCCATTAACCAGGAGAGCTTTCCTGCTTCGACCTCTGCACGCAAAGAGACGATCCTGTATGCCGGCCGGCTGGAACGAAATAAGGGAGCGGACAACATTAAGGACGCAATCCCGATTCTGTTGAATAAATTTCCGGCGATCGAGTTTCGTTTTGTGGGACGTGATAGCGTCGATCGAGATGGCCAAAGCTGGCGCCGAAAGATTCTGGATTCGCTTGATCCTCTGCAGAGAACGAAGGTGCGATTTGAAGAGATGACGCGGACGGACCTGGTACGAGCATATCAGGAAGCCGCCGTCTGTATTCTTCCATCCGCCTGGGAGAATTCTTCTTACGTTTTGCTCGAGGCAATGGCTTGCGGAACTCCGGTCGTTGCCTGCAACAGCGGAGGCTCTCCGGAGTTGATCGAAAATGGAGTCAGCGGATTTCTAATTCCGGTGAACGATTCACAGGCTCTGGTTTCGAGAGTAGCGGAACTGCTGGCCGAACCCGCTTTGCGAAAACGAATGGGAGATAACGCGCGACGGCGGATTGAAGAATCTTTCAGTGTCGATCGAGTCTTACCCAGGATGATCGCCGCCTACGACTATGCGATCGCGCACGGGTAGCACCACCGCTGTACCGAACCTACAGTCGATGCTCAAAATCTCTGCCATCATCTGCACGTTTAAGCGGCCGGATTATCTCCGTCAGGCTCTGCAAAGCGTGTGCGAGCAAAGTCTTCCTCGCGAGGAATACGAAATTATCGTGGTAGATAACGCAGTGGATTCAGAGATCGAGCGGATCGTAAGAGAGTTCGATGACGGAAGGATCAATTTGCGATATCTCGCCGAAGAGAGGGTTGGACTCTCATTGGCGCGAAACACCGGGCTGATGGCCGCGGTCGCTCCTTACGTAGCGTACGTAGACGACGACGCTCGCGCCGAAACGCATTGGCTGGAAGCTTTGGTTGACGCGTTCACCCAGACGTCTCCGCCCCCGGCGGCTGTCGGTGGTCGCGTCTGGCTGGACTGGCAAGGGGAAAAGCCGGCCTGGGTCCCGGATGGGCAACTCTCCCTCTTCACGTTCGTCGACCATGGTGATGACGGGCACTCTCTGCGCAAGGACGAATATCTTGTCGGCGCTAACGTGGCGTTTGAGAAAAAGGCGTTGGCTCTGATCGGTGGATTTGACCCGAGCCTCGGACGCCAGGGATCTGTGCTGCTGTCAGGGGAAGAAGCGCGAGTGATTCAGCAATTGCATAATCAAGGCCTCGCAATCTATTACGAGCCGGGCGCCGTGGTTTGGCATTCAGTGGATCCTTCAAGAAGACGGCCGATCTGGCTATTGAAACGAATGTTTTGGGACGGTGCTTCGCAGCCACTCTTGGATCATCCATCTGAGAAACGTTCGCGACCTTCGATTCTGCGCAGTGTGTTGAGCGACATTCGGCAGTGCTTCGGTTGGTGTGCAAGCGCACTTGCGGCGGCGATCCGCGGCAGAAGGCTTAACGCGTGGGAATCGCTCCTGGGTTTATCCCAACGTGCCGGCCGGGTTCGTACTCAGATTCGCATGCTGGCCTGGAGTCCGGATTCAAGATGAATATCTGTTTTGCTGCCTTGAGTTATCGGCCGGATGGCGAGCAAGAGAGCGGGGTTGGCTCCCAGGTGCGTGTACTTGCGCACGGTCTGGTTGCCGCAGGGCATTCGGTCAGCGTGGTTAGCCTGGCCAAAGATCCGACAATTACAGACGATCTGGGCGTCCAAATCGATTATGTGAGCAGCGGCACGCTTCACTGGTTTGTCAGCAGAGTTCCCCTGGTGGGAAGAGTGCTCGCGTTGCCTCTCCGAGAAATCGAATACAGCATTGCTGCTTGGCGCGGCGTTAGGCGTGCCAACAAAACTCGCAAAATCGATTTAATCGAGGGAACAGAAACCGGTATGCTGCTGGTGGCCCTCTTGTTCCGGAAAATACCAGTGATAATTCGGCTTCACGGTGAGCAGTACACTTTTCACAAATACACTCCGGGCATGGGGCTGACTGCGGCTGTCTTTCTCAGCCGCCTGCTTCAGCGGTTTGCCCTGCGACGCGCGAAGCTCTTAATCAGTCCAAGCCAAGCTCATGCCGAAGAGATCTCCAGGGAACTTCGGTTGGAGCATCCACGCATCCGCGTCGTGCCAAATTGTTTCGACGTGGCCGAAGTGTCTTCGGGCCAGAATTACCATCGGGAAGAAAATACTGTCCTGTTTGTAGGCCGGCTGGAGCGGGTGAAAGGTGTTCCAATCCTGTTGGAAGCCGCGCGACAAGTTGTGAAAGAGTGTCCGACTGCGCATTTCATACTTGCTGGAACATCCCACCCGACCCTGGCGCCCGAAGAGATTGACGCAATGATTCGGCGCTACTCACTCGACGAACATATTGAAAGGCGCGGCTTTCTTGGACGGAGAGAACTGATCGATGCATATCGCCAGGCGTCCGTTTGCGTTATGCCTTCGCATTATGAATCCTTTGGGTTGGTGGCTTTGGAAGCTGGCGCTTGTGGCGTTCCCGTCGTTGGGACCCGTGTTGGTGGTTTGGCCGAAGTTATCGAACACGGGAATACGGGCCTACTGGTTGATTCCGGCGATGCTTCGGGTTTAGCGGCCGCTCTCATTCAAGTTCTGACGAATCCATCGGATCGAAAAAGGATGGGCAAAGCAGCACAAAAAAGAGCAGAAACGAAATTCTCAAGCGCCCAGAGCATTGCGTTGAATCTTTGCCTGTACGAAGAGATGCAGACGCGCCTCTCCGTATCAGATCAGGATCAATTGATCGCGACCTTCGTGGCACGAGCGAACTCAGAAGCAAATTGAAGATAGGTTTTGTTACCACAGAGTCGCCTTATGGCGATACGAGCGCGTGCGGAATCGCGGCGTACCTGAGAGCGCTAATTCCGGCGTTGTCGGACGCCGGACACGTCGTCACGGTTTTTTCGAATTCCAAAGAAGACAAGCACTTCCTTGCGGAAGACGGACGCGTGACGGTCCATCACTTGCGCCTCTGCCTCTGCGGCAGCTCGAATGGTCTGCGGCACTCTATCGTCGCGTTGCGCGAATTGCTGCGCAGACAGGGTTGGACGTGATCGAATCTACCGAAGCGGGCGCGCTCTTCCTGAATCGAATTGCACCCCTCGTGATTCGTCTGCACGGCAGCGAGTTTATCTTTCGCAGACATTCCAATCAGCCCTTGAACCTGAGCGTCCGATGGAATGATTGTCTCGAGGCATATAGCTGCAAAGGCGCGGCCGCTATTACCGCACCGACTCTGTTTCAGGCCAACGAAATTATCAATCATCGAAGGTGGCCGGCAGGCCGCGTCCGTGTGATTCCGAATCCTATTTCGGCAGCCTTACTCAGAGCCTCGCTTCAATTCGTAAGGAATGGCGGATCAGAACGCCTCGTTCTTTACACAGGCCGTTTGGCTCCCGTCAAAGGAATCGAGATCCTCCTGGAAGCTGTCAAGCTAGTCCACGGTCGCGATCCGAGCATCCGATTTGTCTTGGCTGGGCCTTGGCAGATGCCGCACCCGCCGGAAGGATACGGGCTGGGATTAAACCGAGAATCGGCGAATGGAATTCAATGGGTTGGCCCTCAGGACCAAACCGAGATCATCGATTGGTACAAGCGGGCCGAGCTATTCGTCATGCCTTCTTATTATGAGAGCTTTGGCATCAGTGTCGTCGAGGCGATGGCTTTCGGACTTCACGTAGTTGCGACAGATACCAGCGGATTGACCGAAGTCATCGGCAACCATGGAAAAGGATCGCTGGTGCCAAAGGGTAACGCGAAAGCTCTCGCGGACGCAATCATCAGATCGATTTCGCAACCCAAGCCGGCCGGTGAAATTCGCAAGGAGTTGCAGACAGCGGTGCAGAAATATCACCCGGATCACGTTGCTGCGGAAACCATAAAACTTTATCAAGCGGTTGTCAGCGACCCTGGCCGCAAACCGGTGCCCGCAACCTAATCGTGCCTTCGAATTTCATGAGCGACAGGAAAGCAAGGATTCTGATTATCACCAGTAGTTATCCCCCGGTTGTGGGCGGGGTGCAGACGGTCGCCCACAGCGTTGCCCTGCAGTTGTCGACCAATGGTCACGAGGTTCGCGTAGTCACAAATCGCTATCCCGTGTCGTTGCCCCCAAAGGAGAACATCGACGGCGTAAAGGTCGAGAGATTATTGCTATTAAGTCCTGCGGCTGATCAGTTGCGACGCAAGCGGCCTGATTTGTTTTTCGCTTCCTTTTACTTTTATCCCAGAAGCTACTGGCGGCTAAAAAGGATCCTGGAGCGCTTTCGTCCGGATGTCCTAAATGTTCATTATCCTGACCATCAGATACCGTTTGTTCTAAGACTTCGCCGCCAATTCGATTTTAGATTGGTTGTCTCTCTGCATGGTCACGACATCGAGCAGACCCTTAACGAACCCGAGGCCCAGGTGGGAATACATGCTGCAAGACCGTCAGCTTCCGTTCGACGCCGTCTAAGAGCAATTTTGGCGGCGGCCGACGCGGTAACGGCGTGTTCCAGCGACTTGCTGAATAAGGCTTATCAGGTGGAACCGGCAATCGCGGGCAAGAGCCTGGTCATAAATAACGGTATTGATCCGATGCGATTTCACGAACGAGAGTCCTATTGTTATCCACGCCCTTATGTTCTCGCTATCGGGCGATTGACCCACAAGAAAGGTTTCGACGTTCTGATTGATGCTTTTGCAAAGGATCAAGCTCAAGGTTGGCCGGACCTGATTATTGCGGGAGACGGTGAAGAACTCGATTCGTTAAGAGCCCAGGTACAGCGTTTGGGCTTGAGCAGGAATATTCGGTTTTTTGGCGAAGCCTCCAATCGCGAAGTAGTAAAGTTGCTAAACGGCTGTCTGAATGTTGTCGTTCCATCACGCCGTGAACCCTTCGGGATCGTAGCCCTGGAAGGCCTCGCTGCGGGCAAGCCTGTTTTGGCGACACGGGTTGGAGGACTGCCCGAACTCTTGGAAGGTGCCGATGCGTTGCTCGTGCCGCCTGACGATTCGTCACAGCTCGCGCTTGCGATCAAAGCGGCATTGCAAAGGAGCAAACAGGAGCCCGCCTTTGGATTGCGCAATCGTCAGATTGCAGCGCGGTTTTCGGCGGAACGCATGATCGGCGGCTATCTTCGCGCGTATCAAGGTGAGGCAGCGGGCGATGCGCATTCTTAGTTTGAATACCAATTCCGGCTTTGAAGATAGCAAGTTGTGGTGTGAGCACACGACTACCATAACAAAGATTGACCCCAATTGGCACGGAAGATCGTTGGTCGCAAAAACAATGATGGTCACAAGAATCGCCCGTCATTTTGATGTCATCCTCTTATATTCCGACCTTCGCTTAGCCTCCTTGGCCGGTGTAGTTCTGAGCATCACTGCACCCAGTCGCGGCTTGGTTTTGCAAGAGTTTATGCGTGATCTTTCGGATAGCCCGTGCTCGTCTCGAAACGTTCTGGGGATCGTTCGTGATTGGCTTAAAGAGTGGTCGTACCGCGTTCTTGCGCATACGATAGACGCTATCGTCGTACACACTAGTGCGGAGGTGGACCTGTATGCGAAAGTTTTGAAGGTGGCTCAGTCACGATTCATCTTTATTCCATATTTTTATTATGACGACGCTTACGATTGGGTTACAAAATACGATCCAAGATCCAATTGGAATCTAGCGCGCCCAAAAATACTTGCGATTGGCCGCCACCGAGACTATCAGTGTTTTGTTAACGCATTAGCCGGAACCTCATGGCGCGGAAGCATAGTTGCGGGAAGCTCAGACCGCGAGCAGATCGATGGCAAAGTGCCCGCTAATGTTGCCGTGCATTATGAAGTTTCCCGGGCAGAATACCGACGGCACATCGCGGAGTCAAACATAGTAGTGTTACCTTTTTATGCTGACAGTTGGCAAAGATCTCTGGGCCAGATTGCGATGTTTGAAGCAATGTTAATGCACAAGCCTGTAATCGCTGCTGATACCTTTCAATTAGCTGATTACGCGTCTGAAAGGGAGATTCTGTATTACCGTCCTGGAGATGCGGAACACCTGCGACAGCAGGTCCGCCGTTTGACGGGGGATCAGGCTCTCCGCCGCAGATTAATAGAAAATGCGTTTTCGAGGATCAAAGAAGAATTCGCCAAAGACAAATATATAGAGCGATTAATTTCTGCATGCGAAGCGGTCGCAAGAGCAAAAGCGACGAGAACGTTGAGGCGCGTAAATGCTGCAAGCTAACAGTGAGACTCGCAACAAAACATCAAATTGACTTTGCGAGGTTCCAAGCCGTCGTCTTTATAGATCCCGCTTAATGGACGCTTATAAGATAATCATAGTTGGCGCCCTGCTGCTGGCATTACTACCCGCGGTAATACTCGGCTCGAGGGGATTGAAGTGGGGAATGCTGGTTTGGGTGGCGACTCTCGCGTTGGGCTATCGCACCTTCTCTATAACACCAAAGGTATTGATCCATCCCGCCGAAGTTGTTATCTACGGTCTATGTTTGTGGTTGCTAGTGCAACGACTTTCCAAACGAGGCGCGTCGGATTCATCGCCATGGGTGCCGCTATGGCTTTGGCCGTTTGCGCTCGCCTGGATATGGGGATGGTGGCCCATCGTTTATGGTGACGTTAGATGGGGGGCAATGCTCTCAGAATTCAAGAATGTCTTTCTGATCTTGCCCCTTTTCACTCTGACTAGCGTGGTGGTCAAAGATCGCCACAGTTGGCGCTCAATTATTCTTGTTTTCTATTGTGCGGGCCTTTGGATCGCTTGTTTCGGAATTCTCGAATATGTCTATCCGGGTATTAAGGATTGGTTGCCGAATTTCTTTACCAACCCATCACACATCAAAGAAGAGGGTTTTCAAAGGGCTGCTTTCTCGTTTTGGGGCTCACCAGACGCGGTTTATATGTGCCTGCTGGCGTTACCGTTCGGGCTCTGCATCTGGCAATGGTGGCGGTCGTCGTGGGCACGCGCTATAAACGCGGTCGGAATGCTCTGTTTATTATATGCAGCCTATTTGAGCGGTCATAGAAATTCCTGGTTAGTAATTGGCGTTCAGGTTTGTTTGGTCGTTCTCGTGAAGAGGAAATATTACGTATTCGGTATTGTCCTTTTCGCGTTTGTTCTCTGGGGGTACAAGTACCTGCCGGATCAGGCGAGGACGCGCATTTATTCAGGCGCGCAGTTGATCGCGGGAAAACCGCTTGACGATGACAGTAGCGGACAGGGCAGATGGAATCGCACTACAGCATCATGGAATCATGTCATTGAGCGGCCGCTTGGCGGTGGCTGGGCCGCGGCCGGTTGGGTTCATAATGACTTCTTACAAATCGCGGAAAATCTTGGTTTGGCCGTAGGCTTGTTCTTTCTCGCGGCTTATCTCTTCACGTTCCAGCGACTCTTACGCCAAGTCTTAGCTATGTTAAAGGCCGGGGATCCCCCCTGGTTCCTGATTTCTGTCTTTCTATCTTACCTTGCCGCCGGGGTGGTATTTGCGACGGACGCGAATCTGCCTCTGACCCAGCACATTGCGCCACTCTGGTTTATTTGGACGACCAGCGAAATCCTGATGAAACAAACGCGGCCTGAGTTAGCGCCGGTTACTAATGCATTCAGCAATCTCAGTGCTCCTGCCTACTTACAACTGCGCGACGGTCGTGCGCGCAACGTTGGAATCAGTTAAGTGGGCTGATGAGATACTCGTTGTCGACTCTTATAGTACGGACGAGACTCTGGAGGTGTGTCAGCAGTATGAGGCCCGAATCCTTCAGCATGAATATGTCAATTCGGCCAGGCAGAAGAACTGGGCCGTAACTCAGTGCGAACACGAATGGGTACTTCAAATCGACAGCGACGAAACATTGGGCCCCGGCCTTCAAGAGGAAATAAAAAATGCGATCGCATCCGCCTCGCCCGATGTCCATTTGTTTCGCATTCCCCGCAAGAATCACATGCTCGGACGTTGGCTTCGCTATGGGGGTAATTTTCCTGATTATCAAACCCGTTTGTTCAGGCGGAATCAGGGTCGGTGGAACGAAAGAGAAGTACATGCGCACTTGGTGGTAACGGGTAAAGTGCAGACCTTGCAACACTGCATACTGCATAACAATATGCCCTATATCAGCAAAGAGCTGCGTAATCTTGATCGGTATACGCGTTACGAGGCCGATGAGTTGCGAAAGCAATCAAGAGGCTTCCGATGGCATCATCTGGTCATTAGACCGTGGGCCGTTTTTCTTCATAGGTATTTTTGGCTGCAAGGGTTTCGTGATGGCTGGCGAGGTTTCATTTATGCCGTGCACATGGCAATGTATGTCTTTACTTCTCGCGCCAAGCTGTGGGAAATGGAAGAATTGGCGTTGGAGCGAAGTCCCCAATAGCCGCCCGTAAGTGAACACTCTCTAAAGCACTTCCAATCAGGACCAAACTAATAGTGCCCAGCGTCTACAGCACTCCTGCCTCGTCGAATTCAAGGCGTCAGGCAGTTGTTTTCATCGAGTCCGCGGCTGCCATGGGCGGGGTTCAATTCAGCACGTTATATCTTGCGCAAACCCTTAATCCTGCGCATTGGAAACCGGTTGTGCTGTGTCCGAAAGAAGGAGACCTGACTCGTGCCTGTCGCGATTCCGGAATCGAAGTCCACGTACTGCCGCAGCGGCGGCCTTGGTCGACGAGTGTCCGGGTGGGCGCGATTCGCCTGCCCAATCCAGCCGCCTGGGCCTGGGATGTGGTACTGATCGCCATGGCGGCGAGACGACTTAGAGAGTTTTTCTCTCAATGCCACCCCCACGTAGTCGTGACCAAGGGACTCTCTTCTCATTTACTGGGAGGCTTAGCCACGCGGAAGCTGCAAATCCCTTGCGTGTGGCATGTGCAGGATTTCATTTCTGAGCGGACCTTTGGAATTTACCGTCGCGCCTTTGGCCTCGCCTCTCGTTGGCTGCCGGATCAAATAATTGTCGATGGAAGAACGATAGCCGGACAGTTGCCGCGATCGCTGCAGTCGCGCGTCACTGTGATTCACAACGGCGTCGACACGAACACCTTCCGTCCTGATCTCGATGGTATCCCTGTCAGGCGCGACCTGGGTATTCCTCATGATCATGTAGTGATAGGGCACGTAGGGCGCTTCACACCGTGGAAGGGACAGCATTATTTGATCGAGGCCTTCGCGCGAATAGCGAATGACCATCCAAAGCTCACCCTCTTGTTAGTTGGCTCTCCGGTTTTCGATAACGATTCGTATCAGCGCCGCCTGCTGGGCCTGACTACCGGATTTGGTCTGGAAGGTCGGATCAAGTTCGCGGGTTACCGGCATGACATGCCTGAGGTTCTGGCCGCAATGGATATCTTCGCGTTCACTTCGGTAGAGAAAGATACAAGCCCCCTAGCGTTGCTGTCGGCCATGGCTTGCGGGCTTCCAATCGTCGCATTCGACATCGCCGGCGTTCGCGAATTGATGGCCCAGGAAAATCAGTTCCTGCTTGTGCCGGCAGCGGATGTTTCTGAACTCAGTCGAGCACTATTGCGAGTTTTCGCAGATGAAGGACTGCGGCAGGCTTTGGCTAACGCCGCGCGCAAGCAAGCGGTGAATGAATTCGACTTGGGAAAGTACAGAGAGCGAATCGAACAAGTATTTCGTGACGCCCTTTTTGATGGTCATTCAGATCTTGAGGCAACTTATCCCGACGTTTGCCAGGCTCCTTCGGAACTGCATATCTAATTGATAGTGGGGCGAATTCTATTCATTCACAATTCGTTGACCGAGTTCGTGCGGCTCGACCTCGAAGAGTTGCGCAAGCATTACGAGGTTACAGAGATCTTTGAGAAATCGCGCTTCCCAAACCCCGTGGCACTCTGGAAGCAGGTGAGGGAGCACGATCTGATCTTCGGTTGGTTTGCATCCTGGCACACGTTCCTGCCGTTAATGATGGCTTCGATCTCACATACACCGTCGGTGCTGGTCGTTGGAGGTTACGATCTTGCGAACATGCCGGCGATTGGCTACGGCCACCAGCGCGGCGGATTAAAGAAATGGGTAAGCCGCCGAACCATGCGGCTCGCCAGCCGTTTGGTCACCAACTCTATCTACAGCCGTGACGAAGCGATCAAGAACGCCGCAGTGTTCACCGAACAAATACATACCGTTTACCACGGAGTACCGGATCAGTTTGGAACCTTACCGCCTGGCCCACGGGCTCGGATGGCGCTTACTGTAGGAAACGTAGATCGAAGCAACCTCCTGCGCAAAGGGCACGAACCTTTCGTTCGCGCCGCTGCGCTGTTGCCCGATGTAAGCTTCGTCCTCGTGGGTAAGTGGAAAGACGATGCGATTGAATACCTGCGGAGCATCGCCACGGCTAACGTTATTTTCACCGGACGCGTCAGCGACTATGCGCTGCTCGAGTATTATCGCAAGGCTGCGGTTTACGTTCAGCCTTCGCTTCACGAAGGATTTGGTTTGAGTGTGGCCGAAGCAATGCTGGCGGGATGTGTGCCGGTTACAACCGGGGCCGGCGCCTTGCCGGAAGTCACAGGGGAATGCGGCGTAAGGTTGCGTGAGGCTGAACCGGCAGAAATCTCTCAGGGGGTTAAAAGGGCTCTGGCTTACCCAGATGAAGCGCGCTCAGCAATAAGAGCTCGGATTCTGAAGAAGTTTCCTTTGAGCAGGCGGCGTGAGCAAATGGAAGAGCTCATCCGACCTTTAATGAGTGATCACCACATAAGCTAATGCAGAATGTCCCTTTCGTTTCGGTGCTGATGCCTCTGCGCAACGAAGCCTCCTTCATCCGGCGCAGCGTGGGCGCCGTGCTCGCGCAGGATTATCCGCTCGACCGCATGGAAGTGATAATCGCGGATGGTCTCTCGGACGACGGCACGCGTAACGTCATCGAAGCTCTAAGGCTACAGAATCCAAACGTGAGACTGATTGATAACCCGGGAAAGATAGTCTCGACAGGACTGAACGCGGCGTCACGGGTGGCCCGAGGCGAAATCATTATTCGCGTTGACGGCCACTGTGAGATTGCTAGCGATTACGTGCGTCGCTGCGTTTCGCATTTATCTGCGGCTGATATCGACGCTGTTGGCGGGCCACTCGAGACAATTGGGGAAACCTATACTGCAAAGGCTATCGCCGCGGCGATGAGTTCAACTTTTGGAGTTGGCGGCTCCGCTTTTCGCGTTGGCGCAGAGGATGCGCGATTCGTCGATACGGTGCCGTTTCCAGGTTACCGGCTGGGTACGATCCGGCGGGCAGGTCCTTACGACGAAGAATTGGTGCGGAACCAGGACGATGAATACAACTACCGCATCCGCAAACTGGGCGGGAAAATCCTCCTCTCGCCCGATATTCAATCGCGCTATTACAGCCGGGCCAGTTTGTTGAAACTCTGGAAACAATACTTTCAATACGGCTATTGGAAAGTGCGCGTGATGCAGAAGCATCCACGCCAGATGCAGCCCCGCCAATTCGTGCCGGCGCTGTTCATCCTCGCTTTGGTGGTGCTGTTGGTTACTAGTACATTCGGGAACTTCGGGTTCATAAACCAGTTGGTACTTGGCGCAACTTTGGTCGCTTATGCGGGGCTCAGCTTTGCAGCATCGGTGTCCGCGGCGCGCAAAACGGAATGGCAGCTCTTTCCCCTGCTACCAATCGCCTTAACGATAATTCATTTTGCCTATGGGTCGGGCTTTCTCGTCGGACTGGCGAGATTTTGGAATCGTTGGAGAGATCATGGAACCCGCGCAAGTCAATCAACCCTGGTAGGCGATGTTGCGCCACTCCAGTAAATGGAAGTCTCTACAACTTGGCCGTGTGGAAAGCGGCCCATGGGCGCGAATAGTTGTACGGGCTTCCCCGCCCGTGAATCACGCACAAGATGCGCCTGCCATTAGTCACCCGCTGATGACCGATTTACCGTTTTCTTACGATTTCTTTTCATGAAAGAACAAGCCTCAGTGACTCGTGTTGAGCGTAGTCGCATCGAAGCCGAATATGAGCGGCGGCGGAATGAAATTGACAGCGAACTCTACTCGCCCTGGCATCCCGCAGAAGTGTTTTTTCGCTGCGAAAGAAAACGCGTTGCCGCGCGAATGCTGCATGCGGCTGGAAGGTTCCCCCGATCAGAAGATCAATGTCTTGAGATTGGTTGTGGCGCAGGCGGATGGTTTTCGGACTTGCTCTCCTGGGGCCCGCGCCAGAATGGTCTGCATGGAATCGAGATCAGTAGTGAACGGACTGATCGAGCACGCGAGCTATTTCCCGCGGCGGATGTTCGGCTCGGCGACGCCGCGGAAATGCCCTGGAACGACGGCATCTTCAACCTGGTCGTCGCTTCGACCGTTTTTACGTCGATTTTGGATAATAGTATCCGCAGGCTGATAGCAAATGAAATTACGAGAGTCCTGGCGCCGCGCGGAGCTTTACTCTGGTACGACTTTGCTATCAATAACCCGCGCAATCCGAATGTGCGCGGCATCAATCGCAAAGAGCTCAGAAGCCTGTTTCCGGAACTTCACGGTAAGATCCGATCCATAACTCTGGCGCCCCCCCTAGCGAGAATAATCGCTCCGCGCTCCTGGCCGTTAGCGACACTTTTGGAAGCGATTCCATTATTGCGCACTCATATGCTCGCGGTCCTGGTTAAATCGTAATGACCAAACTTCAAGTCCCATTTTTTCGGCCCGCGCTTCAGGAAGAAGAAGTCAGTGAGGTCGTGGCCACACTGCGCTCGGGTTGGCTGACGAGTGGGCCGAAGGTCAAGCGTTTCGAGGAAGAGTTCGCCGCCGCGGTGTCGGGCCGGCCACAGGGCGCAAAGAGCAAAGCACATTCGGTGCATGCGGTGGCGGTCAACTCAGGCACAGCGGCTTTACACCTGGCGGTCGAGGCGCTTGGTTTGAAACCGGGGCAAGAAGTCCTGGTGCCCACGATGACCTTCGCTGCCACGGCGGAAGTCGTTCGCTATCAGGGCGCGACTCCAATTCTGGTGGATTGCGATCCGGTCACGTTGAATATGGATCTGGAGGATGCGGAGCGACGAGCCGGGGGGGCGAAGAGCAAGGGCCAGAGGGAAAAGCGAAACGGACTGAGATCAGCGTTCGGAGGTCAGAGATCAGAAGCGAATAAAATTGTCGGAATCATGCCGGTGCATGTGGGCGGCAGGTTGATGGATCTGGATCAACTGGAACGGTTCGCGACCGCGCACAGACTTTGGGTGGTTGAGGATGCTGCCCACGCTTTTCCGGTGGGCTGGCGACCGAATGCTGAGGGACCGTGGCGGCAACGGAGTAATGGCTCGAAGTCGGTCACTTGCTATTCGTTCTATGCGAACAAGACGATTACGACTGGCGAAGGTGGGATGGCGGTCACGAGTAATGCCAGGCTCGCGGACAGAATGCGACTAATGTCTCTGCATGGACTCTCAGCCGATGCATGGGGACGATACGCGAGCAATGGGAGTTGGGACTACAAGATCGTTGCGCCGGGTTACAAATACAACTTGACGGATATTGCAGCGGCAATCGGCATTCATCAACTGGGCCGTGCGGATGCTATGCGGCGCGAACGTGAAGAGATAGCCCGGACGTACCGCGAAGCGTTTGCGACCATCAGTCAGCTCGAGTTGCCGGCGGGGGACGCCAATCGTATCGAGTCATGGCACCTGTTTGCAATCAGGCTGCGGCTGAAGAGTCTTAAGATCGATCGCGATGAATTCATCGATGAGCTCAAGCGAGCCGGGGTGGGATGTTCAGTGCATTGGCGGCCTTTGCATTTGCATCCTTACTATCAGAAAACGTTTGGATGGCGCGCGAAAGATTTTCCGGTGGCCACCGCGCAGTGGAAAAGACTGGTGAGCCTGCCCATCTTTCCTGGGATGCGTGAAGACGAAATCGCACATGTTATTCGCACTGTCAAACGAATCTGCAAACGCCATGTGCTCTGAAGCCATTCGCGACGAAAACTTAGCCGGAGGGTCAGAGATACGGAAGGGCCTGCCGCGTTGGGCTGACGTTGCGATTGCGTTTATTGGGTTGGTCTTCACTGCACCTTTAATCGCGCTCTCTGGGTTGGCGATTGCTTTATCTTCCGGCATGCCGGTTCTTTTCCGTCAGCGCCGGATGGGACAACACGGTCGCGAATTTGAACTCTACAAACTGCGCACGATGAAACCGTCCGTCAGTGGACCGCAAATCACCAGCGGCAATGACGCGCGCATCACTGGCCTGGGAAAGTTCCTGCGTCACACGAAGTTGGATGAACTGCCCACACTTTGGAACGTGCTGCGCGGTGATATGTCCCTCGTCGGGCCGCGGCCCGAAGTGCCTCGCTTCGTAAACTCAACAGACCCACTCTGGCAAAAAGTCTTGTCCGCGCGGCCGGGAATAACGGATCCCGTAACGCTGGCGCTGCGCAGTGAGGGAGAACTCCTGGCAAAGATTGAAGGCGACACGGAGCAGTATTATGTGAAAGAGTTGCAACCAGCGAAATTGAAGGGTTATGTCGCTTATCTCGAGGAGCGGAACTGGCGCAGTGATCTCCAGGTGTTGTTTCGAACGATCGCGGCCGTGGTCGTGCCTCGCCAAACCAGTGCGTTTTCAATGGACGAAGTCGGCAAGGTGAGCCAGCCTCAGGCGCGATTTCACGACGGCTACAAACCGCTTAAGTGATTGACAAGCGTGGCTCCAATACTACCTCCGAATTTTTCTAGAAAAGCCCCGGCAAAGTGCAGGGCATTCAGGCCAGGGCAGTCGAGCGCGGGATTTTGGCGCCGATTGCCCCTTTTTATACTCTTAAGTCAGAGCTTTCGGAGAATCACCCGAATCGTCTCTTCTGATCCTTCAGGGTTCGAGCCAGGAGGGAACGTCAAATGTTAGAATTGCCCCCAAGAAGACATCTTGCCACCGGCATCCAGGCTTTTCTGGATCTTTCAGTGCTGGTCGCGGCATTTGTCGCGGCGTATCTGCTGCGGTTTGATTTTAAGATTCCCCCGCCGGAAATCCGCAACATCATCACTCAGATGCCCCTGGTCGTGCTGCTGCAATTTTTCGCGTTGACGATCGCCGGAGCCCGCTCATCTATCTGGCGCTATACGGATCTCGCCCACGTCAGATCGTTTCTTTACGCTGCGTTGGGAAGTTTGTTCGTCGTGGCTTCGCTGCGACTCGGTCTGCCTAGACCGCACCAGGCATGGAGGGTGCCGCTGTCGGTCAACCTGATCGACGTGCTGCTGGCTTTCGGCGGAGCTTACGCCATGCGGGTCACGCGCCGCGCCGAGTATGAGTACAAACAGAAACGGGTCCAGGTAAAGAAACACATCAATGGCAACGGTAACGGCAAAAGCAAAAAAAAGCGTTCCGTACTCTTGATCGGAGCCGGCCGGGCGGGTTCGCTCGCCGCCAAGGAGATTGAAGCTCGTGGCGATCTCGATCTGGCAATCAAAGGATTCGTTGACGACGATCACTCGAAGGTGGGAAGGTCAGTGGTACAGGGACTCCGGGTCTTAGGTACGACTCAGGACTTGCCCAGACTGATTGACACTCACGGAATCAACCATGTGATTATCACCATCGCGCATGCTTCACGGCATCAAATTCATCGCATCGTAAGAATATGTGAAGAGATTCCCGTCAAGGTAAGAATCATTCCCGAACTCTATGAAATCATCGAAGGCCGGGTTGAGATTAGCCGCATCCGCGACGTTGAGATCGAAGATCTGCTGGGTCGCGAACCAGTAGAACTCGACACTGAATCGATCAGCAGGGAGCTGGCCGGCAAGACGGTGATGGTAACGGGCGCCGGTGGTTCAATCGGTTCAGAACTGGCGCGGCAGGTGCTTAAGTTTGCTCCGGCCCATCTGTTGTTGGTTGAGCGCGCGGAATTCGCTTTGTTCGATATCGATAGCGAACTGCGGGCCGGCAGCCCCACCCAATCAATTGTGCCTTTGGTGGCGGATGTCGGTGATGAATCGAGGATGCGGGCGATCTTCAAAGAGTACCAGCCGCAGGTGGTGATTCACTCGGCCGCGCACAAGCATGTGCCTTTGATGGAGACTAACGCTACTGAGGCGGTTGAAAACAACGTCTTGAATACTCGGCTACTGGCCGGGCTGGCCGGCGAATCCAGGACCGAAGTTTTCGTCTTGATCTCGACCGACAAAGCCGTGCGGCCGACCTCAATTATGGGAGCCACCAAGCGCGCGGCAGAACTGATAGTTCAGGATCTAAACCCGCAATACGATACCCGCTTTGTTGCTGTGCGCTTCGGTAATGTGATCGGTTCGGCTGGTTCGGTGATTCCGATTTTCCGGGAGCAGATTCGCAACGGCGGCCCGGTAACGATCACCGACAAGCGAATGAAGCGTTACTTTATGACCATTCCCGAGTCGGCCCAGTTGGTTTTACAAGCCAGTGTCATCGGAAAGGGCGGCGAGGTGTTTATCCTTCATATGGGCGAGCCCGTACTGATCATGGATCTGGCGGAAACATTAATCACCCTTTCGGGCCTCAAGCCGCACGAAGACATTCAGATTGTCGAGACAGGAATGCGTCCGGGTGAAAAACTCTACGAAGAATTACACTTCGAGACCGAAGAGACGGTGCCGACCTCTCACCCCAAAATTTTCATTAACAGGCTCGCAATTCCTGAGCCGGAAACAGTGCAAACCGCTTTGAGAGTGCTAGCCAGACTGGTAGGCGAGAGAAACGAGGATGAAGTGCGCAGGTTTCTCAACGGCTTACTCCCTGAAGCTCGGCTGCGGTCCGCTCCCTCGCCAAACGGTAGGGAAAGAAAAAAGCTTGCCTTAGTTGCGCCGAATGGGAAGCACCCTCGCGCGGAACGGATCGATATCTTACCTACGCTTGTTGGCGATCGCGCGGATCAAGCGGGCCCTCGCTTGCAATTTAGCGACGACGGGCTGCTGAACTCGAAACGCTGAGCGCGTTTTTCGGTCCGTGGGGCTCCCCCGGTGTGTTGCTTTGGGCCGGTGTAGGTCGGTCCGGGCCCTGCCAGCCGGCACCGGCGGCCCACCTCACACTGAGGTAATAAGTCTTGACGCTTTACCGCTTTACATAGTAGCTTCCGTAAGTTTCCTGAGTAAGTTCGATAAGATTCGATCAAGGAGATAGCCCTATGATGCGTAGACTGTTGCCCTGTTTATGCGTACTGCTTTTTTGTGCGATTGCAGGCTTCGCCCAGGATTACCCAAAAGGTGATCTAGCGGTCGGCGTAACTATCAATAGATTTGAGACTTCGGTAGGCCGCCGGAATCTGTTCGGCTTTACCGCAGCGCCTGCCATTAACTTTAGGAAATGGTGGGCCCTTGAAGGCGACCTGACATATACCACTAAGAACGTCAATGGAATCAAGCGCAGCGCCTTTACCTACCTGATCGGGCCCCGCTTCACCAAGCGCTCCGAGAAGAATAAGCTCGAGCCATTCGTTCACGCTCTGTTCGGTGGCGGCCATATAAACGGCGTCGGCGGAACCGACAACGGTTGGGCGGGTAAGTTTGGCGGTGGCCTTGACGTCGTGGCCGGTAAACATGTAGCCGTTCGCGTTGGCCAAGTCGACTACTTCCGATACCGCTCGGATCGATTTAGGTTGAATAACGCCACTTTCACCTTCGGGTTGAAGCTTTTTTAGTGAGACTCTTAAGCACGAGCCCCCGTGTGTGGGCAGATCGCACTGGAGAGCCCACGCTTTGCTGCGCACGGCAGCCACGGAGTCGTCGGAAAAGGCTTTCAGGTTCTTGAGAGAAGCTTGATCGGCTTTATTACTTCGGCTCTAAGGCCTGTGTGTCGTGCACTCCGCAGCCTTGGTCTGAGCGCAGCTGGTTTAGCCTGCCATTCATTCGGACCGCGGCCGCGCTATCCTCGGTTAATCTAAACGCAGTGGCGACTGTTTGCTACTCCACATTTAAATCGCCCTCCCGCCTGCTGAACCTCTGTCCTGGCATTCCTCACGACCGTTGTTGAGCGAGCTTTATTTTCTCGATCTCCGTCTCAGCGCTAGATCCTGGATTAGGGTTGAGCCGTAACGACATGAGCTAGCGAGATTAATGATGGCTGGCAACGATTGGCCCCAAGGAGAGCTACTTCGACAGCTCTTCAGGCCGGTTCAAAAACGCCTTCACCTTGCACTTTTTGTTACATTGCAATCTTCAGCGGTTCACTGTATATACGCCCGCCACGGAATTACGGCAGTGGCGTGCCCAATCTGCCAATTTGGAAGCCGAAAGTAGTAAGCGTTGTTCAAAACGTATCTAATCGAGACCATGTTTTCGGAAGGGTGAATATGAAGCCATTAGCCAGAGAGCGCCCTCCCAGAATGCGCACGCAAAGACTAATTATCGATAAATTGCCGGATGAAGTTTTGGTTTACGATCTCGATCGGCACAAAGCGCATTGTCTCAATCAAACTGCGGCGCTTGTTTGGAATCTATGCGATGGCCGCGCAACACCGCGAGACATTGCCAGGCGTCTGCAGACAGAACTAGACCAACCGTTCAATGAAGATCTGGTCTGGTTGGCGCTGCGCCAGTTGAACAAGATTCACTTGTTGGAAGGATCCTTCGTCTGGCCGGCGCAACCCGCGGGAGTGTCGCGACGCGAGATGGTGCGCAGGATGGGAATTGCGGCGGCGGTGTCCGTGCCTTTGATTACTTCAATTGTGTCGCCCACAGCGGTGCAGGCGTTGACCTGTTTTCCGGGCGGCCATGCATGCTCGACTGACGTCCAGTGCTGTTCGCACAATTGTTTGGGAAGCTTCACGTGCCATTCATGAAAGCACATCGTAAATCTTTGCAGCAATATGAGAATGCGCGGTCGATTATTACCGCTCTGTCCGGCTCGTGGCGAGCCCATGCCGCGGCGCCGCCGATTACCCCGGGCGAGTTGGCTGCGATTACTCCATTACTAATTCAATCAGGCGCAGGTGCGTTGCTTTGGTGGCGAATACGCGATGATGAGTTGGCTAAATCGGACGCCGGCGAGCAGCTCCGCCAGTTGTATCGGATTCACCGTCTCGAAGCCTCCCTCCATGTCGCCAGGCTCAAACGAGTTTTTCAGCTATTCCGTGAAGCCGGCATTGAGCCGGTTTTGGTCAAGGGCTGGAACGTCGCTCGTCTCTATCCCGAGCCCGGTCTGCGCCACTACTTCGACCTTGACCTGTGTGTCTCACACGATTGCTACGCCGAGGCCAATTGTCTCGTTGCGAGTTTGGGCCAGGACAGTCTAAACGTCGATCTTCATGACGAGCTGGATCACCTTGACTTGATGAAATGGGGCGAGTTCTTTTCACGTTCGCGATTAATCATAGTGGATGACACAGAAGTCCGCGTTCCCTGCGCCGAAGATCACTTGCGCATTTTGTGTGTTCACTGGTTGCGTCACGGCGCCTGGCGACCGGCGGGTTTGTGCGATATCGCTGCGGCGCTCGAGTCGCGACCCGTGGATTTCGATTGGGAGCGGTGCCTGGGCGCTGATCCGGTGCGGGCCGATTGGGTCACCTGCGCCATCGGGCTCGCGCGGGAGTTGCTGCGAGCGGAGATCGGAGATCAGGGATCTGATCTCAACACCCGTAGCGCGGACAACTCTGTCCGCCTGAGCGCGCGATGCGAACGTTTGCCGCGCTGGCTCGTGTCCGCGGTGCTGCGGAAATGGGAGCGCAGTGTCAGTCCGAATTATCATGTGCCGTTATCAGCCCTTTTGGGCGACGACGGCGCGCGGAGAGAATTCAGCGAAAATTTCCTTGGGCGTCTGGATCAACCGGTGCGGGCGACAGTCGCTCTGCGCGGACGCTTTAATAACTGGCCGCGTCTGCCATATCAACTGGGCGAATTGTTTTTGCACGGCGCCGACAAGTGCCAGAAGAGTTGGGCGGGATGGTTCGCCGGTTAGCTGCGCCGACAGGGTTGGATGTTTCAGCCAATGGTAAGTCCCTGAGACTCGAGTCATAAGGTTTGGACTGGGTTCAAGAGCAGTCCCCGGGCCTGAGAATCCGTTAGGAGTTCATGATGAGACCATCATTGACATCGCCGAAACTGGCTCGCGCCCCTAACGTCGCTTCCGGCGCGTTCGCAGCCAGACTCGCTCTCATCTCCCCGGTTCTGTTGGCATTGGTAGTGGTATCGCTACTCTATGTAACTCGCCCCGCACACGCGGCGACATTTACCGCTGCCGCAACCGGATCCTGGAACCTTGGCGCCACCTGGGGCAACGCGGGAAACAACGTCGCCGGAAGTGGGTTCCCAGGCGCCAGCGACACCGCAAATATTCCCAACGGAATTACTGTGACGATCGCGGCAGGAAGAACCGAGGCCTGCACGACCCTCAATCTAAACAGTAATAATCTGAATAACGCTGCGCTGAATTTTACCGACGGCACGAGCGCCCTTAACGTCTCGGGAACGGCGACAATCGGAACTCCCACGAGTGGCAGCGGCAACATTGTCACCCTCTCAGTCGATGCGGGCACGTTCACCTGTAACGCTCTGACGTTTATCGACAATGGCAAAGAGGTCGGTCAAATTCAAATCTCTACAGGAACGGCGACTGTAGCCAACAACATTGCGTTGGTTGGAACCCCTGCGCGGAGCAAGATTCTATTCACAGGCGCAGGTACTCTCAACGTCGGCGGTTCGCTCGGCGGTGGCGGATCAATTACCTCGTTCGCTGGAAGCACGATTAATTACAACGGAACCGCGCAGACAATCTTTCCAGCCACGTATGAGAATCTCACACTGAGTGGTAGTGGCACGAAGACAATGAGTGCGGCCACAATCGTCAATAACACCTGCAGTGTAGGTTCGGGAACGACCCTTGATGAAGCGACGTTTCAGATGACATTGTCCGGCGCAGCCGGCTCACTGGTCGTAAATGGAACTCTAGACTTCACAAGTTCAAACGGACTGATACGCACCGGCGCGTCAGGCACTACCACATTGACGATGGGATCAACGGCTCTGATTCGGACGGTCGATGACTCCGGTTTAGGGCCAGCGGCGAACGCATCGCTCCAAACGCAGGTGAGCGGTACGTGGGTCGTCGCCAGCATCAGTACGAGTGGCGCGGTTGAATACAGCCGAACGTCGGCGCAGACCGTTACAGATCGAGACTACAACAACCTCTCTATAAGTAATACCGGAGCAAAGACCTGGACCTTGGGCGCGACTCGCACGGTAAACGGCACTGTGACCATCAACGCCGGCGCTCCGCTTACCTTATCTGGGGCGCAGATTATTAACGTCAAAGGAGACTGGTCAAATAGCGGCACGTTCAGCGCTGGACCGAGCACAATTAACTTCAACGGCGCCGCGAATCAAACTATTGGCGGAGCTAACTCGACAACCTTCTCCACGCTATCTATCAGCAATACAGGCTCGAGCCCTAATAATAAGGTGTCACCGGCCAAAGACATCACGGTCAGCGCCGCACTTAACGTGGCGAGCGGCGTATTCAATCAAGGCGCCGGCGCGGCAGACGATTTCAGTCTCACGACCAACAATGTGACTGTTTCAAGTGGAGCGACCTGGCAGAATCTCGGCAAAGGCGACTTAATACTCTCAGGTGATGTCGCCAACAGCGGCACGATAAACTTCAATGCGAATGGCACTTCCTGTGGCGACGCCGACGATATTTTGATTCGCTCTTCGAGCACAGTTCGTACCTGGTCGGGCGCTGGGACGTTTACAATGATTGACGTCAACGTCAAAGATCAGAAGGTGCCGCTTGCGCCCCCACCTGCGTTTATTCTGGTAACCAGCGGCACGGACGCGACTGGTAACACGGGCTGGGTATTCGTCAATCAATGCACAGCGGGAACATACACCTGGATGGGCGGCACCCCCGGAGCCAGCACCGACTGGCAAGTCTCGACCAATTGGTCGCCGACTCGCTCCCTACCCACGACCGGCGACATTCTAATCTTTGACGGCAATTTCACGGCCGGACCTACGGTGACTAATGTACCGACAGAGACGGATGCGGCGTTTCGTCTGACTAACAACGTCAATGGCGTAACCCTCAGCGCGGCCACAGTGCCAGCGGGCACGAAGACCTTAACTCTGTCAGGCGGCACAGGCACCGACCTGTCAGTGCCGTCTGGCTCGCTATTGACTCTGACAGGTTCTACTGCGTTGCAGCTATCCGTTGCTTCCGGGTCAACCGGAACTGTTGGCGGGCAAATCATCGTGCAGGGCGGGGCGCATCGTGTGCTGGGCAATGCCGCCAGCGCAGTCACCTTCCAAAACGGCTCGCTATTTACCACTAACACAGGTTTCACCGGAAATGCATTTGGAACCACGACGGCCGGCTCGATCATTCTCGGTAGTGGTTCGGCCTATGTTCACAACGCGGGTTCGAGTCCCTTCGGAGCCGTGGGCGGCACTGCGGTGTGCGTTTTCCAGGGTGGCAGCGAAGCGCGGTATCTGACGGCGACGGGATTTGATGCGAACGGCAGAACCTATTCCACTCTGACCATTGGAGACGGCAGCGCTGCCCTAACAGTCAGTGACAGCGGCGCGGGTGATTTCAAGTTTGACAATCTGGTTATCAACAGCAGCGGATCAGCGAACTCAATGCTCACCTACATCGGTTCGGGCACGAGCACTATTACTATTCAGGGAAATATCACCAGCGTCGGAACCGGCTCCGGATCACTTGCGGATCTGTTCCTGACCGCTGGTTCAGGCGGCATACAAATCAACAAGCCAGGCGGCGGCGCGGTCACATTTGGGAGCACGAACCAAAGATCGATTGACTTTGAAAGCGACGCGACGGTTGATGTAAATACAACCTTGAATCTCGGTCGCATCGTGCAGATGGGCCTGACTCCGAATAAGACGATCATGGTTAACGGAACGATAGTTCCCAATTACCTCGGCTTCGCAGGATATTTCATTGGCAAGGAAAAGAGGACGTTCGCGGGCCCGGGCCCGGTTGACTTCACCTTTGACGTGGGCACGATCAATGGCTATTCAGCGGTGGACGCAAAGAACACGAACGCTGCTGGCAATCTGACTGTGACAGCCACCCAATCGACAGCACCCGTTGTCAACGCGGCAACGTCACTTCAGCGATACTGGACGCTAAACGGCTCAGGCATCACCACGGATCTTACTTTTCATTACCTTGATCCGACCGATATTCCGGGAACCAGTACGGAAGCAAACTACCGCATCATCCGCGTCGACAGCGGAACGTCGACCGCGGTTTCTTTTCCGAATGAATGTCCAACCCCAACCCTGGGTAACGCCTGCGTAAACTCCACAAGCAATGCGGCCACGATCCCGGGAGTCAACGCGTTTTCTGATTGGACGTTGGGTGAAAACGTAGCTCCGACTGCGGTTCGGCTGACGGGCTTTTCGGCCACGACCCAGGACGATGGTGTGATGCTCGAGTGGCGTAGTGGCTTTGAAGCGAACAATTTGGGTTACAACCTTTACCGCTATCAGGATGGTCAGCGTACTCGGGTCACGCCGTCGCTCATTGCCGGTTCGTCATTGATCAGAAAACACGGCAGCGAGCTTACCTCCGGCTTCTCTTACGGCTGGTTCGATCCGCAGGGCACCATGGGCACGCAGTACGAATTGCAGGCCATTGATCTGCATGGCGACCTGCAAACGTTTACGCCGCGTTACGCGGCAAAGTCGGGAACCCACGGTACGCAGAAGCAAGATCGAGCCTTGACCCTGTCAGAAGTTTCCGCGACTGGTGCAGGATTGGGGACGCAGCGCGGCTGGGCCAACGGCTCAACCAGCTCATCGATCAAGCAAACTAATTCAGCCGGAACCCAATCGCTGGCAACGCAGCAATGGATTGCGTCCCAACCTGCAGTGAAGATTAGGGTAAACCGGACGGGTTGGTATCGAGTCACCCAGCCGCAGTTGGTGGCGAACGGGTTCGATGCTTCCGTTGACGCGCGCAGACTGCAACTTTATGTGGACGGCGCGGAGGTCCCGATCCGTCTCAGTACCGACAAACCGAAACTCGGTTCGGGAGACACAGTCGAGTTTTATGGCGTTGGTCTGGACCTGCTTACGACCGACACGCGTACTTACTATCTCGTGAGTGGCACACGTAATGGATTGCGCATTGGCAGCAACGCGGACAAAAATAGCGGCAAGAAGGTCGAAGTTCTGGCGCCCGACTTTCTCTACACGGTCGAGAGCAAAGAGCGGATTGACTATTTCCCGGGACTGCTCAATGGCGATGGCAACAACATATTCGGCCAGTTCATAGAAAGCGTTCCGGCTAATCAGACAATCACGCTTCAGAATATCAACGCCAACTCGAACGCGCCCGCGCAACTTGAAGTGGTCATTCAAGGCTACACCGAAGCGGACCATCACATCCTGGCGCAGTTCAACGGCTCGTACGTGGGCACGATCGACTTCAGCGGCATGACGAATAAGTCGAAGACCCTGCCCGTCAATGCGGCCCTGCTCAAAGAGGGAGCCAACTTTGTGACGTTGACCGCAACGGGCGGCGATCTCGATTTCGGCGCGGTCGACGTCATGCGAATTACCTACGCGCATACGTACCGAGCCGACAACGACTCGTTGTCGTTCAGTGTAGGCAACCGTGGGGCGGCCGTGAGCGGGTTTAGCTCAGCGGCGATACGCGTGATCGATGTTACAAATCCAAATGCCGTGTTTGAACTGGCGCCGAAGATTACGAACTCCGGCGGTAGCTTTGGCTTTGCCATTCAGGCTTCGGGCACTGTTCAGCAACTGATCGCTTTCGTGGATAGCCTTGCGCGGCAGCCCTCGGCCTTGGTCAAAAACCACCCCTCAACCTGGAACGCCAGCACAAATGCCGCGGACTTGGTAATCGTCACGCATGGTGACTTTCGCGCCAGCGCCGACACACTGGCAGCGGCGCGGCGCGCTCAGGGCATGAAAGTCTCCGTCGTGGATATTGAGGACGTTTTTGACGAGTTCAGCGATGGCGCGCACACGCCTGAGGCATTGAAGGATTTTCTCTCCTGGTCAAATCAACACTGGACCGCACCACCCAGATACGCTTTGTTGTTCGGCGACAGCAGTTGGGACCCGCGCAACTTTATGGGCCAGGGTTACCACGACTACGTGCCCACCAGACAAGTGGACACCGCTGAGCTGGAGACAGCCAGCGATGACTGGCTGGCTGATTTTAACTCCGATGGAATTCCCGAGATCGCCTTGGGCAGATTACCAGCGCGCACGACGGCGGACGCGAGTACCATGGTTTCGAAGATTTTGAACTATGACCAGGAACGCGCCGGGGGCGCACCCTTACGCGGAGCTCTACTGGTAGCCGACGGTGGCTTTGAAGGCCAGTCGGCCCAGGTGCAATCGGTGCTGGCTCCGTTGACAACCGTGCAGACGCTGAATCGCTCGGCTATCGGTAATGACAGTCTTATGCAGGTCGAGATAGTAGACGCTATTGATCAAGGTCCGGCCATCGTTAACTACTTCGGTCATGGGTCGGTGACGGTCTGGACAGGCGCGGGCTTGTTGAATGAAGATAACGCCAGCACGTTGACCAATGGCAACCGCCCGTCGCTCTTCGTGATGATGACCTGCTTGAATGGCTATGCCGGTGATGCCTACATCGACTCGCTGGCCGAAATCGTGCTGAAGAATCCACAGGGAGGCGCTTTTGCCGTGTGGGCGTCTTCGGGAATAACCGAGCCGGTGGGACAAGCACAAATGAACGGCCAGTTGTACCAACTGTTGCTCGGTGCTCACCCGATGACTCTGGGAGACGCCGTTCGCCAGGCCAAAATGGGTACCCCCGATCTGGACGTCCGGCGAACCTGGATCCTACTCGGCGATCCCTCGATGCGGATCAAGTAGGTGGTAGACTATCGGCTGGGAGCATTGTCGAGCTGTGAGCATTGTCGAGAGAGAGAGAGAGAGAGAGAGAGAGAGAGAGAGAGAGAGAGAGAGAGAGAGACTGGCGCAGGCGGCGGCCCTACTGCCTGTGGTTCGCATAGCATGCCGGTTTGTCAGGATTGCGCACCTCCAACGGCTCTCAGGACATTTGGGTCGGCCTTCCGACCCGCGAGCGTTACCGCCTGAGACTGTTGCGCGTCTCGTGCGAATTGCGGCTGAGCGCGGCGTATTTCGAGCGAGATGCCTGGAGCGGTCATTAGTGCTGCGCTGGATCCTTTGCCGGAAAGGTATTGACGCGAGAATCATCTTTGGTGCGCGAAAACAGAATAACGAAATGCAGGCCCACGCCTGGGTTGAAGTCCACGGAGTGTCACTCGACGAGGATCCCGATAAAAACCGACCGTTTTCACCTTTTGGGGAAATCGCCACCTCGCACGCCAGCTGAAGCGTGGCCTCATCGCCATCCGTATCCCATGCTCGACAACCAAGAAGAGTCAAAGCCGATTTTAGGCAATCGACTTTTTTGGGGATGCTTTATCGTCCGAGCTACATTACCACCCGAACGGCTATCCAGTTTCCCGAGTGTTTAGGTAATCGCAGTGACGCCCAGAGCCTCGTCGCGGATCAATTGGAAAGGTGTAAAGAAAAGAACTGGCTCGCCATGTTGAGCCGATGTCAACGGATGAAATCCGTCGCTTTTTAAGCATTGACAGGCCCCAATAACTACTATAAGTTTTTGGAGGTCTAAGCACTTTAACACTTTCAACATCTATGGACTCTAAGTCGGTACCTCGACAGTTGCGCCGCGCCGTTAAGGCCAATCCAAACGTGATTTTTCGTCGGCTCGGCGACGAGATTGTGCTATTTCACCTGGGAAGCGATCGCTTCTACGAGTTGAATGGCACTGCGGCCAGGTTTTGGGAATTACTGAACGCAGGGCAGGATGACGCCCAGATTCGCGAGCGAATGCTCGCCGAGTTTGCGGTGGATCCCGAACAACTCGAAGGCGAAGCTGAAGTTTTGCTTGACTCTTTACGCCAGGAAGACTTGATTAGCGTTGATGAATAGGACCCCGGCTCGGTTTCAAACACAGTCCGACGGGCTCCCAACGCGGCCCTGGGCTCGTTGGTTGACTATCCTCAGTGATCGCCCGCCCGCTCAGGTGCGAGGCTTAAACTGTCAGCTTCTTACCGGCGAGGTCCCAGTACGACAGCTATATCTAGCCACCGAAATCGGTTCGGAACCGCCGGTTTACGCTTTGCAGGTAGAATGCGCGGTTATCTTTGACGGGGCCCTTTACAATCGAGCGGACTTAGAGCGCGAACTCGGAAGCCCCCCAAGTCTTTCCACTGCGAACGTTGCCGAAGTTATCCTGGCAGGATATCTCCGCTGGGGAAGGGAACTCTTGCCTCGCCTGCGCGGCCCTCTGGCGCTTGTCATTTGGGATTCCGATCGTGAAGTTCTATTAGCCGTGCGCGATCCGTTGGGGAGTCATCCACTGTTCTTTGCTGAAAAGGCTGGTCAGGTCTTTGTTTCCCCGGCAATCGATTTGTTGACTCAGCAGTCAGGCGTTTCGCGTGAATTAAATCGGATGGCAATGGCCGACTTTATCATGCAGCGCACTCTAGGCTCGCAAGATACGTTTTTTGAGTCTGTCAGGCGCATCCCGGCCGGTCACGCGATAAGTTTTGAGCGTAACAACGTTCGCAAGCATCGCTATTGGGATCCGGCTCCCGAGGGCATCGTTAATTGGACAGGCCCAGCAGAAGTGGAGCGATTTGACGAGTTTCTGGATCGAGCGGTGAGTCGCTGTCTAAGTTTCGGGCCCGCAGGCATCTTCCTCAGCGGCGGTCTTGATTCGGTAACTGTGGCTGCGTCAGCTATTGAGCGATGTCGCGTCGAAGGACTTCCGCGGCCATTGGCTTTGTCCCTGGTATTTCCTCATCCGGACACCAACGAAGAGACAATACAACGGAGCGTGGCAGAACAACTTGGGCTGCCTCAGGTTGTGAAGCCATTTTTCGAAGCCACGGGAGAAAACGGATTGCTGGGCCCGGCGCTCGCCATGAATCGTTACTTACCCGCTCCGCTGCTAAATCCCTGGTTGCCTGCGTATGTCGCGTTGGCCGAGGAAGGTAAACGGCGAGGTTGCAAGGTGATTCTCACCGGAGGTGGCGGAGATGAATGGCTGGGTGTCGGTCCGTTCTTGGCCGCCGATCTTTTGCGAGTTTTTGATTTATGGGGAATCTATCGATTGTGGCGAGACAGCCGGCTGTCTTACCGAATATCCAGTTTCGCCTTATTGCGGAGCTTGCTTTGGAAATTCGGAGCGAAACCCCTTTTGCTGCCGCCCACGCACAGATTTGTCAAACGAGTGGCACCATGGGCCCTGAAAACGCGCCACCGCCTGTCAACTAAACCACCCCATTGGATTGCACCTAAGTGGGTGGCTCCAGATGCAACCCTGCGACGCAAGCTGGAACAGCGGATGGAGCAGCCAAACGGAAACGGTAAGACCCGATCTGCCAGCTTTTACGTTCAAGCAGGAAAAAGGGCGCTCGATCATCCGATGATCTCTTGGGAGTTAGAGGAGATGTTCGACGTTTATCGGCGCGTGGGTGTGCGTGTCCTTCAACCGTTCTGGGATGCTGATCTGGTAGACCTCTTGTTCCGAACGCCGCCTTTTGTGCTAAATCGCGGCGGACGCAGCAAGGGGTTAGTTCGAGATTCACTGGCTCGCCGATTTCCCACTCTGGGTTTCGAAAGGCAACGCAAAGTGCTGGGGCTTGAGTTCTATCGGTCTTTGGTGGAGCAGGATGGCGCTAAGGTGTGGGGCGAATTGGGCGGCGCAAGGGCATTGAAGAACTTGGGGATTATCGATGAACAGGGTTTAGATGATATTCTGAAACCACTTCTTAATCGGCCGCGGAATGCAAAAGATGCCCACGAACTTTTGACTGTGCTAAATTTGGAATCATGGGCTCGAAGTCACATGTCATAAAGGAGAATTGAAAATGGACGCAGATAAAAAGGTATCCCCGCAAGATATTAGTGCAGGGCCACAGCAAACCAGTCGGAGAAAACCTTGGCAGCCAATGAAGCTTAAGCTTGCCGGCGACGCGAAGGATGTCATCCGGCATGGGGTGGCGAAGACCAGTCCTGGAACCGGAGATCCCGGAGAAACCCTGAAAAACGCACAACAGGGATAGGTCTTATTGCCAGCTCGACATTTTGCGATATTCAGCCGAATGTCGAGGAGAATCGTATGAAGTTGAGCATTCAGCGAGCCGGAGAAACGGCGACTGGCGTTCCTCCACGGGATTCACAGGCGGAAGCGTGGCGGGATCACGAGGGAATGATCTACGCCTATGGGCAGGTGCTCGGAGACGAACATTGGATGCATTTGCCGGGGTTGGCCAGTTTTCGCTTCTCGAGTTGCGGGGAAGATGTTGCTTCCGCCGTTACCAGCGCTGAGGCCGACGAATTAGTGGTGGAGGCATTCCACCGAAGAGTGTTGCCAATGGCGGTCCAGGTTCGCGGTCGGGAAGTACTCCACGCGAGCGCAATTCGTGGACCCGCGGGAGTCGTTAGCTTCTGCGGAGTCACCCAGTCAGGGAAATCCACCATCGCATTTGGCTTGAGTCAGCGAGGCTATTCGCTCTGGGCCGATGATATGGTAGCTTTTGAACTCTCAGCTCGCGGCGCGGTAGCCGTCTCGCTTCCGTTTAATCCCCGTCTTCGTAAGTCGGCGGCCGAATTATTTGCCATCGACAGCACTATGCAAACTATTCCTCGCTACGATGCCACGTCAACGGGAACAGACACAGCACCGCTAGCTATCGTCTGCATCTTGCGCAAGGACTCCGCAGCCGCGTCAGCCGTTGTGATTCGTCAACTTTCGTCGGCGGATGCTTTCGCGACTGTCCTTGACCATGCATGTTGCTTCCTTCCCCAGGCTGATGAACGAAAGCGGCTTATGGTTCGCCATTATCTTGAGCTGGTGGCAGTTACCTCGATCTTCGAAATCTGCTTCCAGCCCGGATTGGCAAACCTGCCCGTAATCCTCGATGAGATCGAGCAGCTACTTGACCCAACCATCAGGTAGCTCTTAACTAGAGATCACCGCATTGGATCTCGCGCCTGTCTCCGTTGTAATTCCAGCCTACAACTCGCAAGAGTTCATCGGCGAAGCCATCTGCAGTGTACTGGCGCAGACCCTGCGAGTTTCAGAGATCATTGTTGTCGACGATGGCTCTTCTGATCGGACAGCAGAGCTGGCCGAGCAGTCAGGCGCGTTTGTGATTCGACAAGACCATGGCGGAATTTCGGTTGCCCGGAATGCTGGAATTCGGGCAGCTAAACACGAATGGATCGCTTTTCTGGATGCGGATGACACGTGGGAGCCACAGAAGATCGAATATCAGTTGGCGGCGATAGGTCGCTATCCGGACGTTGGTCTGGTCTCCTGCGATCTGAGCCAATGGCTTCATGATTCTCCTGTCTCTGACGTTGTTTTCGCCACGGCCGGTATTGCTGATAACAACGCCCCGATGGTCTACATTCCACAGGCGCGGGGAGCTTTCCTGATCGATCGAATGACCTATAACTCGCCGACTATGTTGATTCGACGAGAGCTGCTGCTATCAGTTGGCCTCTTTGATGAACAAGT
>WNFQ01001439.1_pt1 | contig 37661 bp, 48 predicted proteins | sample 5400171 | NCBI WGS metagenome assembly WNFQ01 (sample SAMN13153356, study PRJNA577476) | soil metagenome | isolation source: 20 cm soil under Madrone tree | place: USA:California | collected 2016-06-14
TATAATATACAATAACGTGATGACATCGAAACGAAGGAAACCCTATAGAATATATGTTCTGTTATTCGCTGTACCGTCCACTGTCTTCTGAAACTTCTTTGACGCGTTCGATGAGTCGCCGCACGCGCTCGTACACTGCAAAAACAATCGCCTGTCCAGGAGCAACACGCAAGACGCGCGGCGTAATGCCTTTGTAAAAAGAGTGTACACCCTCCCGTCGCCACATATCTGAGGCGATCGTCGTGATGCGTGTGATAGCTGGCGTACCCGCAGGGAATGTTGCTTTCTGTAAACCTGCGATCCGTTCCTATGAGCAGAAAATCAAATGACGTGGTCAACTACTTACGAGTCTTGATCGTGTCTACCGGTGCGTTAGAGAATGGACCCATGGCACCGGATATGAGACCAATAACCATATGTTGGTAGGTCGGCAGGTCAGACAGCTCTGGCTGCTCTCTGTGGGCAAACTTCTTCAACTCCTGATACACAGTGAAGTTTGCGCCTGCGTTGTTATAAGCCTGTATTATCTATACCGACGCATACCAGCGCACCCTGATTAGTTGCTTGCCGGAGAGCGGTGAGTGTCACGCCACGATATAGCACCGCGAAGCCCTCCTCGCGCACAATCTTATACACAGCATGACCGGCATTACGGTATTGCGGTGTTTCCAAGGGGTCGGCCAGAGAGTGCATCTGTGCCTGCAGACGGATCTTGACAACCTCCATAGGATTCACTACCAAGACCGCTTCGGTGACGCCTGCACCAAGACCAGCTGGGAGAGAAACCGAGCATGGGTATCATATCCCCGCGCCCCACAATAGGAAGTACGCACCCAGGAAAATATTGCCGACGGTGGTTTTCCCTGTTTCGCGATCTGCAAGCCAACCTTTGTAGGTCTCGAAACTCGCAAATCGTATTGCCATCTTCGGTACTATGCCGGAGAGTACGGCGCCAAGGCCCTTGTACAGCGCGAGCGGTGTCTCACGGCGCACAATCATAGCGCCAGTCGCGACAAGGTTTGGTCTAAAAACGTGAAATAAATCGCACTGAATGACTTGAACCGCGCACGAACTATAGTAAAGGGACACGTACCCCCGGTGTGCGCCCGGACTTGGAGAGCTGCATGCGTACTTTAATAGTGTCTAATGGTTGGCAGCACAGCTGTCGTGTGGTGAGGATTCGAAAGAAAACTTCCATTGGGCGCATATGAGCGCACCGCTTCCATTGCCCCTGCTATGCCCCCAGCCGTGATATGGGTACCAAAACCGACGGGTTTTCTGTTTCCAGATGTCTTCGACATGATGGTAAAATAGGAAAAATGTCAGGCAGGTGTAGAGACATTTCTAATATATTCTTGGCAAATACATGTAAAATGCATGTGAAATGCTGCCCCCCAACGGCTAGGCGGCTAGCCCAGGATTCTCGTGATTTTTCAACCAAATAAGGCAAGTAGTACCTTATTTGGACAAGTTGTATGAGCATCAGCCTCAAGTCGTGCTGCCGCGACTCGGTCCGGCTTCGCCCGCCGCCCGGCACCGTTCATCCAATCCAAATTAGGACGAGCGGAACCGAGCCAGACGCCAGACCCAGACCTGGCTTGCCGCTCGAGCTCGAGTCAGTGAGTTGTGATCGCGTGATCGGTGACTCGGCCAGTCATACAGTCATGGCCCGTGCGCACCCGTCATGCTGAAGTGCCGCTGGCTGACACCAAAAGCACGCCAAGCACGCCAACTCTGTGAATCCATGCCTGAATGAATTCTCCAGTCGTGAGGGCTCCTGGGTGGCAATTTGCCAACACATGACATCATGTCCAGATGACAGAGCTAGCACGATAAACTAGGGCGACAAACTCGTACAAAGCGTGCACGAAGACAATGAGAGCGCGAGAAAACGAAATAGGGCGGTGTCACTCAAGACAGAGAAAAGAGGGAAGACAAATCACGACTCTAATTGCGTCTCAGCAAGAACACAGCTCCTTAAGTACATACAAGAACCTTTGTAACTACTTATGTAGTATAGTATGAGATGAGGTATACACAGAGAGAACAATAAGGGAGACGGAAATTAAGCATGCGAAGGTGAAGCAAGACACGTTTGCTATCTTGTGTATCTTTGGTGAAAGGAATTGTCAAGGATGAGTAAAAGTGATGATATAAGGTATCTGAATAATGAAAGAGGGACGAGAACATGAGACAGGTAAAGTAGAATGAGGCAAGCACGCGTTCCTGTAACCGTACTATACTCCGCGCGCGCGCGCGTTCTCTTTGTTTCGGTACAGAAAGAGCGCGCGCGCGCGCTGAGTATAGTACGGTGTCAAACTGAAACGGGAGATGAGAGAAACAAAGGGGAAGGGTATCGTAAGGGTGTGAGCACAAGACTCACGGGGTTCCAAAAAGTCCTGAGAGGTGCACAAGGTACAGCCTCGAGGGGCGGCCGCGCGCCATGGCATTTTAGCAACATGCAATGCCATGTCCAGAGTGCAGGACCCCCACTCTGTGATTCCAGGCTCGGAATCTTCAGGCGAAGGGGCTGCTGGAATGGTATTGTAGTACAACCTGCTCAGTACGTGCCCACGCTGTGAACCCATTTCTGATTTCTTCAGTCGTGGGGGTTTCTGAGAGGCGTTGCTAAACGGTACTGGGGTTGGCAGGAAAGACCAGCACTTTTCCTTCAGTAGTTGCACTGATTATATATTGCCGCTGTCAGCATTTCATTTCGCGCTGGCAAGTTCCGAATGCAATACATTGGGCACAAACTTTTATTTGGACTGGCAATGATTGGGCAATTACAATACGGTGAAGGGTGCTAGCCTCTTCACGCGTGACAGAGTGCATCATATCTGACACATGTTGAGCCCAAGTCCTCCTCAACCACTAGCTGTGCTGCGCACGGGCCACCGCTAGTAATACAGTTCCACATGGTTATTTTTGTCAATCAGACCAGTGAGTAGGGAAACCCAATGTTAATGAATTAGGAGTCAACCAAGTAGGCAGAGGTATTGTTGTGAGTTGTGAGCATTGAGCATATTCTTGATTGAGCTCTGATCGATCTTATAACTTAGTACTTAGGAGTCATCTAGTCATCCATCATGCATGAGAAACAGACAGGGTCATGAGTAGATTATATCAAAATATTGTTTGCTAAATAAATAAGAAATCCGATAGAGGGGTAAACCTAGATGCGCTGCGCACTCTACAATCGCCAATCTCTGAAGAAGTCGTAGTCAAACCGCACAAAGCCTAGCATGTAGTCGACAGTAGTACCGCCTTCATCTTCGTCATCGCATTCCCCACCTTCATCTGCCACGTCTTCATCTGCCAGATCTTTGCGCTCGCCATCTTCAGGAGGACCCGAGGGCGACCCAATCGCAGCATCATCCGCCGGGACAGCACTGGCGGACCTCGAGCGCTGAATCGCTCCGGTCTCTTCTCCAAAGTCCGCAGCGTCTGCGCCCTCTAATTCGCCTGCTTCCTGGACGGCGATACGCGCAGCACGGACATCTTCTTGGTCTGCGAAATCCTCCAGGGCGCGCGTGATGGTGTCGCCGCTTGTGCCACGGAACAGTGAGCGCCAGTCGAATTCGCCCTTCTGAATGACAAGATCGTCCAACGAGCGCTTCTGATTTGCCTTGCGTAGCATCGCTTCTTCTACTGTATGCTGCGAGATAAAGCGGTAGATATGCACGTCGCGGATTTGCCCGATACGATGTGCTCTGTTTGTGCTGTCGTTAACACGGTTCATTACTGCAAGGACACGCAGGTCTCACCTATCCTCGCACTGCCGGTCCATTTGGGGGTTGAAATCGCTGTCATAAAAAATGACTGTATCGGCGCCGGTTAAGCTACGAGTCATTGAGCATTTGAGAGTCGGGTTTAATATTCGGACTTACTTAATACCAACGCCACCAGAGCGAGACGAGGAAATAAAGCAGAAGATACGCGCATCGGCATTGAAGCGTTCCGTGATGTATTGTCGGTCCTCGATTCGCGTAGCGCCATCCAAGCGAAGATATAAATAGCCATGGAAATTCAAAAACTGTTCCAAAATATCCAAGATACGCGTCATTTGTGTGAAAATCAGAATGCGATGGCCGCCGGCTTTGCGTTCCCGCAATAGTCGTGCGAGTTCTTGGAGTTTGCCACAGTCATATTGCAGTAAAGAGAGGTCCGGGAACGCAATCTGCAGTTTCACACTTGGCTGGTGAAGTATCTTGTCGAACTGGACGTCAGAGAATAGCGCAAGGACGGGTTCTTCTGCTCCTTGCAGAACGTGGTGAGGCAGATCGCGTGCAACTACAGGTGGCGTGATACAGGCAAAGGTGTTGACTATGGGTGACATCTCCTGGGCGCGCATTTCATAAGACTTGATAATCGTGCGGACCGCAGATACGGTATCCAGGTGGTGTGCAGATGAATCGCGAACAGAAATCGGCAACAATGGGCGACTGCAGTGCCGAGCTTTCGCAATCAGCTCGCAGCTGTAAACAGGGGAAACGCTGCAACGAAGGCGATTGAGATAGCCGATATGCGTCCAGCGCGCTACAGAAGCAGTTTGTTCCTTGTATGCTCGGAACGTCTTGTAACCCTCAATTGTACGAACGTCATAAGGCGGGGGCTCTCCGGGCAACTCTAAGACGAAAGGCAGCGATGAAGTCGCGTCTAGTCTCCTCGTCTCTATGCTCGCGATCAACGAAGTGTTTTGGTGGTCGACGAATCGTAAGCCAAGGACCTCAAGGTTCAGAGCATCCTCATCCCGTTCCTGCAGAAGGCGTCGTCGGACAAGCAATTCCTTGATCTCAAAATCGGCGACGGCGGAACGATTCATCGCGAAAGATGTGACAATGGGTCGCACTTCGAATAGATCTGGGTGATTGCATACTTTGCGGAGTTGCATGAGGATATTGGCGATCTTTTGATACACGCCAGACGCCAAGTCGCTGCGTGTCTGTGCACGCGACATGAATTCGTCATAGAGAAATCGTTGGCGTTTGGAGAGCGGACAGAGCACGAGGTGATCAAATTTTCTTGGAAGCTCTTTCTCAACATCGCGTTTCAGGCGTCTGAGCAGGTAAGGACGTAAGACGGTGTGAAGTTTGGCAACGCGCTTCTGGGTTTCGTCGTCCAGAGTGGTACCCATCTCGATGGCCTGTTCCAACGGATCTATTTGATTTCGGTGAGCATGCGTCGAACAGGGACTTAAGGTGCGGTTGTCGCTTACTTGCGAACCACTCTGCGAATTCTTTGCGATCCGCAAAGTCTGTCCCAGACATCAAAAACTTGAGCAATGCCCAGAACTCCGTCAAGTTGTTCTGTAGAGGTGTACCGGTGAGAAGCAGCCGACGGAACGAGCGGAACATCAGTAGGGTATTCCATCGCTGCGACTTGAAATTCTTAATCATATGCGCCTCATCTAAAATCATGTAGTACCACGGCTTTCGCTTGAAGACATGCGCGTCGCGGCTAGCAAGCGCGTATGACGTGATGCAGACATTGAAGTGGTACTTGTCGTACCAGCCTTGACGTAATTCTTTCCGTCGTTTGGACGTGCCATAGTAAGCAAGGACCTTGAATCCAGGGAGAAACTTCTTGAACTCCATTTCCCAGTTCATAAGAACACTAGTCGGCACAACAATCAAGTGTGGACCCCAGATACCCCGATCGCATGCCAGATGGGCTAAAAGAGCGATAGTCTGGATGGTCTTCCTAGAAGTAGGTCAGCGGATGTCGAACGAAAGAGAAGGAAAGAACACACCCAAGCCCCATTTCGTCCGCAAGGATGCAATTGAGATTCCTTGAGTGGATGCTGGCAAGCCATTCCAATCCGGCCTGCTGGTATGGCCGCAATATCCCACGAAGTAGTGCTGGGGGCTTGATCATGGCCGTGCTATCCCACTCGACTGGCGCGACAGCATAGGGCTTGAGATACCGCGGAATGCGTGTGTCATCCTCAAACTCATCCCCAACAACGGATGCACCATCATCATCCTCGACAAGGGGAGTACCGCTTTCGATATCGGGTACGGATTGACTCTCGCCGTTCGTCGGAAAGTCGAGTCGTTCGGTTTCATTGTCGTACGTGACCGACGTGGGCTGTGGTGTTGAAACAAGCTCCTGAGGTCCTGCAATGATAAGATCTCCATTTCGCGTTGACTTCTGCGCAACATGGACATCATGGGCAAGGAGATCATGGTCAAGCGTCAAAGAGTCCACAGCCATATCGGATACTTGTGATTCCTCTGCTGGCGCCTTGTACACCGGATGAAAGTCCTCTTTGACCGAGAGGAGGACTTCACTGAATGAATGCGTCGCAGGAGGCAGGGCAGGGGGCGACAAGTCGGCTGGTGGGCTCAAAACAAGCGAACGCGACGAGTGAACGAGAGTGCGCGGCGAGCCCGGTAAAGGATCAGTTGACGGTGTTGCCACCAAGTCGGAATGCGGGGACAATCCGTCGTCAAATGGCGCTGTGGATGTCTCGTCGATGACAGGAATACCATCTCCTTCCTCTTCAACCACCTCAACGTCATTATCTAAGTCTTCAGAATGAGGAGGAGGTCCATCCAGCGCGACGGCGGATGCATCAAGCCCGAGTAACGCAGTGGCAGAAACATCCTCTCCATCGTCCTCATCATCGCTGTCTTCGCCAGCAACTGATAGAAGCGCATACTCTGCACTGTCTGGCCGTTCCTCCTCCTGGTCGAGATCGGAGTTATTCTCAGCAGTATTTGCATCGTCATCTGACGCTACGTCCCCCTCTGTGTCAGTCTCCTTCTCTTCGTCATCCAAGTCCCGGAGGGAGGCTGATACACTGCTAGATCGGCTGCGTGATCGAGTACCGCGCGACAGGTCGTGATGTTGTGTTTCCAAAATCTGCCCAGACTGATCCAGTAGCGCATCGAGATGTTCGCGGCCCTTGCGCGTTTCCTCCTCTTCACGCTTGAGCCTTTCCTGTTCCCGTATATGCTGTTATCGAGAAGAAACATCGGATTAGTAAGCTATTTCACACCACGATCTTGCTGCGCGCTGGAAAAAGTCACTCACGAATACGGCTTTCTTCCATTCAGCGGCGACAAGCTTCAGTGTTGTCTTGGCCAAAGCACGCAATTGCTTCTCTTGCTGTAATCTCATCCTGCCTTCTTTCGCATTCTGCAGTTCCCAGTACGTGCGCACTTTGGCGGCGATGGTAGCTGCGATTTCGGGTCCGCTGCTCGTTTCTCGCTGGCGGTAGCGTGCGCGCACCGCATCGAGTACGTGGTCCCATGGGTCGGCACCGAGCGTCCGAGGATCCGTTGGCCTGGTTTGGAGGGCACGACTGGCGTCTTCGGAAGATAGGAGCATCCGACCTTGTTGACGAAGGGCGTGCACATGTTCAAGGAATGCTGCACGCTCACGTGCTGCTCCTTCCAGGGCCTCTTCGTTGGCATCTTCATCTTCAATTCGAGTGAATGAGGCGAGGGCTGACGTTACGGATTTATTGAAAATTGGGGGGTTGGGTTTCTGTTTAGGGTGAGTATAAACAGGTTCGGGGGCGCGAACGATAAGCTTTATTCTCCTGATTGATGGCGTTCGCACAGGTGGCATTAAACCCTTTGCCTCATCAGCGAGAAGTCCGGGCGATATTTTGGCTGCAGGTGTCTGGTAAACACCGTTCAAAGTGGCTTTTGTTGTGAGGGGTGGAGTTGATTGTAGGGAACGAGAACGTGTGGAGGAGCTGATGGGAGGGGTGCCGTGTAGTTCAGCAGAGGTGTTGATGCCTGTTTTCCGCCGCTTACGAGGAACCGGAAGGTGTCCGTCAGACGTCGCGTCAAGACTCTGTCTTCGACGCATTTTCCCCGCAACTGGCGATTGTTTTTCAGGTTGAACGGGACCAGAAAAGGTTGATGATGACATTTCGGAGAGGGATAGACGTGATAGGGTCTGGCGAGTGACCCTAGAACCGCCAATTGGGGCGGATGGTGTCTCATGCGTTGTGGCGATACTAGTCCCAGCACCAGTAGACGAAGAAGATGCCTTGCCTTTCATAGTTTTTGGGGATCGAGCATCGCGATCCTTCCCTTTCCCCTTCGTTGAAAAACCCAAGATGTCCCAGATAGCACTATCGTCGGGCGGAGGTGCAGAGGACGTCTTCCCGGGTGATTGAGTAGTAATGGACGAACCAGCTGAGGCCCCTTTCAACTTCTCAACGCGGTCTTGAAGTGCTCGCCTCGTCGTTCTCCGTGGTGGTCCCGAGGATGAGGACGCAGTTCCAATGAGATCATATTTCGATTTGAACTAGAAATCAAAAGTTATTGCGTCTATGATCCGGTTACCCGGTGGCATACGCACGCACCTCTTGAAAAACAGCAGAATTATCCTTCTTTGCAATCTACCTCGCACAAAAAGTCAGGACAAACTATCAAAACAGGAAGGAAAGGGAGGTGACGGGATGGGAAGGAAAGGAAATAGGACGCGCACAACAGGATCATAAGTAACTAAGGTCGTCCACCGTTCTAGATGAAATGCTTCGCGTACCTACACAGCCCGCAGGCAATAGGCATAAGCACTCATGCGGAATCACCAACGCTCACTAGAGGTATGTGCAATGAAGGAGGCAAGAACGTACCAGATCATCATGTCTATCTTCGATCGCATCCAGTTCGGCTTGTTTAGAGCACAGCAACTCTGCGCACTCAGCTTCGAGTCGTCGAGAGGCATCTCCACAGTGGTCAATACCATTGCCACCAGCGTTCCTACTGACGTTGCCCGTGCCTTGCCCAAGTGTGGGAGCCTCCGGCCGACCGTCTATGATTTCCGCGCCCTGATGGTTCTCTCGCTGAGACTTCTGGCCATCAATAGACACAGAAGGCGACTTCTTATGACCCATACTGGAGTGCGAGTGTAACCACGCGAAAGGGTGAGGAGTCGGTTGGGCTAGCAGGGAGAAGCCGATGTAGGGGTCGGAAAGACAACCGTACTTGATCTCGGCGGATATCGCACAGCACGATGTAGTTGTTGGCTTGCCAAGTGTATACTGCGAATCCCCGCGTGTTGGAGTAGAGCAGAGGAAGAATGGGTGGGCCGTTCACGGGTGTGAGGGTAGATTGAGCAAGAAAGCGCCATTTTCCGAGGTGCCCAGCAGGCCGTATTTGTTCGGTGCAAACACGAGGCCACTCAAACCACCGCGCGTCTGTGCCCACCGCGGACACCATGCCTTCAAATTTGCCACCAAAATATAATAACCAAAGGTATCTGTATTATGCGAAGACAGGCAAAGGAACAATCGTCATATAGGCCCTTCATGTCAATGTCGTAATGATGTACTATTGTATGTCCAAGGATACGTCACAGCCCGGCTGTATATTCAAAATCAGGGAAGTGGGTGCCGTGCATGTCCTCTGCAGGTAGGCCGTACTGTGCAGCGGCATCACCTTCCTCGTAATGCTCAAATCTACGAACAAAACGTCGATCAGATGTCACAAGTGAGTCCATAAGTCGACCATTACTCACGCGCTTGCATCACCTTCCCCGGTAACCTTCGGTAGATATGGTGCGACGATGTCACGATTGCGTAACTTCTCCCAGTCCACCTCCCGGAACCATGGGTGGGAGAACACGTCACCTGCACCGTTCCGGAGGTTACCATAACGTTTTGTTGGGTGCCATAGGTGAGTCATCCGGTCGGTGGAACGGTGGTAGGCCTGTGAGCATTTCGAAGATGAGCACCCCTAGTGCATACCAATCCACGGATTTGTTGTAGCGACTCTGGTTGATAACCTGTGGATGATGATCAGGATGACGCCAATGGGAGTGATGTGATGCAATTGACTCACCTCGGGTGCGAGATAGTCGGGGGTGCCGCAGAGTGTCCAAGTTGTATTCGGGCAGTACTTTGCAAATCCAAAGTCGGCAATTTTGATGTGTCCATCGAGGCCAAGGAGGATGTTCTCCGGTTTGAGATCACGATAAACAATGTCAAGGTTATGCAGGTGGTGAAGCGCTAAGGCGACCTCAGCGGCGTAAAATTTTGCAACAGGGTCGGGGAAGCGCTGTATGAGAAGACTCAGGGTGTGGTGGCGTCAAAGGGAAGAAAGCGCACGTTTGATCTTCGCAGGAGAGTGAACAGTTCGCCACCAGGGACAAAGTCCATGACCATGTAAAGGTTTGTTGCATCCTGGAAGCTACCCCACAGATTGATGATGAACGGATGCTGTACAGCGAGCAGCATTTGCTGCTCGTTGTTTGTGTGATCGATCTGCTTAGACTTGACGATCTTTTCCTTTTGAAGCACTTTGATGGCATAGAACCGGAGATTATGTTTGCTCCGGACTGTCAACAGTGAGCATGAGAGCGACGGCCAAAAAGTGGGCCTACCAAGATGGACACGCCCGAAGCTGCCTGTGCCGAGTGTGCGTTGAAAGAGGAAGTCGGAAAGTCGGTAGGTGCCCTTTGCTCTGCGCTGGTATGGGCAGTTAGAGTCGTCTATGGGACGCGCCTCATCCACACTCTCGCCACGCTTGCTGCTTTCGCTGGTGCGTTGTGTTGAGATTGAACCGCGGTGCTCGAGGTGTGTATGCGTGGTTACGGGAAGAGGAAGGCCTGAAACGGGTTGTTGTTGTTGTTGTTGTAGAGTCTTTTGGTGGCCGTGTGCGAGATGGCCGAGTTTGTCTGTCATACGCCTGATCATAACAAGGGGGGAGGTGGAAGATGGTGAGAACGAGGCAGGAGGGGGAAGAAAAGAGCGAAGAAGGACAGGCGGAGATAGGAACAAAACAAAGACATCTTGCAACACCGTTTCCCGTTGAGGTATAATGACATTTAATTAATTCTCTCACGGGACGGGAGACGGGTCGGACAGGACGGGATGATGCCGAGCGTATGCATCAAACGTCATGCCTATGGACTACCAACGTCTGTCCGATCAACACTACCCCAGATGCCACGCTAGCCACCGTAAATGTGCCCATATTCAACTTAGCAAAATGATATTGCCGAACATGGATCCCCTTTTGTCGCAGCATATCCCGCCACAACAGCCCTGCCAGCGACGCCGAAAACGCGAAAGTGAACGCTCCATAGTTCGACCCGAGCGCAAGTCCGTACACAGACGCGTACCGGACGCGCAAGGCCACGGGCTGCTGGGCAGACTCCCATTCCTGTAGCATCCGCGCCAGAAGAATGGTCGTTCCAATGTTCGTGCCACATATCTAAAGTGACGTGATGATTGCACAAGACACGAGGCAATGTGACATACGTTACACAACAATCCTGACCCGATCATCATACCCCCTACGGCACCCACTACCCCCGTTTTATTCACCCACGCTGCCCACCAACAAGCGAAGACGTGCACCCAACCTTGACTTGCTAGGCCCTGAACTAGTATGAACATCAAAAATGCAAATGGCACCAGCGAAAGTGGAAGCTGTCGGTAGACAGCATGGACAATTGGGAATGTTTGCACGAAGTTGTCGGTCCATGTCGACAAGACGGTTGATAGCGCCAATTGGCACCTACTGTGGCCTTGCCTGTGGCGTACCGAATTAAGGTTAGTCTCGTTAGAACGAGATGTGGACAAGGGTAAATCCTGGAGCTCAACCTCAGGTTGCACCGTAGAACTTGAAGGAGATGCACTCGGTTGTTGGACGACTTGGTCTTTGGCCGTTGCCTGCTGAGCGCGATGGCAGCGCCAATCCCGCCACAAATCACGAGACAACATCATGGCGGCTGCGGAAACTGCAACTTGCCAGACGGGGATACCGACCGTACTAGTGCCCGTTAAGGCACCCAGTGTCGCCATCAGAAGAATGCTGCCAAAGATGGCGCCAGACTTGTCGATCAGCGCGGTGCTTGGGCGGTTGATACCGACAGCGTCATCTCCAACACCGCCGCTGGATAGCTCGATGCTCCGAGGGATATACTCCACGGAGCGGAATAGCACCATGAAGAGATAGAGACACACAATCAGTGCGGCTGTGAGAAATGGGAGTGCTACGGACGAAGTATAGGTGACAAATGAGATTGAAAACGCTCCTGATAAGACCAGATTAGTGGGGTTCGAGGAGATTAAAACCGCAGACGCTAGAGGATTGATCAAGATGCAAGAAAGTAACAATACGTGACTAATACCCACCCATGTTGGCTGCAGTGAATTGGGAGAATATCCAAGCGGTGGGGGGAGTGATACTACGCCGAAAACTCGTATGAATAAGTACGAGTGGAGGGAGGGGCAACTTACCCCAATACCCTCGTCAGATAAGCTAGGAACGAGGTAGCGGACAGAACGACTGGATCCTTTTTGTGCGCGTCATCATGATTGAGGATAACAATATGTGACTTGGGCCTTGCGACTTACGTTCCCAACGACAGCAGCACACGCCAAAAAAAACAAATAGAGGTAAAAGTATAGCTTTGGACCCGAGGCTCCACCTTTCCTGGCTACCCAAAAGGCGAGAAAGCGGAGCAGACCAGTCGCATCTAGAGATATAGAGAGATACGCCTGCCATTCCCGTGGGGAGTGGCGATTGAGGCTCGGGGACACATAAAGATACTGTAATGCACGCACTAGCGAGATGAACAGTGCCATAATGCTTATCGGCTCTACGCCATCTGCGCCGATGATTCCGCGTTTCAGCACTGCACCATTAATTGCTTTCACGGCTAGCAGAAGCAGGACAGAAATTATTGGCCCGCTAAGAAAATTCGCCGATACGTATTGCCTTCGAAGGGGCTCAGATGTGCGAGGGAAAATTCTGAATTTAACAAGTACATCGTGAGAAGTGGAGGAAACGGCCTTTGGGAGAAGAACACGGAATGGAAAGATGACTATAATATCTGGTGCCGCATTTTTAGCGATTCTCCAGGGAGAGATTCCGCAGACAGCGCATCGCCTGTCTAGACTTACTGCTGAGAAAAAAAGCCACCAATGTCGATATGGGCCTCCCGTTAGAAACTTTTGTGAGTTGATTCGCGGAGCACAGTGTGGGCACTTCCTCCAAAACCATGCTTCAAGTTACGCACCGTGCAGGATGGTGTGCTACGGCCTGATAGTAATCGCCGACGGACTGAATGTGCTTGATGCTTCTGATGCCAATATGACCTTTTACAGCAAGGAGATCATAGACCAGGAACTACCGGAGGGGGAACTTCCAGTGGTGACGTCAAATGAAGAGGCGTGATGCATGGTAACAGGTAACAGGGCTGTGTTGTTAGCGTGTGGTAACAGTCACGGTGGATGATTTATAGGGCCATCACCAAATTAATTTCTTCATGTTCCAGTACCGTGCTTAGGCTGAATCTTATCCGAATGGAGTCGCAATATATCTGGACGCCACCTACTTTCGACATTTCCAGACAGCCGACGCTCGCGCACGAGGCTCATTTGCCCTCGGATCCCCACTTTCAGGAAAACTTTGCACGCTCTGCAAAATGGTGCGCGTTTAGAACATATCTACGGCTCGTTAATCCCTCGCATAAAGGTGCCCGGACGGTTCGCTCGCTCTTGCACACTGTGAGAACCGCAGTCTGCAATATCTCGATCTGTGAGTTCTGTCCAACCAACTCCCAGACTGACGTCAGGAATTTACGCACGGACGGACCAAGCCCTCAGGACTTTTTGAACGTGACCTTACCCCAGTCGGGTCCGCTGAACATTGTTTATTCCGAGCGCTATTATGTTTCTTATTACTTCTGTCCCCAGCTCTCGCCCCATTTGACACTCCTAAGGCGGGTATATTTCCGCGAGCAGCACCCATTCTTGATTTCATTTGGTATCCACGCGCCACGTCTCGCGACGCGGCGTCTTTCTGCTTTGTCGCATCTGTCCGCGAGTCACCTGTCCAATTGCTTGACGCCTCAGATGGGAGGGTAAGCGGATTTCACAAAAAAGGAAATATTATTCGCTGCGCGATTGGTGGTGACGACCATATTGGATAGCCGCGGGCCTCTTATAAAATAGTCGACCATCGCGAACGACAAATCGGACCGCATAGTTTATCCTTTAACAAGTCGGCAGACAAGTGAGTCCGGGAAATGACGGCTCATGCGAATGGCATGGATATGATTCTCATGACGTGACGAAGGCTGTATTGCGGGTTTGAGGGGGCTATTGAAGTATTTGACCTTAATTATCCAGGTGAAGGCACGCGGCTTCTGACAACACCATCTAGGAAAAGTAGAGACGGGCTCAAAGGTAAATGGCACGGATCTGTGAACTGGAGACAAAACAGAAAATAGGAACTAATCACGAATCCCCAACGCAGGAATCATTTCTGCCCTTGCATTTTGCTACTCACACGATCCCTCATATGGGCTGTATGCGGCGGGTTCTCTCTCACCTTCATCTGCGACCTCCGCAAATATAGCACTGTTTGATGAGGATACCGGCAACAAGCCTGTGGGATGGGTCGGCGATGTCAAAGCAAGTGTTATGCAGGTCTGAGTCTAACTCTGAAACCAATGCGTTAGCTGACTGCTCTTGCAGCTCGCATTCAATCCCGTGAAGTCACATATATTGTATGCTTCGTTTCGTCGGCGCGATGAGATATACAGCTGGGACCTCCGCGGCAATACCGCGAACCCCTTGCAGACGTTTCGCTGTGACGATGGCTCGAGGCTCGAAACGAATCAGAAGATGAAGTTTGACATCGACCTTGGTGGAAATTTAATGGGGGTTGGTGACCAAGTGAGTGTGACTGTGTCTGAATCACCTGGGACACACCTTAGTCGACATCCCCAGAACGGTAACGTCAATATGTTCAATCTCGGTGTAGAGCCAACCGACAAAGTCGGAGCCGAAGAGTCTCGTCTCAGCAGGATTGCCCCCGCGTTGAAATATCACGCGCATGATGGTATAAGAGACATCCTTCTGAATTATCAGGGTTAATAGAGCGTTTGCAGACGCCGTTGGGTCCGTCGCGTTCCACCCTCTTAACCCGCTTTTGCTTTCCGTATCTGGGTCACGTCATTTCGGTGAAATTGATAGTAGTGACGGAGAAGAGAGCTCAGATTCATCTGTGCGGGGTGAAGCAATGTCACAAGGCAACGCACAGGTTTTCATACAAAGACACCGTCATCGACCACAGCCCTCCTTCAGAGATAACGCGTTTAGGTTATGGCATCTTGTTGCGTAGTTGCATGGGAAATCGAATGGCTTATCATGGATTGCAATCGCGGACTGCATTTCCGAGCGCTGATACTGTACTACAAGCGTGGTGCCTGTGGAGCCATAAAAGGGTGTGGCTCAAGTTGTTGTGATGGCGGAACAAATAGAGCCAAACCGCGGAGTTGCTTCATAGTCACAGCCGCGGGCGTCGTATAGGCCCCAGGTGCTTGTTTCGAACCCCAACCATGTCACCCATATTTTCTCTGTCGTTCCTCTCCCTCACCTTGGCCGCTTCATCCTTGGCTACACCACTTTCTACCAGTCATCAATATGATGGACGCCAAGGCACCCCTTTATATCTTGCTCCCCTTCATACGGCAGGGCACGAAGCTCCTCACGGCCTCGTCAATAACTCGTACATTGTCATGTTGAAGAAGGACCTGCCGCTGGCGGCTCTGGATAATCACTACAATTTCCTTCATGCAGCACATGCAGAGGATCCACACTTGGATGAAGACAGCGGCATCCGTCACATATTCGACAGCCATATCAAAGGCTACACAGGAAAGTTCACGGACCAGGTCCTCCAAAGGATCCGGGAAATGCCTGAAGTCGATTATGTTGAGCGTGACCAGATTGTGAAGACTCAGGATGTCCAGACATCTGCTCCCTGGGTACGTCAGCAATGCGCTTGTTTCGCCATGAAAATGACTTAGACACGTAATAATCAGGGTCTCGCACGCATTAGCCACCGACCCAAACTCACCCTTGGAACCTTTACCAAGTATGAGTATGATGTCGATGCGGGCCAGGGTGTCGATGTCTACGTTATTGACACTGGTATCAATATTCATCACAAGGAGTTCGAAGGCCGTGCGTCGTGGGGCAAGACGATTCCCCAAAATGACGTCGACGAGGACAACAATGGTCACGGAACCCACTGCGCTGGTACCATCGCTTCACGCAAGTATGGTGTGGCCAAGTCCGCCAATGTCATTGCAGTCAAAGTTCTGGGATCGAATGGCAGCGGTTCTATGTCCGATGTAATCGCAGGGGTCATGTATGCCGCAAGCTCTGCAACAGAAAAAGCCGCTGCCGCTGCCGTCGAAGTCAAGGCTTCCGGAAAGACAAAGCACAAGGGTTCTGTTGCTAACATGTCTTTGGGTGGTGGTAAATCTCAGGCCCTTGACGATGCAGTTAATGGTGCCGTTGAGGTTGGCCTCCATTTTGCTGTTGCCGCGGGCAACGACAATCGTGATGCATGCTCTTACTCTCCAGCGGCTGCTGAGAAAGCCGTCACAGTTGGCGCGTCTACGCTCAGTGATGAGCGTGCCTACTTCTCAAATTTCGGCCCTTGCGTTAACGTCTTTGCCCCTGGCCTGAATATCCTATCCACTTGGATTGGTTCCGACACCGCCGAGAACACCATCTCCGGCACTTCCATGGCATCACCTCATACCGCTGGTCTTCTGGCGTACCTCATTTCCATTTATCCATCTCCTACATTTGACCCTTCTCCCCCCTCCCTCATTCCTCCTTTGGAGCTCAATGCGCAACGCCCTTTCACTGGCTCCTTCACCCGCCTTTATGAGTCTGTGTACAACGTGATGCCCCGCTGGGTTTCTGGGTTCATTCCACCCCCGCGCCTCATTGAGGCTGTCACAGCATCGACCGAGTTCAAGCCGCTCAGCCCAGCCGACCTCAAATCAGCGCTGGTCAGGCTCGCGAGCAAGGGCTTGCTTGCTCAAATTCCCAATGATACGGTCAACTTATTGGTGTTCAACAACTTTACTAGCAACTCTTGAGGGATTTTGGATAAACATTGGATTCAACTCGTTATTGTGACGTCTTTACGTTTTTCGCGTGTTCTTGTCTACTTCTACTATTCATGTCGTAGCTCTATTCACGGCGCACATTCGTGAATGGAGCTCTCTTCTCTCTTTGTTTTGTTGACATCAACCTGCTCTCGATTCCGGGTATGTTCCGAGAAGTAATATGGAAACACGCCCACCATCATCAGTCAAATTGTCAGCCACCATTTACTATATTCACTTAGGGCTTGGCATGGGTGATTGCCCGCAAAGTTGCTCGCCCCCCAAACCAAACCTAGGTTTGGTTTGACTTGACGTCAGCTTGTTGGGGTGGTGCCCCCGAACCTTTGTCCCATTCAAAGTGATGTATCTACGACTCAAGACAGATCCTCTTGCTCACTGTCCACGCAATTTTTGCTCACATGAACAAAAAGAAAGCTCCCGCTAAGTCGGCGTGGCGACATGAGCATAACGAGTTGCTGACTGACCAAACCGGGCGTCTCTCGGGCGTCTAAGGTTAGCTGACTAAGCCGATTCTTTTCCGTCAAACAAACGTCCAAGTCTCGGCCGTAGGATTATTATATCCGACATTCACGTCCCTAGATGTACCATCCTGGCCCGCGATCTTCACTGTGGATAGCCCAAGCTAATGGGAAGTTTGACGTGGAAGTCTCGCAGCAGTTGCACGCCGCCACCCTCGATGCAGTGACGGTGACGCACACGTAGCGCAGTCAAGTTCTTCTTGGGACTGTGGACTGCACTCCTCAATACGTCAAAGATAACGTAGTGGTCCTTCCAGCGTCTTCGAATTATCCGCATGCGCGTTAACCCTCGCATACATTTCGCGGTGATCCCCGTGACTGTGCAACGAGGCATGTGAAGGAGATAATTACGTTTGCGCTCACCTCATATGATCACTTCTTATGTCAATTAGGTTAAATAAAAGCCTTCTTACACTTTCTGTGACCTCCCCTAAGCCAGTTTCTTCACGACTCACAAGGCTTAACCCAACCTACGTGACTACCGTTTACCAGCACACAAACACTTTTTTTACGCGCAATCATGGACTCGACTGACGTTGCTTTCGATGACTCCGTCCTAGAAGCTATAGACAGTATCAAGGACACCCCTGCACACGAGGAGGCGATGAGCGCTATTGGGGCTTTGAAATGCCTCGATGACCGATGGTACAAGACAATTGCGGGAAAGAAGGCGCGATGGATGGACTTGATTGGTGACTATGCTGGCAATGAGAGATTCATTCTTGATGGTAATAAAGATATTTGTTTGGTTTCGGAGGATCTAACGATTGTCTCCACCCAGGGGAGTCATTGCTGCAGCACGTTCTCGATGATCCTCTGTTGGCACTTGCACGTGCTGATGGTAAGGCCATTTATCATGTGAGGTGTTACATCTGCCTCAGTTTCTATAATTAATAGATCCAAGTTTCCAAATTCTGCACGCCATTCACTCGATGGAACGACTCCTGAACGAAATGCTCAGGAAATCCGCAATCTTCGACATAGTCTTCTGGGAGGGTGAGCTCAGAGTCGTTCCTAAAAGGTTAATACCTAACTATGTAATTTGTTTTAGATACTCGCCACCTTACGCTGAAAGGAGGCACAGATTACTTGGTGTCATCGCGTTCACTTGCCCGAGCGCTTTTATTCAGTCACTTTGTCGAGCATGCCTCGGAAATGGGCCTAGAAATATTTGCTTTCTCGAACTTAATGGACCCTACTTGGCTCGCCTACCAACAACGAACGAAGGTAAGTTTAGATCTGGTGTAATTGATTTTTGGCTCTGCTAACAGGACTGCTAGCCGATGTTTGTCATGCTGAACGATGGCGGAACGCCTGAAGACGCCAATCGTGACATGGCTATGCGCATCCTAATACAACGCAACTTTATCTTTGGCCTTCTAACTTCAGGCGTTGCCGTCACCTTGCTACGCGAAGCAGAGTTTCGCGACTCCAAGGTGGGTTGGTTACGTTTTATGATATTCAAATCCCATATGAATAAAGCACAGATCTTTTCTTTCGTTCTCGAGGAACGTTTCGGGTTGGAAACTCGCAAGTCGTTTCCAGTTGCTTTTTGGAACGCTGCACGAGAGGGTGAAGCCGAACTAGCGAACAAGTTGAGAGAACACACTTTGCACGTGCCTCTTGCGCCTCTGCACGTCAGACCGCCCGGCCTGAATGGGCTAGATCTTATGCTTAAAGAGGTCCTCGACTATCTTGTCATGCACCAGATAGAGCCCCCGCATTTGTTCTGGGAATTTACATCACTTTTCTTTCTACACATCGTCATTCTCCCGACCCTTCCGGTTTCCGAAAGAGCTCGCCCGCACGAAGGTTTGGATGAAGCCCTAGTGGACATGCTCGCTGGGAGTTTTCTGCCTCGTATAAACCCCGTCATGGCATCTTTTATCTTGAAGTCCAATCGTTTCGTCGATATGGGCGGCAGGGTGTTCATTAGAATCCTCCATTATACAATATCCAATGGCCATTCCCAAACAAATACAACAGAACTTGTAGGACCAGAGATTTCTTCTCGGCTAGAAACAGTGTGGAGGTCCGTGAATGCACCGCCACCAGATTTCATGAAGCTTTCGACCTGCTTCCCAAATTGTGGGGATCTGGAACCATCGTCTACAGCCTCAGACGGAGCCAAACCGTTCACGCTCCTACCATTTCATAACGACATCTTTGATGAAGAACTCGCCGTTGTGCATGTCACAGTCTCGGACGAAGACCAGACCTCGACCTCCCCTTGTTTGGAATTTTGTCAGGGTACTCCATTTGGCGGTATGAACCACTGGCATAACAATCACCGCACCATTCTGCCTAAACACTTGGGTGGGGAAGAGTGGAAGGATGCTGACCAACGCTCCCGCCAATGGCGACTGCGCAGAGGACAACGATTCATGTCCCATATGCAACGTCTTTCTGCCTCTTTGACCGGCGCATCAGGGAGGCTGTTGCAGCAGACTTTGATCACGTCCACAGGACGGAAAGTCTCAGAAATTATCGATGATGCTTCGATTTGTAAACCCTCGCGAGACGAAAATGTTCTAATAACCCAGCATAAAAAGAGCAAGCCTGTCACACCCTCTGCTCGGGAACGCATCCGTCAGGAGCATGCTCAAGAGAAGAAAACCAAGGAGGATAGCTCGTCTCAGAAGTGGTGGCCAGAACAGCTTCGCCAAGTGGAAGCTATCGCAACGTACGAAAATAAGATGTCCCGCCTCCAAAGTCTGCGTCGAAACCCCAGGGCAGGATCGGGATGGCTATCTGTCGAGATTCGGCTCTACCGCCTCCATCTAACAATCCACAGTGGATAGCCGAACGCGACCGCGAGAATGCCGACACTCACGATCACTACACCGTGTCTATCATCCGCGTTGTCAAAGAGCTATACACTAGCGATTCCCCGACGGAGACGGCATTGGGCACTCTGGCTAGCATCATGATCTCACTGGGTTTCGTGAATTACATTCCGCCGCTGGAAGACGAGGCCTCTCGCAGGATACAACCCGACCGTGCTCTGGCGTTCAGCTTCGTTAAGCTGTTGAAATCCAAAAACAACAAACCCATCTATAAGTTTATGGCTATCAAGGAGGATCCAGTGATTTGGCAGCTGAGGGTCTTCGGTGAGTATATGGACCGTAGCATGGATAGCGCGCCGGATCCTCGGGTCAGCTTCCAGCCCGATGCGTGGCAACGCGAGGTGCTTGATTGCTTGGACGAGCCAAAGAGCTCACTTTTGGTTGTGGGTGAGCACTTCCCAACTCAATATCAGTGTCGTCGTTTTGTTGACGTGTAAACTACAGCACCAACGAGCGCTGGAAAAACCTTTATATCCTTCTATGCGATGGAGAAGGTCCTCCGTGAATCAGATGACGGAATCATCGTATATGTGGCTCCGACGAAGGCCCTTGTGAATCAAGTTGCGGCAAAAGTTAATGCAAGATTTCGTAAGGAAGTTGATGGACGTGAGTAATCATCAACATGTCCTGAAGAAGGTTTTATTGACCACCGTTGGCGAGAACATGGAACCCACGAATCAGGCGGTAAGCCTTCTGAAAAGTGCTCTCGTCCGTTGTTCTAATATCCAAAAAACATACAAGAATAATCCTCGACGAGATTCACACCATCGGTCAGGATGAAGGCGGAACGGTTTGGGAGCAAATCATCCTCCTGGCCCCTTGCCCCATCATGTCCGTTGCTCACAAGTCTTTAATAATGTGCGATATATAATGTCTCTTGACTGCAGTGGGCTCTCCGCGACTATCGGTATGCCAGAGAAGTTCAATGCGTGGCTTGAGATTGTCCAGAAGGCAAAAGGGTTTGAGCACAAGTTTATCCATCATCCTCATCGTTATTCGCACTTACGCAAGTTTGCGTATTTCCCTCAACTGCTTGACAAAGACGATCCTTTTCTCGGTCTCGATGGTGGCCGTTCCTCAAACAAAATGATGCGTTTTATTCACCCAGTTTCTACACTATCATTCGCGGGAACGATGCCTCCAGATTTGTCACTAGAGAGCTCGGATCTACTCCGTTTGTATAGGGTTCTCTTGAATCAAAACATTGCCGACGTTGAACGACTCGACCCAAACATCACCTTTTCTTGCGATACGTTCATACAGCAGAAGGACGTGCTGTGCTACGAAGCGGAAATCAAGAATGTCTTGGCACATCTGATAGCCGCACCTGATGCTCTTGACCTGTCGTCTCTATTGCAGAAGGTGGTTCAAGGAGTCCAAGACCCTGTCCTCAAAGAGACCCCCAAAGCGCAACTCAATGCTCCACCGAGTTCTTCGGTGTTATTGTCTGGCCTTATTCACCTACTATCTGAAATGCAGGCATCTGATGGTCTGGTACGTCTTGAGACTTCCTGCTCGTCTCCAGCTTGAAATAACGCGCGCTGCGCAGCCCGCGATTCTGTTCAACTTCGATCGTCACGAATGTGTGACGATGGTTTCTTACATTCTCGAAGCGCTTGAAAAGGCAGAGGAAGTATGGAGGGCAAAAAGTCCCGAGTGGAAGCGCAAGATAGCTAAATGGGAGCATTGGAAGATGCGTCAGAAGAACAAAGAACGACTCGCGCAAAAGGCGGCAGCTCGGAGGAGGGATAATCCGGATGATAAGATTTTCCAGAAGGACGAAGATCAGTCATGGGAGAGCTATTTCGATCCTGAAGACCCTTCTCCGCAATTCTCTTTCGCTGGTACCTCTGCTTATCCGAAGGAAGAACTTCTCGCAGACATCGCCGAGCTGAGCTGGACCTCGACGCCAGACTTTCTGTTTAGAGCTTTGAGGAGAGGAATTGCAGTTCATCATAGTGGGATGAACAAGACATATCGTGTTTTCGTAGAGCGGTACGCGTCATCTTTCTGACTACTGGAGATTAACAGGTTCTTACTCCCTCTTAGACTCTTTCGCGTTGGCTTCCTTCGAGTCGTCATCGCAACAGGTGAGATACCACTTCAACATATGATGGCGGTGGAGCGAATTTATTCACTGTCCTAAGGTACCCTGGCACTGGGAATTAATGCACCCGCCAAGTCGTCTGTTTTCTGTGGGGACTCTCCTTTCCTTACAGCGCTCACGGTCAGTCGCCTTACCCCTGCTCCATGAATTTTGGCAATCCTCACGTAGCATAGTCCCGCCAATGCGCCGGAAGAGCAGGTCGTCGTGGATTCGACTTGCTGGGCCGGGTTGTCTTCTATGGGATACCCCTGGACCGCATAAATCGGATCCTTCTATCAAGACTTCCGCGTCTCACCGGGACATTCCCGCTTTCATCGACCATGGTATTGCGTTTGTTCAGCCTCTTGGAAGGGTCAAATTATGCACCTTATGCTGTCCATGCGATCCGTAGTATCCTCCAACTTCCGCATATCAGTTTCAGCTCCGATGTCGGGAAAGGCCAACTCTTGCACCACCTCAGGTTCAGCATTGATTATTTGCGTCGCGCCTACCTCCTGAATCAAGAGGGCAAGCCTGTTAATCTGTTTGGGCTCGCCTCACATCTCTACTATATGGAACCGAGCAACCTTGCTATGGCAGTACTTCTACAACATGGGGTTATCCATGAAATTTGCTCCCAGGCCAGCTCCGTTGAGGCAGAGCGAGACCTCATGGTCCTTCTTTGTCATCTTTTTGGCCGTAGATATCTGCCCGACGTCTATGCGTCGACTCGTAATATCCACGATCTCGTACAAAAGGGACCTTCCTGCGTGGTGTTAGCACCCTTACATCCCAAGGCTCATGTGGTACTACTTGCACACCAAAAGCAGACCCTTGGCATCTTCAGTGCATATGCACTGGCATTCTCATCACAGCACGCAGATGAACTGGGACCTGATAACCGACTACCACTTAGCGGGGTTGTTGGACCTTCGGACACATCCAACCTCCCTCATACGTCCCTCTTCGCCCACCTCTCCAAGATGGCCAGGAAGCCCAAGGCTCGCTCGCTCTTCGTCGCCACCTCGGGTCACAATGACACGTTCGGCGATGTCGGAGAGCTCGCCCGCACCGTGCGGCATGGTGTCCATCTGAACGAGCACGCCATCCCGACTGTCGAGCATATCCTGGATCCCAAACTGCCTCTCAATGCGTACCTGTACGACTTTTTCATACATGGTCAGGTTGACGCCCTCGTGAATATGAATGGGCTCCGTCGCGGCGATGTGTGGTTCGTCCTCCAGGCGTTCCACCTCGCCTTGATTACTATCCGAGGTGATCTTGAGAATCTGCTGCTCAGCATGTCGAAGGACTCGGACTGTGATGCTGCACTGCACGAGACGAACTCGGACGATCACGGTAGCGGGTACTGTTCATCCGACCCCTCCGAGAGGGGGGAAGAGGCAGATCAGGGCGTCTTCGAACGCCCCCGCAACGTGCGAGACAGAGATTGGAAAGTGTATGAGGTGGTCGACAGCATCACGAAACAGTTTGGCGTCAAGTTCAAGGCGATGTGGGCGTAGGGTATAGTACAATGAGTCATAAAACCTAGCTGGGCGTAAATAGAGTGCAAAGATAGCATCATAGTAGAGCCAATATCATCACAGCAAGCGCCTTGATGTAATAATTTCATTTAGGGCTCCCAGTGTTCCGTTTTAGCCACCTTTGGACTACGCTCGGTGTCGGACAGGCAGTCGATTCGCTGCGGCCCTCGGTTGCATCGTACAAAGCCAGACAGCACTTGTAGAGGTTACGCACATGCTCTGCGCACTTCTCCTGGGCATATGTATTCTTGGATAAACAGGTTTGTAGAGTGCACGCTGTAAATGTGATGACCCATCAACAAGGCGGTTGTACGTTGTGAGAAATGGGATAGGAACGAAAATTCTAGCCTTCAGGTTGACAGGGTGGGTCTGGTCCCTAATTTTAAATATATAATTTTAAATGGAAGTGAGACGAAGAAAAGGGGGCGTTCAATTGTTGCCACTGACGAACCTTCATGATACCGTATGTTTACTAGTAGTTGTTGACTGAACCAGTCTAGCTCTGCCAGTGCAAATACGACCGTGACGTCATCATCAGTTAGTTACGACCTCAGGGCTGTACAAACTGCACCCATGATGCCATCACCCCCAAATTACTTCAAATTTCTCATTCACGAGGAGATCAAACTAGGCTCGATTCGACATAGCTCCATTCAGTCCGCCGCACCTCAGTCTTCTGACCAGTTCTTTGGCTTCAATACCAACTTCAAGGCTGTGACTGCTTTAGACGACCACGGTCGTCGTCGGAATCAGAAAAAAACCGTAGCTGTAGCAACGCATCTTAGTACCTTACACTGGCATCGTCGTATAGAGTTACAGATAACAAAAAATATCCAATGACTTGGGCTGGAAGATGTCTTACTTCTGGCGCTTCCTAAACAACACGTCCGTATTCCCAGGGATACGTGTAGTAGCGATATTAGACTGGCGTGGGACCTGTTTACCTTCCTCGAGCTTGAGATCATATGTTACGACCATATATGCGAGCAAGGCTTTCAACTCGGCGGATGCGAAGAATCGCCCAGGACTGTTATGAATGCATGTGGGAGGTGTCACGGGTCAGCGGCACATGAGAGATAACAAAGCAAAGAAGCTCACCATGCGTGTCGTCCATGTCCGAAAGGCACGTGAGTAATACCCGTGGTGCCGATCTGCTGTCTACTTGCCATGCTACCTCCATCTCGCTCCCGGAGCTTCGCGAAGCGGAAGCCGTCAAATTCATCGGGACTTGGATATACCTCCCCATCTGTATGGATAGCACTGAGTGGAGCCGCCACAACTGTACCCGCAGGTACGGTTATGCCGTTGGAAAATGTGAATGGACGCAATGCGATCCGAACAAGCACAACTAGCCGAACTGTGTCAGCAACTGAGACGGAGGGCCAAACGAACAAACTAAACCAATGCCTAGACCATCCAGACGTTGAGTTTCTCGCAAGAAACTGTCAATCTTGTACATTTTGTCCAATCCAGCTTTCGTCCACCCTTCCTCAGCCACGGCGGCTTCAACTTCTTGACGAAGAGGTTCGATGTACTCTGGATTGGAAAGAAGGCGGTACAATGCTTGCGTGAATGTCTTACATGCAAATGCTTAGGATATGTCTCGCAGTCTGTGATGCGACAATGCAACTCACGATAGAGGTTGTGTGGATAGCTGCAAAGTTGACAGCAAGCATCCGCCGGGCCAAGCCGTCAAGAGAGTTTTCCACCCCTTTGGCCTCATTCATGAGCCACATGAGCATGTCATCCTATCCACCCGCCGATTAGCAAGACAAATATACTGAATAAAAAAGAACAATGAACCGGCTTATCACCCCAATCCCCTTCACTGAGATCTCCCATCTTTGCTAAACGCTCCTCGAACATAGGTCTAAGGAACTCCATTTCCTGCTGAATTTGAGATGGAAGGTTGGAGATAATTCGCATGACGGCACTGAAAATTTTTCAGTGGAGTAAACGAGCAGAAAGTGACATTGACTAACGGTCTGAGGGATTCCGGAAACATTTTGAGAATGGTTGCAGTTTTCACAACATTGATTGCAAAGTCCAGATTGAGGTCTTGGTAGTCACGGTTCCGACCTGTGGGGTATCAGCTCTAGTCACAGGCGGATAGAGGATAAATCACTACGAACAGAGGGTTGGGCCGACAAATACGCGATTGCTTATGCGACAGATCACATGTTGTATCGTTCGTACGATGGGTACCTTGACCCATTCTACATTTTTCATGAGCTCGCAAAAGGTTTTCCACAGGCCTGTGACATACCTTCACCGACCGTCGGGATGATATCATTGAAGGTGAGGACGAGCTCATCTTGGACACCTTGAAAGATTGTGGGGATAATACGTATCAACTTTGAACGTATTACGTCCGCGTGATAATTATTGTGCTTCTCCCGGAAGTCCATGGTGTACGCAGTTTGGAGGAACTGACAGGTGTTCCGTTAGCGTAATCATTTGGGTCAACCTACGAGCACGGCGGGTACCCTGTCGGTTGGCTCTGCATGGGATAGGATCTCTTCTGGTGCTTTCCTGATGTCTTCAACAAGTTCAGAATTCGTCGGCAGGACCATCCAATTTGAGAGCGTGGCAATCTTGAATAAACCTGGTCCGGCCTAGGGTACACGGGGATTAGGCCAGATGCATGCAAGAAACCTAACTGTTGATAATCACACTCTCGTAGCCTTCTTTGAGTATGTGAGCACCATCAAAGAAAAAACGGAGAGCCGAAAAATAGGATAGAATAGGGTCAGAAAATCCAACGGTAGGAATGACATCGAGCTGCGGAACGACACCAATCGTTTAACTTAGCAATGGGGGCAATTAGGGATTACAGAACTGACCGAGGTATCTCTTTTTCTGTACCAGCTTATGAGAAGTGAGAACAGAACAAAAATCCCTGTGAGGAATGCTGCCCGGTCACTGGCAGCGAAGGGGGACTCGTCGGCCATACTATAGAACCAAAACAGATGAAAAGTGGCACAAATTTCAAATTGAAAGCTCGGTTGCGGTTGTTTTTGCTCCCAGGCGCATTGCGCATGAGCGCTCATGAGGGAATGCAAGGCAAAAAAAACTGCAATTCGAGGTTATCCCCAATTTTTGTGATGCGGCTTTTGCTGGATCTAGCGAACGTGCGAACATAGACATTTCCAACTTCCCTGGGGAACTCCTGGCAAAGGGTCAGTAAAAGAAATCGATGGTCAGGTGGATTCTAAGCGATACAGTTGACTATCTCATAATGCATAGCTTTTTTGAGCACTTATTTCCACTTCATGGCCGGCCCAGAACTCTGCACCAAAAAATTGTTACATATTCTTGTAGACTACTTAGCCTAATTGTAGAATCCCTAAAATGGATGTACTCCCTTGAATGGCACACCTTGGGCATCCTGCATAAAAATATGCATTATGAGATAGTCAACTGTACTGTATAATGAGCGCAGCGAGTCGATGGGTGGCCTGTCAGAGTCTGAACGTTGGGGGTAACATTCGGTAATTAAACCCGACGTAGTAGATGGCGTACCCATTCCTGTACTACAGTAAACAACTGTCGGGCGAGCGTATAACACGTTTAGGCTCAACTCGGACAACATAACGTGACAGCGAGTGGCATGAGACGGCACAGTTAGCTGTCAAGAATGTCAAGCATGAGGCCTGATGTCACCCTGTTGTCTTACGACTTTTCGAATCGCTGCACCCTTCAAGTTATGCTACTACCTGTCACGGTGTGCCAGTCGCGAATATGGTACATAAATATCCGACTAAGAAACGCATAGTGTGTCATATATGAAAGCGCTAATACTATAAACACTGTAAAGCAGAAGACGGGGACTGCTCTTCTCTCGGGCATTGGGGTTCTCAACGTCGGGTCTCTCGAGTCAGCCGTTGCATCGCTGTGCTAATATCTTCATGAAATGCATCTGCACCCAGGAGCTTGAAAATTCCTCCGCGCTCGAACATGACGCGCGGCTCTCGACGTAGGTGTGTTATGAATACGCCCACTCCGCGGGACTGTGCGTTCGGAACTCGTCAGTGGCAGGCGCTGGAGTATACAACACAAATAGCGCATAAAACGCACTCTGTAAGACTCGAAGAGTTCGTGAAAGATCTGTACGGCCGACGCATCGCAAGTCTGGACATCCGACATGTGAAAGATGAACACCCTTGCAGGTTCGCGCCTTGGTACGTCTGAAGGATGGCTTCTATCCACACCATAGAGTTCAAGCCGGCGCAGCCGTTCTGAAAGCAATCACGATCACAGTTAAAGAAAAGGGCCTCCCGATTCACTTGAGCAACAGGTACCTTTGATCTGAGCAGTATTGGCTAGAGAGAGATTAGAGGTGAGTTGGGCGAATACGAGTCGTGCCAGAACATACCAAAATCCAGATTTTCGCGAATCCGAACGATAATAACGCCTGGCGTATCCTCCTTCGCGCCTGGACTCTCATCGATTGGTTCCCATCGATCGGTTCCTGGAATACGACCCTAATGCACCCGATGCATCTAAGCAAAACATACATCCTGCTTCATGGAAGAAACTCTCACCAAAATCGCCATGCGCGTCCTGGACGATCGGCGAACAACCAAAAGAAGTGAGATGATGAGGCTGACGGTAACGCCAACTTGGACACTCCAGATGATTGTCAGGAAGAAGGTGAGACTCATGAGTGTCATGTCGATCCACGCCCGCATCCTGCAATTCCCATCTTGACGTGATCATGTGCTAATCGCAAAGGTTATGCAAGCTTACTTCCAGTAGAATATCACATCTTCTGGCGTCTCAGCGATTAGAGTGTACACCACTAGGCACACACTAAAACACCAGTTCTACGCATCGAGCGGAAGAAAATGAAGAGCACTTACATCGACCCTAGCACGCACTTGGGCAGATAATAAAGCCAAGGAAGAAGGAAGAATGTTGCTACTAGGATAATTGCCGCACAGATGAGCGAAGCCATTTGCGTACGGGCGCCCGCCTCGCCATTTATCCGCGAACGGGTAATTGATCCATAGGCGGGGAGCGTACCGGGCACAAAGGAACCCAAAAGATTCGCGGCACCAAGGGCAACGAGTTCTCTATTCGGGCTAATGGAGTAGGAATAACGAGCAGCATTTTGTTTAGCGGCAACAATGCTGTCGAGAAATCCAATAATGGAGATGAGCCTACGATTAGTCGTAAATCAGCGATTGTCTGGTCAGAGAGTATTCCTTACACTGCAGTAGAGGTAGTTTCCTTCATGTATTGAAGGTGGTGGTGGTGGAGAGGGAACTTGATAAAGTGGCCACCTGTGTGGATTGGCACCTCACCAAGAATGTCAATGCCATCATCGTCCCAACGGAACTCCTCCGATAGAACTGCAGACGCTAAGCCGCTAGAGGTAGCAACGGTAGGGAAAAGAAACGTACTCGTAGAGACGATGACGACGATCAGTACTTCAGGGACACGTGTGACCCACTTGAACCGGCGTAAGGACGCCTTAAGCAAGCGCAACATGACAAGAGCGACCAGCGCACAAGCGCTTACGACGAACGTGGGGTGATGCGATCTTGTAAACCCGTACTCAACTAAAAAGAATATCTTCTCCAGTGTTGTCTCTGGTTTCACACTGTGCTCAAGCGCCGTAAGGCCGAGCATTGGTATGAGTTGTTCACTTAGAAGCGAGAAGTCAGGCGAGCCACAGGGACAAATTGGAGCACAAACATGAGTATAATGAACGCAACCGCCGTGACGAATCCTCGAAGGAGTGCGCGAGACAGGACAACGTCGATGAAACCAAGGCGAAAGAAACCCAAGATAAAGGAAATAAATCCGACCTGGAAATACATGAGCGATTAACGGAAGGATTGCTGAGTGTATATACGCGCCTGCACAGTTAGAGCTGTGGTGACGGCGAAACCAACGGCTTCAGGGTTTGTTGGAGTGGTATGGGGGTCTGCTCGTAACACAGACGTGACGGTCTGGCCGACGAGTAGACTGAGGGCAGCCTCCGGTGCAACGTTTAACTGCCTTGAAGAACCAAAGAGTGCATACGCAATCGGAGGTATTGATGCAGAAAACTGTCAAAGACAACCTAGATGAGCAGTGCATATTTGTAGAAGAAACACGGTAATCCACATGTAGCAGTTTCGCGGACGTAATGTGTTGATATTAACTCACCAGACCAGTTACAGGACTCAACTTCGCCAGGGAGGTCGCATAACTGACGGACTGCGGAATGAGCATAGCTGCGACCGTGAGACCTGCCGTTAAGTCTCCACCGAATCTGTTGGCACATCACGGCGATGACAATCAGATACGCGGGTTGGAACAGTTGTGAATCGCGTACAGTGAAAAAGTATAATTTGGAATCCATTGCAACGAGGGCATATAGTACTGGGCCTTAGCCCAGGCAGTGGATGTCGGTGCCGAAGACTTGATAGTGTCGGCCTCGAGATCAGAGCCCCGATCACCTAGAAAGTGGGACAATAAGTGAGGCATACAAAGTTATGAGATGAGACCTAGTCGCACCATTGTGTGCGGCACGATCGATATCGCCGTGGCGCAGCAGCGGTGCATGTTCATCGTCCTCGCGCCATGGAGTGCCTGGGTGGGAATCGTGAGGGGAGGATCTCCCGGATGTGTTGTGTACTTGGAGACGCAGGAGATGAGGGTTTGTGCCCGAGGCCATGATGGGAGGAGTGAAGCGAGGCCTGTGACTCACAGGGACGATTACAGATTTGGAGATTCCAAATTCCGAATTAATTATGAACTCATGGCCTGCTTGTAACTCATCTCTCACCATGTCCATCGCCCATGGGATCAAATCTCTCGGCATCATTGGTGCGGGTCAGATGGGTAAGTCCTCTTCCTTTGCCGCTTTCTCAACCTCCCTACCAGAAGTCCAGGCCTCGGTATTGCTTATGTAGCCGCATTAAGAGCCAACGTGCCCGTGCGGATATACGATCGCTCCCCGGAGCAAATCTCAAAGGGTTTAAATCTCATGGACAGGTTACTGGCCAAGGATGTCTCGAAAGGAAAGATTCAAGAGGCAGACGCGCGACATGCACGTGAACGCGTATCTGTCATTGATCAAGCTGTGGGGGTGCGAGGGCTGAGAGATGTCGATATGGCCATTGAGGTGCGCAGACAAACCGATTTCCTTCTTCCAATTCGCTGAACGCACACCCAAGGCTGTCTCAGAAAACCTCGAAGTCAAGCAGCGCATATTTAGAGAACTGGCAGCAGAGACAAGGCCCGACACTATCCTGGCCACTAATACATCTTCCATTTCTATCACCAAAATAGCTGCCTCTGCAGTACCGCAGGGCGAGTCTGCCGTGTCAGCAGTGGGTAAACGCAGCGCAGAGCGCGTTGTTGGTAAGTTGTGAGCGCGTCGGTTGCTTTCACACTCAAACGACGGACTATCAGGACTCCATTTTTTCAACCCTGTACCGGTGATGGTGAGCCTACATACACCTAACTGGACAGCAGCGGACTAAATGCACTTGCAGAAACTCGTCGAGCTGATCTCAGCATTGCAAACGTCCGAGAACACCTTGTCACGTGCTCGGGCGTTTGCGATTGCATGTGATAAAGACGTGACCGTGTCCAAAGACGTGCCCGGATTCGTCTCAAACGCGTTGCTGATGCCGTTTATAAACGAGGTTAACATCTTGCTCATATCATCATGAGATCCCCGAGTTGAACTGCTTGGATAGGCAATCATGTGGCTTGAAAGGGTGACTTGGATTATACGATCTTCTGTTTCGAATCTCCTGATCCCGCTGGCCAGGGTGTTGCAACTCGAGATGACATCGATAAAACGCTCCGTTTGGGAATGAACCATCCAATGGGCCCTTTGCAGCTCGGTATGTCTTTGTCTGTTCTCTTGTGCTCCCATTTTAACCCCTTATCTACTCAGCTGACTTGTACGATCCCATTTCGGGATTCCCTTTGCGTCGCTGACTTGTTCGAACTTCTAGTATCGGCCTCGACACTTGCCTCGCCATCCAGAAGACCCTTTATTCCGGTACTGGGGACTCAAAGTATCGTCCAAGTGTGCTTCTTGAGCGCATGGTCGACGCAGGATGGTTTGGGCGCAAGAATGGCAAAGGTTTCTACGAGTATAATGACTAACTGAGCATATCTTAGTCCAACTCTGTGTTCAAACGCATTCTCGGGCTCTCTAAGCAGCTTTGTGCTTTCCAGATTATATACATCCTCTCAAACACAACGTCAGCTTTTGAATCAAGCTAGAGACCAGACACCGGCGCGCAAGCCTTGCCTTATCTTCCCGCTTTGCATGAAATGATCGGCTGGGAGTTTGTCCGGTCGTGATTCCGTGAATTAAATCTGGCTTTACAAATACACATCGATCTCCAGTTTGTGTCCAGTGCTTTTCCCCTCGATACCCTTAAACATCAACCCCCTCTCCACACCGCTGCCTATTCAGGACGGGCAGCAGGTGAACACACTGCGAGCTGCTGACGAGATCCTGCGCCTCAAGGCAGCGCCAATACCGCTCGACTTTCCCGAAGCGACGACGGCGTGCGCAACCACGATCGGCACCGTTTCTGATTCTCCTTCTTGCCCATCCGCGAGCATGCTCGAGCGCGGGCCACCGATCATCACGCCCGTAGCCGATGGTAGTGGAAGTCCCTTTTCATCAAAGATGGCCGCGTACCGGCGCGTCTTGCCACGGCGTTCCGGAGGGCGCGCCCGACTTCCTTGTATGATCTGTTAGGGTGTAGAGGCGTGCGCGCAGAAGCAACGGGGGTCAGTTCTGGTGCTCAATATCGTGAAGGCAACCGCCCCCTTCCCCCCCCCCTCTCCTTCATGAATGTCCAAGACTCACCGACTCTAAGATTTCTTTGTGCTCGGATGACAGGTCGTCTATCGCCACCGGTTTCGGGTGGGGATAGTTGCGACATACAATATCGGTGATTTCATGTTCATTTTCCGCGTCCAGCTGCGGGTATGCAGTGTAGGCGACCTGTCCGGCGTGCATGTCGTTATGTTTTTCTGGAAAGTGGGTAGCAGGCAGTAAGAGTCGGTGAGTGGTGTCACTGGGGACGGCGATCTCGAGGCGGGACGGGAGGACGGGGGTATATAACGAAGGGTGGGGTTTATGATTGATTGGTTTTTGGCTCCGGACTCATCTCCATCTCTGGTATCCTTATAGATCGACTTGTGGCACGTCCACAGGGTGTGCGGCCACAGCCCAATACGAATGTGGTCGATAAGTAAAACACGCGGTGGTGGGACGCCAGGGTGGCTCATGAGTTTCCTTTGTTATGGAGGGAAACGGCGCTTAAAAACAGCACAATTCTCCGCCAGGAACTCAAACGCCCTATACCTCGCCACCACACGCCCCCCCAAGCAAGACACACCATAAGTAGGGGTATCATGTAAAGCATTCTCTCTGGGCTCAATATATACGTAGAGGGCACGCCACTATATTGTGATCCGAATGGCCCAATCACTAGCAACGCCAAGGGCCGGATCCTTTACCGTAAGCACGCTCGCGACATCACCGTCACCGCCTCCTCTTTTCTTCGCTGCCGTCACACCTGGCGCGTACTCCCACTCGAGCTCCCGACCGCCCTCGACTATGACGCGCTTCGGCTTTCCCGGGAGCCCTAGAACAATGACACGCTCGATGCGCACTGAAGCGATGCCCGACTGGAACGGGTTCTCCGGCCGGAACTCAGTTATGGCGGTACCTTCAACAGCAGAGCGTGGAGTGGCGGCGGCCAGATCGGTGTTCGAAAGGCGCAACTCGGCGCCTCTCGAGATCTTGTCTATAGCCAAACCGCGCCACGTGAGGTGGCCTTCCTTGTACGCATATGTCACGCCATCGTCGAGATAGATCTCGCCCCGTGCCGTGAGTGAACTGTCGAGTGCGATGCGTAGGGTGAATGGGTCGCGGTGCATAAGCGAGGACGCGCGACGTGGGCGGTCACGCGTTGGGATGATGGACCCACCGCGGACGAGCAACGGGAGTTGATGCACGTCTGCAGGGACAGTCACATTCTTTCCCTTCGGGGATCCCCGGTAAGTCCGATACGTAAAATAGTCATAGTAAACCTTTTATGCCATGGGGTAAGCACAGATAGAGATAGCGCCAATGTGAAATTAACACACGTTGTCCTCAGGGAGATAGATGGTCTCTTCTGTTACCCCTGGGCGCGTGACAGGCTTGACGAGTAGACCAGAATTACCAACGTAGAATTGATCATCGATGGAGAAACCTGTTTCATCTTGAGGGAACATCACGTAATGGGGACTATGAAACGGGAGCAATGAGCGAGGGAGGATTTACGGCAGCAAATGCACGCACCGTAAGACGGGAAGCCCGGTCACACTCGTCTCACGGAATGCAGTGTACCATACCGGGAGGAGCGAATAGCGAAGGCGGAGGATGTTACGCACGATGCTCTTATAAGGTTCGTCGAGAAGATACGGTTCACGGCGCTTGCTATCCAGATGTGCGTGTGCCCGGAAAAATGGCGAAAACGAACCAACCCAGTACCAACGCACGAGCATTTCCGGCTGCGGGTTACCGAAGAAGCCCCCGACGTCAGCTACGTATCAATTTGTCGTTAACACGAAGTCAGGACAAATATATAAAAAAAACAGCTGACATCCGCCAAAAGTCATACCCGCGATACCGTTCGCGAGAACCATCTTGATGCCAACGGCCATGTGCTCCCATGTACCAAGGTTATCGCCAGTCCACATTGCGCCATAGCGCTGGGAGCCAGCGTAGAAGGAACGTGTAAGAACGAAGGGTCGCTTGGGGGTCTCCCCTCGCTCGATGAGGCCTTCGTAGGTGATCCTTGGAAGGAACATCCCGTTGATGTTATGAATGTCGCGGTGCTCCCAGCCACCATAATGGATCAAGTCTTTAGGCATGGTAATCTCCGGTCCGTTGAAAACGGAGGGCTAGTTGTGGTGAGGCAGTTGAGATCAGGCAGAAGCGATGATAAGCAACACATTACACACCTCATTCATGTCATTCCAGATGTGAATATCTTCCGTACTTTCAATCCATGACCAGTTGGATCCTTGGGTGGTTTTGAAAAGAGATTTCCAGAAGTCCCAGCTGATGGGATTGAAAAAATCGACCCAAGAACTGCTACCTGGCCAGCACCACCCCTCATAGTCGTCATTTCCATTATTCTGCTTTACAAGGACGCCGAGCTCCTGCGCCCGCTTGTAGACAGGATAATCATCCGTGCGCTTCAAGTGTGGGTCGACGATTACGACCATCTGAAGAGGGGGATGTCAGGGCTCACTTGACCCAGTAAACGTGACGACTGACTTTACGACCCAAGGCTGCAACGTCTTTGGTCATTTCGACTGGGTCAGGGAAGTTTTTCTCGTCCCATATCATGTATTGATGATCCTTGGAGTACTCGATATCCAGCCAAAGAACATCGAAGGGCATATCTTCCTCGTCGAAGCGTCTTTGTACACCACGCACGTCGTCTGAGCTGATATAGTTCCAGCGGCACTGGTGGTAACCCAGCGCCCAGTGCGCAGGCAACGGAGCCGCACCGGTGAGGCCACTGTACTGGCGGAATACATCCGCAGGGGCAGGACCAGGAAAGATGAATAGATCAAGAATCCCCGACTCGGAGATCCAATGTGTGCCAGTCGATCGAGCTGTTGGGTGCGCAACATCAATCCATGTCTCGGAGCCGACGGCATTGAAGACAGCAACTGTTGAGTCAGCAGAGTGCGCATGCATGAGAGGGATGGAGCCATAAAGGGAAGTAGTCCCGGAGGCGAGGTACTCGAAGACATCGGCATTATAGGAACGATACGGATCACTGAAAAAAGGGTCTTCTCCGGTAGTGGTAGGCAGGTCAAGAGAGGTGGCATGTTGGGGTATACCGTAAACGTGGCCGTGGTGAGGAAAATCAATATCGAGGGACAAGGATTCGGGACCTGATGACTAGAGTTTGGGATGGCGCAAGGTTTTAATATTTATCCAAGCATACCTTTGGGTTTACTATCTGTCCATGAGCCAAAAGTTTCTTCCCAGTAAGCGTCGTCGGAGTCACCCTCGAACCAGGCATTTGGGTTAACCTCGAGCACCTCTTGCTCTTGAGCATCCACACCCTCTTCAGGAGACTCCACCTTGGGTTCTTCTACTGTTTTGTTCCTGTAATGCTCTATATGAAGCAAGCCGCGCCCGTTGACAACGACCTGCTCCCTCCCATTCTTGTTCAGAACAACACGGAGGGGCTTGAATTCCACCACCACTTCGTGCCCCAGTTTTGGTCCGATTATCGCGCGCGCCGAGGATGCGCCCACTTTCCATTGGGTGTGCGTACTAATGGAAGGTTCCGCAGCCAACGCCCATTTGGCCGCCTCGTCGTACCGTTTCCTCAGGCCGCCGACTTCATCCATGCGCACGCGGACGGTGCCATCTTGGTGTAAGTGGACCTCGAGGCTGAATTTGATGTCCGGATAGAGTGCGGAATTGACTTTGGCCGTCAGAGAAGCCCTGTCAGAGGCAAGAGACAGGGACTGTGGATCGACGGAGTAGGGCGAGAGCCAGGTGGTGGCATTTTCTTTCGCGCGCGTGGCAAGAGCGCGTCCACGTCGACAGAATCCGGATTGTGAGCAAGTCTTGAAGTCGCCTGACTTGAAGGCGACGGCAGCAGGGGTGGATACGAGTAAGAGAAGGGACGCAGAAAGTGCGACAAGGAGCACCTTCATTGTCGTCAATTCGCTCGATGTTGTCTCGAGCCAAGTTGGTCAGGCCCTTTGCCCTCGGCCAGCCCGGGCCGTTGGCGCTCACTTGCACAAATCTAACTACTTTTACTCTTTTGTAAGGACCTATCATAGCGCAACTCGGTCATAGGAACGACGCGACCCTAGAATCCCCGACCATACAATTCTGCCATTGACGCCCTTTCTTATCAGAAAGTTCCTGAGTCTGGATCGAGCGGATATTATGTTCAAACACGTACTCCTTTAATCACACCTTCCAGGCGATTGCCCGAATCGGTGACCCATCACATCCTTGCAATTTCATCGGAAGAAGACTGACCAAGTAGGCGCCTCCGTCAAGCAGAGCCTCTACGTTGGTCAGATTTTCCGCAATGAGTATCCCGTTCCCGAGAAATAGGTGGTGTACGGCGTTGGTCTCGGGGGAGCCTTCGGGTACCTCTCCATCTACACTGAACACGTCGACCCCAACGACGCGCACCCCATGTTCCATGATCTTTTGCGCCGCCTCTTCAGTGAGATGTGGGCTTTTCATGTAGTCCTCTCTGCCCCAGTGCCGCGACCAACCGGTGCAGAGTATCAAGGTGACCTCGGGGCCGAGCTTGCCTGCCTGCGGTGCTATATCATCCCAGGTTATAGCGGCATGAAACCCCTTCCCGCGTACGTCCACCACGATGGCCGGGCCGACCAGCGACGAAAGGTCGACGTCAGAGACCGAGGCTGCACCTTCAATGAAGTGTGAAGGCGCGTCGAGGTGAGTGCCGGTGTGTGATCCAATGGTAAGCCGCGAGACGTTAGATCCATTGCGGGCAAGTGTCATGACCCGCTCGGAGGTGAACACCGGATGACCAGTGCAATAGCTGAGGCCAGTCGGTGCAAGCGGATGGCTCAGGTCGACGACTATTTTGCGGGTGGGTACTGCCATACTTGTGGTGGAGAGACGGCTGAAGTACGGTGTTTTTGAACATGGTAGATAGTGTATGTAATCGACGAAAAAGCATGAACATTTGAACCGATCAAATATTGACAAGCTGCG
>WNFQ01000723.1_pt1 | contig 37524 bp, 39 predicted proteins | sample 5400171 | NCBI WGS metagenome assembly WNFQ01 (sample SAMN13153356, study PRJNA577476) | soil metagenome | isolation source: 20 cm soil under Madrone tree | place: USA:California | collected 2016-06-14
ATTATGGTCGCCACCCCTCCGATTCTGCTGTGGATAATTTCCGCCGTCACTCCGCAACCGGCGACCCTCCCAATACAATCTAAGCTGCTTCACAAACCGTTGTTCGACGGTAAGGGGAAACGGCTAATAACATGAAAAACTACTGTGAATTTAACGGTTGCCGAACAAGCGGCATGAGTAGTGGAGGTGCCAACCAGCGGTTTCGTTGCCAGAGAGTTCTAGCCGTTCGCCGACCCGAACGCAAGTGTCGCGCGCTTAGCTCTAGCTCTCTAGCTACGAGAATAAATCGATAAAGTGTTCCTGTTCCGCGAGAAAAATCGCTTATATATCCGGGCGAGTCCGTCCTGCCCCATTTCCCCGGCCTATCGAAGAAAACGCTCGTCCGCCAACAATGGATCTCACGATACGTCGTACATCGGCTCAGTTCAGGTTATCCAGCTGCCGACATCGAAACTGCCCAATGCGTCGAGTAGCTCGAATGCTAATGTCGTTCCGTTGCCGGTATTAAGGCCGTCACCGCAGGGATCATCGTCCTCTAATGTGACCATCGCGACGCGCCCGGTGCTATGCATTACACTCCAGTCGGTTTCTGATTCGGGCGCAACGGTTAATCCGCACCCAGGCGCAAGTTTTGAGCTAGGATCGTCCGCGGAATCTACCAGCTCTGCGACGTTGACTGTCCAGATAGTCTACCGCCCGATACCGACAAGTGCGATGACGAGCGCCGCGGTTATACGACGCCGAACAATCACGCCGTTCCCTATCACCGTGCTGCCCGTACCGCCGATCATCCTCACGGCGTGAGGAAACAAGTTGATGCGCTCTAAATCAACTAAGTCCAGTACCTCTCCGCTTGTGCCTTCGTAACCAGTCCTTTGTAGTTCTGGTGGATGACTTGAGGTGTGTTCCCGGATTGCTCCGCAACGTAGTTCTCGTTGCTGGTTTTAGCGTACAAATACGAAATGTACGAGTGACGGAGCCAACCTTCTTTCCAAGGGAGAAGCCCAGCTTTCTTTTCAACGATTTTCCGAAGACGATCCAGGCGGCGCTGGCTCGGTTTTTGTTTCTCACCCCATCGCGGTAACACAGATTCCGTTCCGCGCTTAACTAGATACTTCTCGAGTATCGGCGGAATCTCGATCACCCTACGACTACGGGTCTTGGCGGTGCCAGCGGTGACGATAATCTCTTTATCATGGATATGCTCCCAAGTAAGCTGATGAATTTCTTCCCACCGCATCCCAGTATAACCAGCTATGGCGTACAAGTGTCGAGTTTCGTCGCACGCACAAGCGAGCAACTTCTCCAGTTGCTCCGGAGTTAAGAAGTGGATTTCCTCATCCGACTTACGAAACACCGGTATTTGTTCCGCCGGGTTGTTAACGATCAAATCGGCACGCTTTGCCGCGTTGAATACTTGTACGCAATAATCGCGGTGACGTTTTTTGGTACGCTCGCTTAGCTTTAAACCGGACAACCATTGATCCAGGTCGCTGGTAGTAATGTCGCAGAGAAGCGTGGAACCAAATCGAGCACGCATTTTAACGAAGGTCTCCTTGATGAGTTTAACTGATCCCGGCTTAAGCGAACCGCGGATGGCCCGAATTTCCAGCTCGGTCTGGTACGCCGCCAAGAAGACATCGAGGGGCTTGCTAGCGGCGCGAGCTTTTTGAGTCGCTACGTAGAGCTGCGCGGCGTCCGTTAAGCTCGCCTGAAATGGCGCTAGGAGTTTCATGGCATCGCTAGCGTCCGCCCTTTCAGAAGTCGTAAGTATCAGATCCGAACCGTGCGCCGCCAATTGGGCGTTACGATTGCGGAGGTCAGCTAGGCTTCTTTTTCTGTCGAAAACCAGTACTGTTTGCGCTTTCCGTCTACGTAGCCCAGCACCCGCCACTCCTTCCCGTGGAAGGGTTTCGACTTTCGTAGTCCAAAGATAGACGGACGCGGTTTTGCCACGCCCATGGTATACCACGGATAATGTTAAAAATTAACGTTAAAGGGCGTTTTGGGCCGTTTTCTCCCGGTTTTTCCGGGTGTTTCGAAAGCTTTCCCCTCTATGAAGCGTGGGAGAAAAAAATGCGCGATGCAGGGTTCGAACCTGCGACTTCTTGCGTGTGAAGCAAGCGCTCTACCACTGAGCTAATCGCGCGCCGCGAACCCGGAATGTTAGATTGAGCGAAGGAGATTGCAACGAATTTTCCGGGCGATTAGCTCGCTGCGACACGCCACGGCAAGGACGCGCAGCTGGTGTCGTTCGGTAGCGGCAACTCCGATTGCAAAGCCCGACACCCCCTAAGGGAAGGCGGCGAGTCTCATGCCAATACCCGGGCGTGGAATTCCAGCCAGTCTTCGAGATTGTTTAGACCGACCGCATCATGCGGTGTCGAAGGCTCATCCGCCAGTCCGTTCGCCCCAAGAATAGTCTTTCGGTCTTCATCCGAGTGATTGTAGCCCCTGATCGCCGCATTACTCGCCTCGACGGTGGCCCGATCGATTTTCACTCCCGGCTGCTGCGCAACCCAATGTTCGAATTGCGGGTAAGTTGGGTGTTCTTCCTTAATAAACTTTCGGACTGCTTCAGGATTTAGATTCAGCGCTCGCAATACCATGGAGTCAAATCCGGCTCCAATGTCGGGATAACCGGGACAGAGTTGGCCTTTCGCTTCAAGTGAAACTTTCTGCCACAACCGTGGTAGATGCAGGACTCCCAACGGACCTGCCACACCGGAACTAATGAGAGGAACAAAAGTCTGGCTCATCCGGCATTGTAGGGCACGGTACCAGCCGTTTCAAATGGTCACCCGATCGGCTATCGGCTATCGGCTATCACCGTTCGGCGTTAGCCGAACGGTGTCTATCCAACGAACGAAGAATTCTGCCAGTGCAAGCTTCGAGTCGCAGGTCGCAATGAGTCCGGCGCTCGTGCAAACCCCGAAGCCAGGGCCAAAGGCGCGACCATTAACAACGCAAGCGTTGGTACGGTGCTGTTGCATCTGGTGCGCCGCTTCCGACAAAAGCTCCTCTCGGGTGATACCGTGCTCGTACTTCCAGCCGACAATCCTTGCTTGCGGAAAATAGTTTCGGAGTTTGGCTATCAGCTTGGATTGCGGCACGAGTTGGAGCCAGACCGGACCGGCGTCGCTGGCAATCTTCGGTGCCAATTGTCCGGTTCGATTAATCTCGATCCGGCCTACTCGAAAATCGGCTAGGGCCGCGGCATGAAATACGACGTCTACGGTTTCGGGCTGAAAAATCTCGGCGACTAGCCGCTCTAGCTCTTCGTTGCTGGCAAAGAGCCTGGCTAGGTTCCATTGAAATGCGGCACCTTGCCCGAGAAATAATTCCACCGTGTGGCCGGCTTGCGAGATGCACTCTGCGAGCAGAGTTCCAAGTTCTCCAGTCGATCGATTCGTAATCACCCGTACCTCATCGATCGGCTCACTGCTTGGTCCCGCTGTGATCAAGACGCGCATAAGCAAAAAAACGTAATCCTGAGAAACGCTTCTCACAACCGCCTCGAAGGACTAAGAAATCCAGAAATAAGAAATCCCTCGATCGTCAGTCTCCGATGCTTTGAATCTGGCTGGGAACCTGTAGATTAAGGCAATGACAGCAATGACACCACGTGCCGTCTCACAGCTATTCGCCGGGACCTATTCTGAGCCGGAAATCATCGCAGTAGCGCAGAAGCTGAGCACTGAGCTGGGAGGAAATGCTGCTCTCGGGTTCGTCTTCGCGACGCCGGAATGGAGAGGCCACCTGGAAGACACTCTCGAGCTGATTCGTTTGCACGCACGGGTACCGCGATTGGTCGGCTGCTCTGGCTCCGGTATCATCGGCACGAAGACCGAACTAGAACATCGTCCTGGACTGAGCATTCTGTTGCTATCGATTCCGGAAAATAGTTTTCAGATATTTACGATTTCTGAAAACGATGTCGAGGGAGGGTCAGATCCGGGATTTTGGCGGGAATTCACCGGACTGCAGCCGAAAGACGTGAACGGTTGGATTGTGTTAGGGAATCCGGCGTTCCGAGAGATCGAGAAGTGGCTGGAAGGTTGGAATAGTTCGTTCCCCGATAAACCCATTGTCGGCGGACTGGCCAGCGCGAGCGAATCCGAAGATTTCCTTTTCCGGGACGGCGATATCATCAGCGCTCCTATAATCGCGGTTTCATTGAGTTCGCCCATCGCCATTCAAGTATTAATGAGCCAGGGATGCCGTCCGATTGGGGATCCTTCTCCGATTACTAAGGCAGAAGACAACTTTATTCTCGAAATCGGAAACGTGCCCGCCTATCAGACTCTGGAGGCCGCGTTCCTTACTGTTCCAGCCGAGGAACGAAACGCGGTCCGCAATAATCTGTTCCTTGGTTTGGCTGCATCCGAGTATGTGGATGAGTTCAAACGAGGCGATTTCTTGATTCGGAACATTCTGGGCGCCGACCCGCAAATTGGCGCATTGGCTGTGGGCGCATATCCACGGATCGGTCAAACCGTCCAGTTCCAGATCAGAGATTCGAAATCCGCTCACCAAGACATGGTTGAGGGAGCGAAAAACATCGCGAACCGTGGAGTTCGACCGTGGGCTAACCTGCTCTTCTCGTGCGCCGGTCGAGGACAGGGTCTGTTCGGTATTTCCAGCCATGACGCCGTGACCCTGGCCGAAAGCTTGGGGGCCTCGCCGCTCGCCGGCTTTTTCTGTAACGGCGAAATTGGTCCGATTGGTGCGCGAAGTTTTCTACACGGCTATTCTGCCGCTGCCGCTGTGCTGACGACGGAGTAGAGAATGCGATCGGAGCTGGAGTCGGGCACGCAACTGGTGTTGCGCGCGTTTGGGTACTCGGCACTCAAGCACCGATATCAAACTCTTCCCGACGGCCAAACTCCCTATTTTGCGCACGTCGTCCGCGTAACCTTCATTCTCCGCGATCTTTTCGATATAGACGATCAAGACATCATCATCGCAACGATTCTCCACGATGTGGTGGAAGACACTGGGACTTCATTGGACGAAATCGATCAGCTCTTTGGCAGGACGATTGCTTATTATGTTGAAGCGTTGACCAAAGATGAGGCTCTGCCGAAGAGAAGGCGGGAGCGTGAGTCCGATGAAAGGTTATTTAATGCACCAGAGATCGTGCAGATCGCAAAGCTTGCAGACATGTATGATAACCTTTCTGCCCGGGTTGGAACGTCGAAACTGCAGAACACGTTGGAAAATGCGCGGCGAATCAGCACTGGTTTTGAGCGAACAATTCGCACTCGCCGGGGAAAGAACGCATTGCGTCATGTGCGACTTCTCATTGCAGAAGTCGAGAAGATTGGGCCGACCCCCGGCCAAGTTGAAAAGATGGGCACTCCGCAGCTCTAAAGGCTTTCACGGCTATTGGGAGAGCAAGCTCACTAAAAAATTGACCGATCTGTCGGTTTACAAATCCGCTATTCCAATGTAGCCTCTCGCTCATCGTCAGTTCCAATGAAACTCGTCTTCCCTGATCCCTTCGAAACACTCGCCGCCTAGACTTTGTTATGTGGATCGTAAATCTTGCCCTTCGTAGGCCTTACACGTTCATTGTCCTCGCGATCTTCATTTTGATCGCTGGCGTGTTATCGATTGTCAGCACGCCCAAGGACATCTTTCCCAGCATCAACATACCGGTCATTTCGGTGATCTGGAACTACAACAGCCTCTCTCCGGAGGACATGGAGAGCCACATCATATGGCCGTACGAACGCATTCTCACAACAACGGTCGACAACATCGAACACATTGAGTCGCAGTCCTTGTATGGGATTGGCGTGGTGAAGATCTTCATGCAACCAACGGCCAGTGTCCCGACGGCTATCGCTCAAGTCACATCCGTCTCCCAGGCCGTACTGCGGCAGTTGCCAATCGGCACCACACCGCCCCTGGTCCTCAGCTATAGTGCCTCCAATGTGCCAGTCCTTCGCGTCGGTTTGAGCAGCAAAGAGCTCTCCGAACAGCAACTCAACGACTACGCGCTGAATTTCGTTCGAACCCAGCTGGTCACTGTGCCGGGAGCAGCCGTACCGTATCCGTACGGAGGAAAGCAGAAATACATCGCGGTCGATCTAAACTATCCGGCGCTTCAGGCGCATGGGCTTCAACCGGTCGACGTAGTCAACGCCATCAATGCCCAGAACCTGATTCTACCTTCCGGGACGGCAAAGATCGGCCCGACGGAGTATCAAGTCGGACTCAATTACGCTCCGCTGACGCCGGAAGATTTTAACTCTATCCCGGTGAAGGTGATCGGGAATTCGACCATCTATATTCGGGATGTTGCGAATGTGCGGAACGGGAGCATCCCCCAAACGAACATCGTGCGGTTTGATGGCTTCCGCGCCACGATGCTCGACATCCAGAAAACTGGCAATGCGTCGACTTTGGACATTGTCACTGGCATCAAGACCAAGCTGCCGGAGATCAAGAAGACGTTGCCGGACAGCCTTAATCTCAGCTTTCTTACCGACCAATCACTGTTTGTGAATGCAGCAATCGAGGGGGTCGTCCGCGAATCAATCATCGCAGCCTGTCTCACCGCAATTATGATTTTGCTCTTCCTTGGTGACTGGAAAAGCACTCTCATCATTGTTATCTCTATCCCGCTCTCCATCCTTTCGTCGTTGGTGGTATTGAGCGCGCTACACGAAACGATCAACATCATGACGCTGGGTGGGCTCGCGCTTGCGGTTGGTATCTTGGTCGACGACGCAACGGTGACGATCGAGAACATCGACCGCAACTTAGCGGAAGGAAAATCGAACCTGGAGGCGATCCGGGATGGAACCGCCCAAATCGCGGTGCCGGCCTTTGTCTCAACCCTGTGTATCTGCATCGTTTTCGTCCCGATTTTCTTCCTGTCGGGAACGGCGAAATATTTGTTCGCGCCCCTCGCTGAATCGGTGATCTTCGCGATGCTTGCTTCGTATCTGCTTTCGCGAACACTCGTGCCGACGCTCGCAATGTATTTCTTCGGTCGGGAGGGCAACCATGGGGCCCATCCGGCCACGAAGAAAAGCGGAATTTTCGGCTGGTTCGGAGCTTTTCATCGCGGCTTTGACCGGCGATTCGAATCGATGCGCGAAGTTTACCGCGATTTTTTAAGCCTGTTTCTTCGTCATGCCGGAATGGTTGGCCTTGGTGTCCTCGTGGTGGTGGTCGGTTCCTTTCTTTTACTGCCATGGCTGGGTCAAGATTTTTTCCCGGCGGTTGATGCGGGTCGCTTTGACCTGCACGTCCGGATGAAATCGGGCACTCGGATTGAGGAAACCGCGCGAACGGTAGACCAGATCGAAGGAATGATTCGTCAGGTGATTCCCAAAAAGCAGTTGCAAGGAATCATTGACAACATCGGCATACCCTATAGCGGGATCAATTTGTCGTATAACACCACTGGCACCATGAGTCCGGCCGATGGCGATATTATCGTCTCGCTCAACCCAGATCATGATCCAACCGTCGTCTTTATACGACAGATCCGGGAGCGCCTCCGGACTCAATTCCCCTCCGTATCTTATTGGTACCCGCCCGCGGATATCGTCGCGCAAATTCTGAACTTCGGGTTGCCCGCGCCGTTTGATGTGCAAATCGTGGGCGCCGACAAGACCCACAACGCCGCCATAGCGAACAAATTGGCCGATCAGATCAAACGGATTCCTGGCGCCGTGGACGTTCGAGTGCAAGAGCCGCAAGACACCCCGCGATTGAATGTTAGCATCGATCGTACTCGCGCGGGCTTGCTGGGAATAACAGAAAATCAGGCTGCTACCAGCGTACTGGGAGCGCTGGCCGGATCAAACCAAGTCGCTCCGAACTATTGGGTTGATCCAAAAAATGGGGTGAGCTATCAGCTCAACGCGCAAACGCCCCAGTATGATATCAACTCGTTAAATGCCTTGTTGAATGTGCCGATTGTTGGCACGGCCGGATTACCAGCCCAAATATTAGGGAACATCGCCCAGATCTCGCGCGGCACGACGGCGCCCATTGAGGATCATTTCGATATCCGTCCGGTTATCAACGTCTACGGTAACGTGGACGGAAGAGACCTTGGATCAGTCAGTTCCGAAGTCACGAAGCTAGTTGATCAAACCCGCGGCACTCTGCCGAAAGGGAGCAGCATTATCTTGCGGGGTCAGGTTCGGACCATGAACGACTCCTTCACCGGGCTATATCTAGGCCTGGCTTTCTCGATGGTCCTTGTCTACCTGCTCATGGTTGTTAACTTTCAGTCTTGGTCGGTGCCTTTTATCATCATCATGGCCCTGCCATGCGCCCTCGCTGGTATTGTCTGGATGTTATTCCTGACCGGAACGACATTGAGTGTTCCGGCGCTAATGGGAGCGATCATGTGCATGGGAGTCGCGACCGCTAACAGTGTATTGGTCATCACCTTTGCCAACGAACAGTTTCAGGAACACCACGATGCATATCAGGCGGCGCTCCAAGCCGGATACGTACGGCTACGGCCAGTCATGATGACCGCAGCAGCGATGATTATAGGCATGGTGCCGATGGCGCTCGGGCTCGGCGAAGGTGGCGAACAAAACGCGCCGCTCGGCCGGGCAGTAATCGGCGGACTGATCTTCGCAACGATTGCGACGCTGTTGTTTGTACCGACCATTTTCATGGTGATTCGTAAGCGGATAGGTGTGTCCCACTTATCGCCCTCCCCGGAACCCGCATCATCCTAACCAACAAACTTTGCGTGTATGAAGGAAAGCATTCTGGAACCAAATCCGCACTCAACCGCCCCGTCGGCGAGAACATCGCAACCGGCAAAAACTCACCGCTTTCGGTTTCTCAAGGTCGGCGCGGTAGTTGTCGTGATTTCCGCGGCCGGATTGGCTCTCCTTGGGATTGCCTCGCGCTCCGCTGCTACGAAGGTGCTACAGACCCAATCGGACGCCACGTCGCTGGCAATCGTCACCGTCATAAGCCCAGAAAAAGCGCCCGCCAAGGTAACACTACAGCTTCCGGGAGAAACGAGAGCGTACACCCAAGCGCCGATATTCGCCCAAACCAGCGGGTACGTGAAAAAATGGTATTTCGACATTGGCGCTAAAGTGAAAAACGGAGACGTACTGGCTGAACTTGATACGCCGGAAGTTGATCAGCAACTCAACCAGTCTCGGGCTAATCTCAAGGTGGCCCAGGCCGCGCTCGACCTTTCGCGGGTAACTTACGAGCGGAACAAAGAGTTATTCCAAAGGCACGTCATTGCGGGCCAGGACATTGACAACTCGACCGGTGATTTTCAGGTGAAGGAGGCCACCGTTACTGCTGACGAAGCGGACGTGAAACGGCTGGAAGCCCTCGAGGCCTTTAAACTGGTAAAAGCGCCCTTTGACGGGTTAGTTACGAGCCGCAATACCGATGTTGGTGCACTGGTCAACTCGGGATCGGGTAACGCTCTTTTCACGATGGCTCAGACTTCGCCTTTGCGGATCTACGTCACTGTGCCGGAAGGTTTTTCTCATTCGGTCCGCGAGAGAACCCAAGCGGATCTCAGCTTCAACGAGTTCCCTAATCGGCACTTTCCGGCGACGGTAGTACGTACTGCTGGCGCGATTGACCCAACGACCCGCACACTACTCACAGAGCTACAGGTTCCGAATGAATCGGGCGAACTTTTCCCGGGCGCCTATGCGCAGGTGCGGTTGCAGACTGAGAGTGCGGACCGCGCATGGTTGGTGCCGGCTAACGTACTTCTCTTTCGGGAAGAGGGGGCCTCGGTCGGGATCGTTAAACCGGACGGAAAGGTAGAAATTCGTCCGATCAAGATCGGCCGCGATCTTGGAGCTAAACTTGAAGTCATAGACGGTCTTACCGGGAACGACAATGTTGTCGTCAATCCGTCCGATAGCTTGGCTAATGGCATGGTAGTTCAGGTGGCTCAGGGCGAGAAAACTAAAAAGGAGTGATTGGTGAGCTGGCTTTTTTCGGCGCGGAATGGAGTCCGCGCCCTACCGATGCCAAGGGAACCAGCATGCAACACTAATGTAACACCGCCTCCGCGTGCCGAATAATCTTGGCGAAACTGTGCGGATCCAGACTCGCTCCTCCGATGAGTGCTCCATCGATATCAGACCGGCGCAATAATTCTTGCGCGTTGTCGGGCTTAACACTTCCCCCGTATTGAATTCGGACACGTTCCGCTGGCCCAGTGCCAAACATTTTGCTGAGAACTGAACGAATAAAACGATGCGCTTCTTCTGCCTGAGCCGGTGTCGCGGTACGACCGGTCCCGATCGCCCAGACCGGTTCATATGCGATCACGATCTCTACCGCATCTTTGACCGAAAGATCTTTCAGCCCCAACTCGAGCTGTCTCCTGAGCACGGTCTCTACTTCGTCATTGTCGCGCTGAGTAGTTGACTCACCAACACAGACAATGGGCCGTAACCCGGCTTCCAGAGCCGAGTGAACTTTGCGGTTTACCGTTTCATCCGTCTCACCAAACAACATCCGACGCTCGCTGTGCCCAATCACGACGTACTTCACAAATAAGACCCGAAGCATCGTGGCACTGATCTCTCCGGTGTAAGCGCCGCTTCGTTCCCAATACATATTTTGCGCACCGATTCGGATAAATGGGGCTTTTTCTGAAATTTGAGCTAACACCGGAATCGAAGTAAACGGCGGAATCATCACGATCTCGACGTCATCGACCTCACCGATCTCGCCCAAAAAAGTGTGCATGTAAGACTCGGCCTCAATATGCGTGAGGTTCATCTTCCAATTCGCGGCCAAGATCTTCTTGCGCATGATCAACTATCGGTGAGAGCGGCCACTCCAGGAAGTGTCTTGCCTTCCAACAGTTCCAGTGATGCGCCGCCACCAGTGGAAATAAATGTCATCCGATCAGCTAGCCCGAACTGCTTTACCGCGGTTACCGAGTCTCCTCCCCCGATAATCGATTTTGCAGATGAACGAGCCACGGCTTCCGCAAGGGCTTTCGTTCCGTTTGCAAAATCAGGAATTTCAAAAACTCCGACCGGCCCATTCCAGAGCACCGTTTTTGCTTTCTCGATCTCTCCTTCGAATAAGCGAATCGTCGCCGATCCGATATCGACTGCTTCCCAACCGTCGGCAATCCCACGTTCCTTCGACAAGAGCAGCGTATTACGAGAGTGGGCGCCCGCCTTGAGCTCATCTGTCTCGATATTATCTACCGGCAACAAAAATTTGATTCCCTTTTGCTGGGCGAGTTGCAACAACTCCTCCGCGAGATGTACTTTGTCTCCCTCCACTCGGCTGGCCCCGGTGGGAATGCCCAGTGCACGATAAAACGTATAGGCCATCGCACCGCCAATTAAGAACACGTCGGCTTTTTCCATTAGCGCCTTGATGACGCCAATTTTGTCCGAAACCTTCGCTCCACCCAAAATCACCAGGAATGGTCTCTCCGGAGTAGCCAACTCATCCTGGAGATAGCGCAGCTCTTTCTCCATCAACAGACCCATCGCGGCCGGAGACAGACAGTGAGCAACGCCCTCGGTACTGGCGTGGGCACGGTGAGCTGCACCAAAGGCATCGTTGACGAACATGTCACCGAGTCGAGCCAACTGCCGGGCAAAATCAGTATCGTTGGCTTCCTCTTGCTCGTAAAAACGGACATTCTCGATCAGCAATATTCCGCCCTCTGCCAATTGACGACTAGCCTTTTCCGCTTGGTCGCCGATCACCTCGGGAGAGAATTCCACTTCAGCCCCGACCAGCTCAGCCAATCGTTTGGCCACTGGGCGCAACGTATACTTCGGGTTGGGCTTGCCCTTTGGACGACCGAAATGCGCGAGCAAAACAATTCTGGCCCCTTTTTCCCGAAGAAGCTGGATTGTTGGCAAGCTCTCCCGGATCCGCGTATCGTCGGTGATCCGGATCCCTTCCTTTACCTCTTCGGTCGGCACATTAAAATCGACTCGAACTAGAACTCTGCGTCCTTTTACCTCCAAACCACGAACCGACATCTTGGGCATGGGCTCGCGCTCCTAAAGGATGTGTTTGAGGAGATCAACGCAGCGTTGGGAATAGCCCCATTCATTATCGTACCAGCTGATCAGCTTAAAGAAGCGGCTGTTTAATTCGATTCCCGATCCAGCGTCGAAAATACTGGAATGGCTGTCGTGCAGAAAATCGGTCGAGACCACTTCGTCGTCCGTATACGCGAGAATACCCTTAAGATAGCTCTGGCTAGCCTCCTTCATCTTCGCACAGATTTCTTGGTAGCTAGTCTCCTGCACTGTGCGCACCGTCAGATCGATTACCGAAACAGCGGGGGTCGGCACACGAAATGACATACCGGTCAGTTTGCCTTTTACTTCGGGGCAAACCAATCCAACTGCCCTCGCCGCTCCTGTGGTCGAAGGTATAAGGTTGATTGCTGCCGCACGCCCTCCCTTCCAGTCTTTGCGGGAAGGTCCGTCAACTGTCTTTTGGGTCGCGGTGTAGCTATGCACCGTCGTCATCAAACCTTCTTCGATCCCAAATCCTTCCTTAAGCAGGACATAGACTATCGGCGCCAAACAGTTTGTCGTACAGCTTGCGTTGGAGATGATTTGGTGCTGTTTGGGATCGTACTTTTCATGATTCACGCCCATGCAGACCGTGATGTCCTCGCCTTTGGCTGGCGCAGAAATGAGCACCCTCTTGGCGCCGGCCTTCAGATGTCCCCTTGCTTTTTCGGCTTCGGTAAATAGCCCCGTGGATTCGATCACGATTTCAACGCCTAGCTTGCCCCAGGGTAAGGCAGCGGGGCCTTCTTTTACCGCGAGGCAACGAATCGGATGACCGTCCACCACCAATGTATCGTCGTCCGCCAATTCCGAACTCGATTTTTCACTGCGCACTTCCCCCTCAAATCGTCCTTGCGTGGAGTCGTACTTGAGCAGGTAAGCAAGATTGTCCGCGGGGACTATGTCGTTTACCGCGACAACGTCAACCTCCTTACCGAGCAAGCCTTGCTCAACGATTGCACGAAATACCAAACGTCCGATCCGCCCGAACCCGTTAATTCCAATTTTGGTCATGATGGCTGGTCTCTTAATAAGGTGAGACGCCAATTAAGCGGACACCGAGAGAGCGTCAACTAAAGATGCGCGAGAGACTGACGACGATCAGCGCCCTGTCACTACGAGCAAAAGAACGAGCGCCGTGAACGCTAGCTCACGGCGCTCGAGCAAATCTGTCAAGCAACCGGGATTAGACGGGCGCCTCGGTTAAGCCGCCGAGACCTTCCGGTTCAGGCCGATCGTCGGGCCGCGGTTCGATTCGGACTGGCGGAATCGGAGGCGGAGGATTAATCAGCTTTCCGTAGTTGATGATCTCTCGCACTTGACTGCCGTCCAACGTCTCGTATTCAAGCAGCGCTTTTGCGATCGCAATCAAAACATCTTTGCGGTGCGTGAGGGCCTTCATAGCGCGCTGGTAGGAATCGTCACATAAACGCTTGACCTCTCGATCGATCTCCTGCGCCGTCGCCTCGCTATAAGCCCTGGAACGAGAGATATCCCGGCCAAGAAAAACGAAATCGTCGTGTTCGCCGTATTCGACCATCCCCAGGCGTTCGCTCATTCCCCATTCACAAACCATTTTTCGGGCGATTCCCGTCGCCATTCGGATATCGCCGGACGCGCCACTAGTAACGTCGCCAAAAATCATTTCTTCGGCCACGCGTCCGCCCATGATCACCACCAATCGATCAAGCAATTCGTTCTTGCGATTGTTGTACTTTTCCTCGGCCGGCAAGTACATCGTCGATCCCAACGAAGGCCCTCGCGGTATGATAGTGACTTTGTGAACCGGATCGGTGTGATCAAGCAATTCACAAAGCAGCGCATGACCAGCCTCGTGGTAAGCGGTGTTCTCTTTCTCTTTTTCGCTGATGGCCAAACTTCGACGCTCCTTACCCCATCGCACCTTGTCGCGGGACTCTTCCAACTCCGCCATGGTGATGGCTTTGAGGCCGCGCCGCGCCGCCAATAAGGCTGCTTCGTTAATGACATTCGCCAGCTCGGCCCCGGAGTAACCGGGCGTACCGCGCGCCGCGACGCCGAGATCCACGCCTTCCGCCAATTTGACGCGCTTCGCGTGTACCCGCAGGATCTCTTCGCGTCCTTTAACGTCAGGCAGATTTACGGTGATCTGGCGATCGAACCGGCCAGGCCGGAGAAGAGCAGGGTCCAGAACATCAGGGCGATTCGTGGCCGCGATAATGATCACACCTTCTTGAGTATCGAATCCATCCATCTCCACCAGCAGTGCGTTGAGCGTCTGCTCTCGTTCGTCATGTCCACCGCCCAAACCGTGGCCACGATGACGTCCGACTGCGTCAATCTCATCAATGAATATGATGCAAGGCGCAGATTTCTTTCCCTGTTCGAACATGTCTCGCACCCTGGAAGCGCCCACACCCACAAACATCTCAACGAAGTCCGAGCCGCTAATGCTGAAGAACGGTACATCCGCTTCACCGGCAATCGCTCGCGCCAACAGAGTTTTGCCTGTGCCGGGAGGCCCGACCATCAAAACACCCTTGGGAATACGTCCGCCAAGTTTTTGGAACTTTTTAGGATCCTTCAGGAAATCGACAATTTCCTGCACCTCTTCCTTCGCTTCTTCGACGCCGGCCACATCCTTAAACGTTACCCGATTCCGATCTCGGGCCAGCATTCGCGCTTTACTCTTACCGAAGGACAGAGCGCCCTTGCCGGCGTTGCGGATTTGTTGGCGAAAGAGCAAATAGATCAGGAAGAAGAATAGCGCTATCGGCGCGAAATTGAGCAGCGCGGTCAACATCACATCGGAGTCAGCGCGGATATCGACCTTGTAGCCCTTGTTTTCGAGCTCGGACTTGAGATCTTTATTAAACTCTAAAAAGACGGTCGTTTTGAATCGATCTGGAGAGGTCGAGCCGGCGCCCGGCTTTCTCTCTTTGTCGAACGCACCGCGCAACACTTGTGTTGTCTTCCCTTCGGTGACAACGAGTTGCATCGGCTCATCTTTGCTGATGCGGCCCTCGTTTAGATATTGTTGAAATTCGGTGAACGGAATATCCTCTACGTTTCCGTAGCCTCCGTTCCTAGAAAAGAAAAACACCCCGAGCAACGTAATGGCAAAAGCAAAAAGCAGAATACCACGCCAATTGAAGTTATTGTATTGAAGTTATTGTCGTTGCCAAAATTTCGGGAGTTCTTGTCTTGTCTGGACCTTTGATCTTGTTCTGGCATACACTAATAGATTCAGGAAACTAGCACATCGATCCCCGCGTGCAAAGGAAGCGCATTGCTCAGGCATCATCGGCCATTTATGCCAGCGCTTCAGCGGAATCCGTTCAATTTACATTAACTCACGAGCAACTCGCGTAGTCGTTCCTGCGCTTTCATGGTCACCGGGTAGCCATGCGCAAACGTAAGAAGCCGAACCGGAACATCTCGAAGTTGCTGAACTGCGATCTCTAACTGCTTGACGTTCAGGCAGTATCTCTCTGGTAGCAGAGTAAAGCCATATCCAGGCAAGTGGATGAAAGCGTCTCCGAACGACAATATTTCAAGGTCTCGCCGATAAATCGCCACCTCGCCCGGCGACGCACCGGAAAGATCAAAGATCTCGAGTTGGTCCCAGTACACTCCGCCCGGTTTCAGTTCGCCGTCCGGAGTAAACCCCAACTCATGTTCAAGACCGGAAGGCGCAAAGATCGGGATCTTCCACTGCCGCGCATATGCTTTTGCCGCTCGGCTGTGGTTTCCGTTAGTCAATAGAATTACGCGAGGAAGCGCCTGCTCGACCAGCGCCGTCGTGGCCTCCGATGCCAGCCGGATCGGATCGATAAGATAGAGCCCATCATCAATCAGATGGGCGCTACAACTTAAATCCGTGCGTGATGCACGATCATATTCCTGCCAAAATGCGACAGCCTTATTGAGCCACGCAAAATCACTGGCGCAAGGTCCGATCGCCATCACTGGGCGTACTTCACGCTGCAGCCGTAAGGTCGAGTAGATGTCGTCGCCACACTTTGGCCAGCCATAACGGCGTTCAGAGCGGTCTTCACGTAGTTCTTGGCCGTCCTTACGTCCCCGAGGTCGGTGCTCGGTTTGTCATCGATCGCTCCCTGGTAAACCAAGATGCCTTGCGGATTGATGATGTACATGTCGGGTGTTGTCTTGGCACCATAAAGATGCCCTACTTTGCCGTCTGCATCGAGCAGCAGGGCCGTACGAGTAGATCCGGTTTTTGTGGCAATCTGGTTAAGTCGATCCGCCGGGTAGTTTCCTTCCTGACCGGCAGCGGAAGAATCTATGCTCAACCAGACAACCCCTTGCGAGACGTACTCCTTCTGGAGCGCCTGCATATTGCCTGAATTGTAGTGTTTGCGGACAAACGGGCAGTCCGGCTGGTACCACTCCAGCACAACATATTTGCCCTTATAATCGGAAAGATGATGGGTCTTTCCGTTGGTGTCGGTCAGGACAAAATCAGGTGCCTCTTTCCCGACCTGAACTTCGGCCAAGGCGACGCCGCAATTGGAAACGAGGACTCCAAGAGTAATCAATAGGGTTCTGATCATATTCGTTAACGGATTAGCTTAAACTGATACGATTCGATTGAAAATGTCAGGTGCAGTTAACCTCGCTTGAGCGCATCCAATACTGTTTGCGCGCTGATCAATTCTGGCAAGAGCGCAGGTCCCCGATTCTTTCCGCCCGGGTAGACCAGATACATTGGGACACCCGCTCGACCGTGCTGCTTCAATATTTCGGTGATCGCGGGATCGCCGTTGGTCCAATCTGCACGCAATGTAATCACGTTTTGCTGGGCAAAAGCATTTCGAACCGTTGCCGTATCAATGGCAAAGCGTTCGTTTGCTTTGCAGGTGATACACCAATCGGCAGTAAAGTCGACGAATACCGGATGACCCGAGTCCAATGCCGCGTCGAGTGATTCCTGGCTGAATTTTTGCCAGGCAAGTTTGCTCGGAGCAGTAAAAAAAGAATACCCGGATACCGCGAGGATCACTACGGCCGCCATCGCGCCAGCAGAAAGCCACTTCGTTCCAGCGGAAGCGGCCGGGTTCCAAAAGGAGCCTTTGATCCAGGCGATGATTCCGATCAACAGGAGGAGCGCCCCGAGAACCACCATTTCCTGGACCCCTTTGAGCTGACCGACAATCCACGCTAACCAAAGAACCGTGCCGAGCAATAGGAAGCCGAAGACTTGTTTGACGCGCATCATCCACTCGCCTGGTTTTGGCAAGTATCCCAACCACTTTGGATTAGCAGCGAGCAAAAGATAAGGTGCCGCCATCCCGATCCCTACCGAGAAGAATATCAGAAATGTGATCAACGGAGGTTGAGCGAACGCAAAGGCGGAAGCCGTGCCCAAAAATGGCGCAGTACACGGAGTAGCCAAGACAGTTGCGAAGACCCCCTGAAAAAAGGCGCTGGCGTATCCCTGACCACTAGCCAAGCGAGCAAGTCCACCAGTCGCACCGGCGGAGACGGTAATTTCGTAGACGCCGAGTAAATTCAGGGCGAAGGCAAAAACAATACAGGTGATAAGCAATACGAAGCGTTCATCCTGAAATTGGAAACCCCAGCCGACGTTCGCGCCGGCACCGCGCAACAGAACCACCACGACCGCCAGGAGCCCAAAGCAAGCTAATATTCCCGCAGCGAAGGCCAGGGCGAGCCGAAACGCTTTGTCAGGTTGACCACCCGCTTCACTCACGAATCCGAAAATCTTTAAGGAAATCACCGGCAAGACACATGGCATCACATTCAAAATCAAGCCACCCAGGAGCGCGAATCCCACCGCCTGCAATAATGCAACTAAATCGAGCGTTTGCCCTCGGTCTCCCCCATCCGCGGAGTTCAACTTGCCGAAATCCTGTGCCGGCACCTGGAATGCTTCGACCTTCGACCCGTCCTTGATCACAGCCACCCCGCCAAGTCGATCCATCGCCTTGCCCTCAGAGTCGATCGAAAAGGTGACTGTTTTCCCTGATTGCTTACCGTGCCCGAGGACCACCTCAGGTGGCGGCTCGGGATAAAAGTCGAGCGAAGCCGGGCTGCCCGTTCCGGAAAAGCTAACTACAACTTGCTGTGCTTGCCGGGCGACGCCCAGTTGATAATTCGCCGGCAGCGCCCTCGGCACCTGGGCGGCAAATCGCTGAAACAGTGCTGGATCAGCGGCGGTGTGACCGGAGTTGAGCTCGAGACTGAGATTCGCGTTTCCGGGAACACAAGAGCTTTTGCAGACCAGCCACTTCGAATCGGCTTTGACGGCAATCGGGCCAGCCGGCAATGACGCTGGCGCCGTTACCTCGGCATACAACAAAACCTCCGAACCATAAGCAAAGACTTCGAGGTCGCCGGGTTCCTTGTCGCGGCTCGGCAAAGGCCACTGGAGCGGGCCAGCTTGAAAACCGGAAGGCAGATGCCACTCGATTTCGGTCGGGATCCCCGAATCCCCAGCGTATTTCCAATATATGTGCCAATCCGGTTCAATTTTGTACAAAACGCCGATATGGAACTTCTGACCAGCTTGAACCGTAGCGGTATCAGTTAGCAGCGTTGCGTGAACCAGTTCCCGTCCGTCCTGGACCTGTGCAAGAAGGATCCGGGCTCCACAAACGAGGTAAAATAAAACAAAGTAGAAAGATCTCGGGAGGCCCTTTTTCATTAAAATCGTAGGTTACAGCAAAATCCGCTTCAATTTATTCCAGAAAACACGATTTCGCTAAGTCGAGGTGATTGCGTGCCTACGAGGATGTAGACAACGGAAGGCTTGATTTGTTCCGCAGGCCACAAGCCTTCACGTAACCACAAGCGGTAACAAACGTCGTTTAGTTTCGCTGGCTTTCAGGAATTGGCGTCTCTGCTCTTTCCCATCCCCTAAAGAATTCAGGCGCGCGCTCGCGGACGAACGAACGATCGAAGGCGGTATAATTTGAGCGACTTTTGCAGGTAGCCAGGAAACCACGCGCAGGCTGGGAGTTTCCCGGCCTGCGTCGATCCCTGCTGATTTCAAGGAATCCGAGTTCAACTCGATCCGCGATCGGGTCCATCGTGCAAGTGCACTTTGCAAGCCGATTCGATCTCCTTGCAAACTCAGTTTGGGAAACCACTGAACCAACCCTCTCCGCTCCAGGGAAACGACAACACCCACGGGTTGGCACGCAACTAGCATCCTATAAAAATCGCACCCCGTTGGGGATGTTATGATTTCCTGGTTTCTCATTGCTCTAATCATCGCCATCCCGGCAGCCCTAATCTGGTACTCCGGGCCTTCAGGCCGGCCACCCTGGTTATTCCGCGGTTTCTTCCTCCTGATCTTCTTGATTTTTGTTCTAACGGCGCTGTTAACCTAGCCCGCAAGGCCTTCGAGGCTAACCAATTTCGGCCGGCGGGCGACTACTTCGCGCCACCGAGACCAACCGATTCAAGCACGCTAGGCCACGGGTTTCTCCTGTACATCAGGTCCGCCCCGCTCCGCTTTCAACAAATCTCGAATTTCGGCCAACAGTTTTTCCTCTGCAGAAGGGCCCTTCGGAGGCGGCGATTTACGGAAACGATTCACCTGTTGAATCACAACAAACAGGACCAGCGCGATTATCAGGAACTCAATTACCGTGTTCAAAAATTGGCCATAAGCCAGCACCGGTAACCCTTGGTCCGTGGCCTCCTTGAGCGACGCAGCGGGTTTGGCGGAGAGGTTAATGAAAAGGCTCGAGAAATCTACCCGGCCAAGCAGAAGACCGATTGGCGGCATGACCACATTGGTTACCAAAGAACTGATGATTTTCCCAAAAGCCGCGCCAATAATTACACCGATTGCCAGATCGATGACTGACCCCTTCATGGCAAAGTCTGTGAATTCTTGAAGGAATGACTTCGCTGATTGTCCGATTTTCGATGAACTCATCTTATTGAAACACGATTACTAATAACCAAAACACATACCTTCCAAAACCACGGTTTTATCCGTGTTGAATTGGGTTAAATCCTCGACCTACTACGTAGTCGAGGTCAGAACAAGACGCATGGCAGAGTCAGAACTTGGTCGCAAATCGCGCTTATTGCTCGGGAATTGATGGCAGAGGACGAAATACTAAGCTTAATCAAGCGGGTTAGAAATTCTGACGAAGCGGCTTCGAAAAGCCTCGTGGAGCGAATGTACCCGACCATTATCCGCATAGTCCGCAATCACCTGCCCCGGCGCGAAGCGGAGGAGGATCTCTGCCAAGAGATCTTTCTAAAGCTCTTCTCGAAGCTCCGCCAGTTCCGGGCTGACATGCCGTTCGAGCACTGGGTATCACGGATCGCGGTCAACACCTGTATTGATCACCTGCGCAAGCAAAAGATTCGCCCCGAGTTTCGTTGGTCCGACTTTACTGCGGAACAGGAGGCGATGCTCGACAATTTGAAAAACTCAGCCATTCTTCCACCGGAGCGTTCTCCCGAAGAGGCTCGCAACTTAATTGATCGGCTGATGCAAGGACTTAAGCCGGATGAGCGCGCAGTAATTAACTGGCTCCATCTGGAAGAAAAATCGATCGCCGAAATATGTGACTTAACCGGTTGGTCTGCGTCTAAAGTGAAGGTAATAGCCTTTCGCGGAAGGCAAAAGCTCTCCTCAATTGTCAAACGGCTTGAGAAATGAAAGATGACGGTTTAGACCCTCTTTTTGAACGCGCTAAGTGTGCGCGCATTACTCCGAGCGCACCCCTTCCTGCCGGTTTTGCCGACCGAATTGCCGCTCGCTATCAATTCGAGCTGCGCCGGCAAAAAACCGCAGCGCGAGCCTCAATCTTGTCCGTTTCGGCGGCGCTGGTGATTTTTGCGGCAATTGTGACCTTTAATTTGAATGCCATTACCTCTTGGGGCGCGGACGATCAGGATCCCGTAGACTACGTGGCGCAGGTGGTATGGGATTCGGCTGGAAACTGACAATCTCGTTTTTTCTTCTTTTTCTGATCGGAGCGCTTTGTGGAGTTGCCTTGACGTTCACGTTCGCTGTCTCCCATTCAGGCATAACGAGAGCCCACGCACCTCGCCAGTGGGAGGATGACGCCGTTCGCAATCTGACAAATCGCCTGGGGTTGAATCCCGCTCAACAGACCCAAGCACGAGCGGCCCTTCACGATGTGATAACGCGAATCAGGACGATCCAGCGCGACCAACAAATCGAAAACATTACTTTGTTTGATAAAGCTCTGGAGACGCTCTATCCAATGCTCACGACCGAGCAACAGCACAAGCTCGACGTTTTCCGGCAACGCCGGAAAGAGTCTCTGTTGAAGAGATTCGGATCGCCAACGCCGTAATTAACGCCGGGAACGCCAGGAACGTCGGGAACGCCGATGGCGCCGGGAGAGCGGCGTAGCTGCGATTCAGGATAGCCTCTAGGGCTTCGCCGCTGCCGGCGTTATCAAGTTTTCGACAAACACCTATTCTCATTTGACTATACCGGACAAGTATTCTTATTTCTCCCCTCATGGCGATGCGGAGAACATTTTTTGCGTTCCTTCTGTGCGCCTCCGCAATCGGTTCGATCTCAAGCGTATCCGGTGAATCGGCAAAACTACTCCGAATAGGGTATCAAAAATCTGGAGTTTTCCTTTTGCTCCGCAACGAAGGCTCCCTGCAGAAGAAATTTGCCCCCCTCGGCTACGTGATCGAATGGCGAGAGTTTTCATATGGTTCGCCAATCTTGGAAGCCCTGAACAGCGGCAGCATCGATGTGGGTCATTCCGGAGATGCCCCTGTGATTTTCGCTCAGGCTGCGGGGATACCTTTCGTTTACATCGCGGCCACTGACGAAAGCCCGGAAAGCGCGGGAGTCGTGGTCCGTAAAAACTCGCCAATCCGAAATTTTGGCGAACTCCGCGGTAAGACCATTGCGTTCGCCAAAGGATCCAGTTCTCATCATCTCGTCGCCCAACTCCTGAGCCGCGCCGGCATGACCTTCAACGACATCAAGCCCGCGTACTTGCAGCCGCCAGACGCCCGAGCGGCATTCGAGTCCGGTACGATCGACGCCTGGGCTATTTGGGATCCATTTCTCGCGGCGGCCGAGTTGGATGGCGACGGTAGGGTTATAGCTACCGGAGCGGGTTTTAACGGACACCGCGAATATTACTTTGCCCGAAAAGAGTTTCTGGCCGCCCATCCAGAAGTAGTCGCTCCGCTTCTTGCCGCCCTGGTCGAAGTAGGGGCAAAGGCAAAACAAGATCCTAAAGCCACTGCTGACTTTCTTGCTAGCAAATTAGGGATTTCGGCTGCGGTGATGGAGCGTTCCGAATATCGCAAACAACGGTACAACGCCCGGCCACTCGACGGTGGCATCATTCAGGAGCAACAAGAGGCCGCCGACACCTTTCGCCGGCTCGGACTCATTCCACTCGAGATCAAAGTCTCGGAAAATGTTTACCAGGCAACCCAATAGGTCGCATGAAGCTATTTTGGTTTATTCCTACGCACGGAGACGGCCGCTATCTCGGTACGAGCGAAGCAGGCCGAACTCTCGATCTTAGCTATTTGCAGCAGGTCGCAGCGGCAATCGACCGACTCGGCTTTTACGGCGCCCTCCTGCCAACCGGGCGATCGTGCGAAGACGCTTGGGTTGCAGCATCCTTCCTGGCCGCTACCACTCACCGGATGCGTTTCCTCGTGGCGGTCCGCCCCGGCTTGATCTCTCCCACGTTGGCAGCTCGCATGGCCGCAACGTTCGATCGGCTAAGTGGCGGTCGGTTGCTCATCAATGTCGTGACCGGTGGTGATCCGGTCGAGCTGGCCGGAGACGGTCTTTTTCACAGCCACGACGAACGATATGAGATAACGGACGATTTTCTTACCATCTGGCGTGCAGTGCTTTCTAGCCAGGCGGAGGTGAACTTCGAAGGAAATCGTCTGACCGTTCGCGGCGCAAAGATACTGTATCCGGCGCTGCAACAACCATATCCTCCGCTCTACTTTGGCGGGTCATCCGCCGCGGCGATTGAGGTCGCAGCCAAGCATGTCGATTACTATCTCACTTGGGGAGAACCACCGGCTCAGGTAGCGGAGAAAATCGCTCGGATCCGCCAAGCAGCCGCTGAAAAGGGTCGCGAGCTGCGTTTTGGCATCCGCCTCCACCTGATCGTACGCGAAACCGAGACGGAGGCATGGCAGGACGCCGAAAAGCTGATAAGCCGCGTAACCGATCAAACGGTTACCGCTGCCCAGAAGCTCATGGCGCGCCACGACTCTGCCGGCCAACAACGAATGATTGCCCTGCAAAAACTCAATGGAGGCAATCGTACCCGCGCCGCCTTGGAAATCAGCCCAAACCTTTGGGCTGGTGTCGGGCTGGTTCGTAGCGGTGCTGGTACCGCTTTGGTCGGGGACGCTGAGACAGTCGCAGAACGAATGCGGGAATATCACGCTCTCGGAATCGAAACTTTCATTTTCTCCGGATATCCGCATCTCGAAGAAGCCTATCGAGCAGCGGAACTCCTCTTTCCGCGTTTGCCACTGCACCACGAAATCAGCACCCCGCATGCCGGCGGCGCACAACATGCAGAAACAGTGATCAAAGGGGAGATGGTCGCCAACGAACTGTTGCCGAGCCAAACGTCCCCGTGAACGCAAAACTTTAATATGAGTGATTCTACTGAATGGAGCTGGAGCAGCGCCCTGGTACCATGGTTGCTTCCGATAGCTCTGATCGCTGGCTGGCAAGGAGCTTCGCTGGTTGGTTGGTTACCTGGGAATGTCGTCCCTTCACCATTGTCCGTATTGCTGGCCGGACTTCATCTTGCTCAGACCGGCGAGTTAGCAGTCCATCTATGGGAAAGTTTTCAGCGAGCGATGATTGGTCTCTTCATCGGAGGATCGATCGGATTTGTCCTGGGCCTAATGAATGGCATTTTCACGATGTCCAACCGGGTATTGGATTCGTCGCTCCAGATGATCCGGAACATCCCTCACCTCGCGCTGATCCCGCTCGTCATTCGCTGGTTTGGGATCGGCGAACAGGGCAAACTCTTCTTGATCATCCTCGGGGTTTTCTTCCCGATTTATCTCAATACGATGCACGGGATCCGTTCCACCGATCCTCGGTTGCTGGAAATGGGAAAGGTTTATGGGCTCAGCCCTTGGGGCCTGCTGACGCGTGTCATCCTGCCCGGCGCCCTGCCTTCGATCCTAGTCGGGTTACGTTACGCGTTAGGAATCATGTGGCTTACACTGATCGTGGCTGAAACTATCGCCTCTGACAGCGGGATTGGGTTCATGGTCATGAATGCGCGCGACTTTCTCCAGTTCGACGTCGTGATGTTCGGCATCCTGCTATACGCGCTCCTGGGAAAGGCCGCCGACACCGCAACTCGTGGATTTGAACAATGGCTTCTACGCTGGAATCCGAATTACCGGCAAGCCTGAACCGAGAGGCTCTTATGCAAACGCTGGAAACCAGAGAGACATCTCGTCCGAGCGGCTTCGCTCCGTTTCTTAAAGTGCAGTCCATCAGTAAACGGTTTGGTGAGCGGGAGGTGTTGCGCCATCTTGATCTCAGTGTCCAGGAGGGGGAAATGGTCGCCATCGTTGGCAAAAGCGGCTGTGGAAAATCGACTCTGTTACGGCTGCTGGCGGGTTTGGAAAGGCCGACCGAGGGAACAATATCAGTCGATTGCGATCTGGTGAATGGGCGCAATCGTTCTGCACGCTTAATGTTCCAAGAGTCCGCCTTGCTCCCATGGAATACGGTTTCGGAGAACGTCGCTCTGGCGGCTCCGGATCGCGCTCGGCGGCGTGAATCAGCTCTCGAAGCGCTCAAACAAGTCGGGCTCGCCCATCGGGCCAAGGATTGGCCGGCAATTCTTTCGGGAGGTCAAAGACAACGGATCGCGCTGGCCCGGGCCCTGGCCAGCGAAGCACGCCTGATCCTGTTCGACGAACCGCTCGGCGCCTTGGACGCGCTTACCCGGTTGGAGATGCAGAACTTGATCGAGAAGCTTTGGCAACAACGCGGTTTCACCGCAATTCTCGTTACCCACGATGTTGAGGAAGCGATCGCATTGGCCGATCGAGTCTTACTAATGCGGCACGGCGAATTCCGCCATGAAAGCCTGGTCTCGCTGTCGCGGCCACGCGACCGCGCCGGTGCGGAATTTGCGGCGTTGAAAGCGGAGATTCTTTCGCGCGTGCTAGCAGAGTAGCCTGGGGTATCAGGCTACTTCAGTAGCGCGTGGTCTGTGGACCTTCCTCGCCGGTCACCGTCCCACTCTTCTGCGATTCCGGAATGGCGTGCTGAAGTGAGCCTGAATCGCTCGGGCCGTTCGAGCCATAAACATCACCGGCGTTGTCTCCGCCGAAGTTGCAACCACTAAGGAAAAGAGTCGCGGTGACCGCGACGACCCCCAGAATTCGACAAATCAAGCCGGACATACGCATTGGATATTTGCCTGCAAAAGATCGGTTTTCAACTCTCTACCTGATCCGTAAATCCAAAATATCCAGGCCAAACCGACCACCCTCGTGGCAACCGACCCAAGACACCGCTCGAGGAGCAAGTCTTGAGCTGGGGAGGAACGCACAAAAAGAAAATACCCTTGCCTTTCAGTTATTTTTGGCTTTCGCCCATTCGATAAGTAAATAGTTGTGCCGCCACGAAACTGCGCAACGGCGAGGCGTAAAAGAAACATTGCCCAGTGATCCTTCCAACGGTTTCCCCCATCCGCCTGCTTATCGCGGCGCTGGTAACTTTACCGGTGCTGTATCTGGATTTTCTCACGTACCAATCGGGAAATAACTGGCTTGGCGTCGTGATTCTGGGCCTGCTGGCATTGGGCCTCTATATTTATCTCAGTCCACGTGCCTACACTTTCCGCTATTTGTTTCCCGGTCTGTTCGCTTTTTCGCTCTTCGTTATTTTTCCGCTGCTTTACACCGTCTACCTCAGTTTCACGAAATACAGCTCCAGCCATTTGCTTTCGTACCAGAACGTGGCGGAACTCCTGGAACAAGATTCATACATCGTCCCGGACACCCCTTGCTATGACTATGTCCTGTATCGGCAAGGCAGCGCGAAATACATCCTTCTCCTGGTTGATCAGTCAAACCGAGAGCAACGGTTTCTGTCCGATCCATTCGATCTGCCACCGGGTCAGACCGTCCATTATCCAACCCAGATCAAAATCTCCGCGATTGGGCCGAGTCGCTCGATTGAGGGAGAGCCCCTCAAAATCGCACAAATCACCCGCCAGGGCCTTTTCATCCCGATGCGTGGATACCAGTTCCTCCTTCCGAATGGACAAACGCTCGAAAAGGAGGGGCTGGACCAATTTTGCTGCCGGAACAAAATCTGGAAACGAAATCCGGACGGTTCCTTTACCAATCAGAAGACCAATTCCACGATCCGGCCTGACTTTGCCCGAGGCATCTTTGTCGACGAAAAAGGCGAGCAGATCGAAATAGGGTTCCGCGCGTTTACCGGATTGGACAACTATATCAAGATAGTCACTGATCCCGAGATCCAACTCCCATTTGTCCGCATTTTCCTTTGGACGGTAGCCTTTTCAGCGATTTCGGCGGCAGGCGCTTTCGCGATTGGGATGGTGCTGGCCGTTATCCTGGAATGGAAAGAAATGCGGCTTCGGAAGGTCTACCGGACCTTGCTGATACTTCCCTACGCGGTACCGGCCGTTCTGTCGATCTTGATCTTCAAAGGTCTATTCAACCAAGAGTTCGGAGCGGTGAACGAATTTCTCCACGCCGTGTTCAGGTTCGCGCCCCAATGGGAAACCAATCCGTGGGGCGCTCGAGCGATGGTTCTGTTGGTGAATCTCTGGCTTGGCTATCCTTACATGATGCTGATCTGCACCGGGATGCTGCAATCGATTCCGAGCAGCATTTACGAGGCCAGCGCCATTGAAGGCAGCAATCCTTTCACTGATTTCTTCCACATCACCCTTCCCCTTGTCCTTCCGCCCCTTTTGCCGGTGCTCATCGCCAGTTTCGCCTTCAATTTCAATAACTTCTCCGTGATTTACCTTTTGACTAACGGAGGACCAAAAATGGGCGGCGGCGGTAACGCCGGGGAAACCGATATTCTGGTAAGCTATACTTACAGCCTGGCGTTTCGGAGTTCGGAGAATAACTACGCACTGGCCAGCGCGATTGCGACCCTGTTATTCTTCCTGGTTGGTACTTTAGCCTGGATCAACTTGCGGATGAGTTCCCGGCGAATCGTTTATTAACGCGACCAGAAGCAAGCCAACACCCCCGAGTATGAAACCATCCCAGAGACTTCGGTTGAAAAAAACCCTGGCTCACGGGTTTTTGCTGGTCGCACTCGCCCTGGTCGTGCTTCCCTTTCTTATGGTGGTGGTGGCCTCGTTGCGAAAAGGGAACTTCCCACCAAACAGTCTTTGGCTGAACCCGGATCAATGGAGCCTCGAACACTGGAAATATGTCCTCAACATTCCTTATTCCGAGATCGTAAACCCGAGCACCGGCGAAACCAGGATGGTCCAACCTCCGACCCCGCCGCTGCACTGGCTTTGGAATTCGGTTTTCGTTTCGGCCGTCTCTTCGGCGGGAATCATTTTGCTCTCCAGCACGGCAGCCTACGCTTTCGCCAGGATGCGATTCAAGTTCCGCGGCCATATCTTGCAATCACTGCTTATCCTGCAGATGTTCCCAGCGGTACTCGCGTTGACCGCTTATTATACAATTCTTGATTCCGTTGGCCGGCACCTCGAATGGTTAGGTCTTAACACCTTACCCGGTTTGATCGCGATTTACCTGGCCGGCGTCTCAACCAACATCTGGATGATCAAAGGATATTTCGATACAATTCCCGCCAGCATGGAGGAGTCGGCTCGGATCGACGGAGCATCCCCGTTTCAGACTTTTGTCCGTATCCTCCTGCCGGTCAGCGCTCCCATCTTTGCCGTCGTCTTCATTTTATCCTTTATTTACACAATGTCTGAGTATCCAGTTGCATCTGCAGTGCTCGGAACCCCAAAAACTTGGACACTCGCGGTCGGTGCAAGCTCGCTCCTCCGAGAACACGAAAAGCTTTGGGGTCATTTTGCTGCGCTTGCGGTCTTGAGTGGCGTGCCAATTACGGTAATGTTTCTACTTTGCCAACGCTTTGTTATTGGCGGGCTGACGAGCGGTGGTATTAAAGAATAACCTCAACTCCCCTAGAACGACTATGAGTCAAGGATCAGTACACATCAAAGATCTGGTTAAAACCTATACGGACGACCGTGGTCGACCGACATTCACCGCTGTAAAAAACATCAACCTGGACATCGACAACGGCGAATTCATGGTCCTGGTCGGGCCATCCGGTTGCGGGAAAACCACGACGCTTCGCATGGTCGCCGGCCTAGAGAAGATTTCGAGCGGAACCATCTCTATCGGCGATCGGGTGGTAAACGATCTGGAACCGAAAGATCGGGGTATAGCGATGGTATTTCAAAATTACGCGCTCTACCCGCACATGACGATCTTCAATAATATGGCGTTCGGGCTGCAACTCGCCAAAAAGAAGAAAGATTTCATTCAAGAGACAGTCACCCGAACATCCCAGGCCTTGGGTCTCAATCAGATGTTGGACCGTAAGCCACAAGCTCTCTCCGGCGGTCAGCGCCAACGGGTCGCGCTCGGACGAGCCATTGTGCGAAATCCGGTAGTTTTTCTATTCGACGAGCCGCTCTCCAATCTCGATGCCAAAATGCGCGTCCAGATGCGGTCAGAAATATCGCGGCTTCACGGACAGCTGGGTTCGACCATGATTTACGTCACCCATGACCAGGTAGAAGCCATGACCATGGGCGATCGCATCTGCGTCATGAAGGATGGTATAATCATGCAGGTCGCTGATCCGCTCACTCTTTACCGGAAACCGGAAAACCTGTTCGTGGCCGGATTTATTGGAAGCCCGCCGATGAACTTGCTCCGTGGCAAAGTTCAGAAGCAAAATTCCGGGTTGGTTTTCACTGAGACCGGGGAACAGAACGCTATCTCGATCCCAATCAAGGGTCCGCTGGAATCTTTGGTGTCAAAATACGTCGATAAGCCAATCGTCTTAGGGGTGCGCCCGGAACATATTACGGAGGAAAGCAAAAACGGCTCCCACGTCCCCCTCACATCGGCGGTCGATATCGCCGAACCGATGGGTTCGGAGTCTCTCGTGTATATGAAAGCTGGAAGCGGAAGTTTTATCGCCAAAATTCATGGAGAGAAATTATTCCATCAGGGGCAGCCGCTGACGGTTTACGTCGATACCGGCAAAATACTCCTTTTCGATCCCGAAACGGAAGCTGTGATCCGCTAACCACCCCCTGCCATCCCTATGCGCCAAATCCTTGAAACCGAACAATACGTTCAGGTGCCGCCGATGATGATGTCTGATCCGTTTTATCGGATTACCTATTTGATAAAGGAAGAGATCCGGAAATACAAATGGCTGGAAGGGGAAAAGGGCCGTCAACTCACCTGGGAAGAAGCTCGCGCCGAGTGGACCAAACAGCATCAGAAAAAATACGAGTCATTCCTGATTGACACTCTCAAGTTCCCGGAGATCGAATCGGGTGCTTGATCAATTACCGTAACTCTTGACTAAGACGGAAGCGCGCAGGTTCGCTTCCGTCTTTTGTTTTTTCGGCCGGGATCGTTGAAATCTGTGCCTCTTCGCTTCGGTTTTGCCCTAAATCTGTGGCTGCATGTCTGAACGTCTCTTTAATTGGCTGACCTCGCGCGGCGCTGGCGTTCTTCTTCATCCGACTTCGCTTCCCGGACCCACCGGTATCGGTACCCTGGGCCGATTCGCCTTTCAATTCGTGGACTTCCTGGCAGACACCGGCATGAAGTATTGGCAGGTCTGCCCGCTGGGCCCGACCGGGTTTGGTGATTCTCCCTATCAGTGTTTTTCTGCTTTCGCTGGAAATCCCTACTTGATGGACCTTGAAGAACTCGTGCATGACGGTTTTCTCGAGGCAGGCGACATCGAACCGTTAGCGACTCTCTCAGAGAAAGCTGTCGACTACGGCGCTCAATGGGAACTCCGTTGGCTCATCCTCCGGAAAGCGTTCGAAGGGTTTCGAGTAAAAGCCAGCTCGGATCAGCAAACAGTCTTCGCCCAATTCCGCCAAACCAATTCGGAATGGCTCGAGGCGTACTGCCTATTCATGGCCCTGAAATCACAATTCAACAGCCGATCCTGGCAGGAGTGGCCCAGCGATTTCCGCTACCACGCGATGGCTAAGCAACTATCGCCAACCAAAGAGCTCGAAGACCAAGTTTCCGCTTACGCTTTTTATCAGTTCAAGTTTTTCCAGCAATGGGACAAACTGAGACGGTACGCGGCCGATCGGAAAATCCAGATTTTCGGTGATATCCCGATTTTCGTCGCCATGGATAGTGCTGACGTCTGGACTCACCCGGAACTTTTCCAGATGACGGAAGATCTTAAACCAACCGGCGTCGCTGGGGTGCCTCCCGACTATTTCGCAGCCGATGGGCAGCTCTGGGGTAATCCCCTTTACGCATGGGAACGCCACGCCAAGGATGGTTACGCTTGGTGGCTCGCCCGTCTGCGGGCCAGCTTCCAGCTCTATGATGTGGTCCGGATCGATCATTTTCGCGGCTTCGACGAATATTGCCGGATTCCGCCTGACGCCAAAAACGCCCGTGAGTACCGCTGGGACCCAGGTCCCGGTCTGGAACTCTTCCAAGTCATCCAGAAACAATTCCCCGAAGCAAAGCTCGTTGCGGAAGATTTAGGCGTAATCACCGAATCGGTGCGCCGCTTGGTGAATCAGGCCGGATTACCTGGGATGAAGATCTTGCAGTTCGCGTTTGAAGGCGCAACCGAGTATCTACCGCACAATTGCGTGCCAAATAGCGTGCTATATCCCGGAACACACGATAACGATACATGCCGCGGCTGGCTCGCCATCCAGCCTCCAAACGTTAAAGATTTCGTTCACCGGTATCTTCGCGCGAAAACGAAGATCGTGTGGGAAATCATTCGTGCCGGTTATGCTTCCGCATCCAGGATCTTTATTGTCCCGATGCAGGATCTGCTAAACTTGGGAAGCGAAGCGCGAATGAACACGCCGGGCACCCCTTCCGGGAACTGGCGTTGGCGATTCACCTCCGACCAGCTCGAAGGTTTGAGGAAAGATCGCGGCGAAGAACTCCGCGAATACGCGAGACTGTTCGAGAGGTGAAGAAAATGCGGATCGCGGAATGTGAAATCCTGCATCGGATTAGGGCAGCACCCGCAATGCTTCTACCGGGTCCGAATTTCGGGTGCCACATTCCGCGTTCCGCAATCCGCATTCCGCATTTTCTCAATCCGCGTTTCTTAGCCCGGCAACGGATATCGCCCGGTCAGAGCCCTTACCTTCTGACGAACGCTGGCCAGCGCTGATTCATCGCCGCCAGAGCGAAAGACGTCATCGATCAAATCAGCGATCTCCATCATCTCTTCTTCCTTCATGCCTCGCGTGGTGACTGCAGGAGTACCAACTCGAATGCCTCCGCCCTTTACCACCGGCTCGGTATCGAACGGGATCGAGTTCTTATTCACGGTGATCCCGGCGCGATCCAGGGTTTCCTGCGCCTGCTTCCCGTTAAGTCCTTTCGATCGAAGGTCGACCAACATCAGATGATTGTCGGTGCCTCCGGATACGATACGGAAGCCCTTGCGTTCCAGGCTGGCTGCCAAAGCTTTGGCGTTGCTCCTGATCTGTTGCTGATAATCACGAAACGCGGGTTGCAGCGCCTCATGGAAACAAACCGCTTTTGCCGCGATCACGTGCATGAGAGGACCGCCCTGCACTCCAGGGAACATCAAGCTGTCAATCGCCTTAGCCTGTTCCGGTTTGCACATGATAATTCCCCCTCTTGGTCCGCGCAGACTCTTGTGAGTTGTTGAGGTCACAAAATCAGCAATTCCAACAGGCGAGGGATGAATGCCAGCCGCCACCAACCCCGCAATGTGGGCAATGTCGACAAACAGGAGCGCGCCAACCGCATCGGCGATCTCTCGCATCTTTTTGAAATCAATAATTCGCGAATAGGCAGACGCTCCGGCCGTGATCATCCGTGGCCGATGCTCTTCGGCCAACCGGGCAAGAGCTCCGTAATCGATACGCTCCGTTTCCCGGTCGACTCCATAATGCGTCACTTCATAAAAGCGACCCGAAAAATTTGCCTTATTTCCATGGGTCAAATGGCCCCCATGTGACAGGTCCATGGTTAAAATGCGGTCTCCCGGTTTGAGTGCGCTAAAGTAGACCGCCATATTTGCCTGGCTTCCGCTATGCGGTTGCACATTGACGTGTTCCGCTCCAAACAGCTTCTGCGCCCGCTCGATCGCCAATCGCTCGACCTGGTCGACGAATTCGCACCCGCCATACCAGCGGCGACCCGGGTAGCCTTCCGCATACTTATTCGTCAGGACCGATCCTTGGGCTTCCATCACCGCACGGCTAGCAAAATTCTCCGAAGCGATCAGTTCGATGTTCTCGAATTGCCGCTGCCGCTCCCGTTCGATCGCGTTAAAAATTTCCGGATCGACTTGATCCAAGGATTGATTTCCGGGCTGGTCGTTCATTGCGCCCGATGTCAGCCTCTCGTTAATTCCCTCGCTCATTATAAATTCCAGTAAACCCGGCAGCGCATTTTGGATCGTATCTCGCGCTTCCTCATACGCGTCAATACCCAGTCCGATCGGGTCAGCGATATCGAACGATGCGGCGCCAGGTTCAAATTCCCGCAACAAATACGTCTTCTCCGCCGCCTCCGGATACTGATAAAAAATAGAATCCAGATGGTTCCGCGTCATCGCAATAATCCAGGTGGCTTCCTGGACAAGCTTTTCAGTGAGCGGCTTACTTCGAGTGCCCGAGATATCGATTCCCTTCTTTGCCAGTACTTCGACGGCGTCGGGACTCGGGCTTTGCCCGGGATACGTACTCACACCGGCTGAAGACACCTTTAGATCGGGCCGGCCCGCAATCATTTTGCGGAAAAGACCCTCTGCCATAGGACTTCGACAGACGTTCCCAGTACAAACAAATAAGACCGTTCTTTGCAGACTCAAAGTCCGGGAAACTGCCATGCTCACTTGGGCAGATCAAGGGCAGACGGGGTGGAATGCGGATTGCCGATTGCGGATTCTGAAATACTTACGGCGGCAAGGATCTGAAGGAACTCACGGGCGCATCAGCTCAATTGAAAAAACGCAGTCGCTACCCCCTCTGCGTACACCCTTTATTTCTGTCACGCATTGGGAACGCAACGGGAATCGCGGCGGAGGATTGAGGACTCGAGCTAACGAAGAATGGTAGCAAGATTACCGCTTGAGCGGCCTGATTGAAGGAGATAGCATTTGCCGGTTGAATCCAGTATCCGCTTACGATTACATCCAGGCACTCTATCGATTGTGTCTTGTTCAATCGGGTTCCGATACAGCAGCCGAGAGCGCCGTTCGCGATATCCTGGTTGAAGCCTTCAAGACGGCTGATCGCGATTTAGCGAAAGTTGATTTCGACGGTCTTTTTCGCGCAGCGTTTCAGCGTCGCGATTCCTACGCTAAAACAGCGAATAACCAGCTAACCGATTGGCCGCGAGTTCTTCACTCTCTTCCCGAGCCCCAACGTTCCACCCTAACTCTGTTTTATTTGGAAATCTTGCCTCTTGCTTTTGTTGCCGAGATTACTAGCTCGTCGATTGAACAGCTGGCCGACACGATCCGAGAAGCGCGTTCGGCGCTCGCCAGGCCTCGCCCATAGCACCATGCCAAGCAGACTGTTTCCGCTTATTCGACCGGTTTACGAAAATGAGCCCGAGCTTGAATTGGCCAGCACCGAGGCCAGCAACAACGCCGAGCTGAGTGTAGTCCTGGAACGTCAGATCGCCTTCGATAATGAAATTGTCGATCAGCTTCGGATGCTCGCGCTCAGTGATGCTCAGATCGAGAAGCTTGAACGTTCGTTAGCCGAAGACTACGGCCAGCCCGCCCAGCCACCCATTATCACGGCTCCGGCGACCGCTCAGCTCCCGGGCCCTATCGGATCCGGCAGAGCAGCTCAGACCGTGGCGCAACCAGACCCGGAAAAGAAACCGGAAGAAGAGGAGGAAGAGGAGCAGCCGCGCGCGCGTCCGCTCACGATCTTTTTCGCCATCGGGGTTGGATTAATCGCCACTATCTGCCTCATCGGCTATATCGTCTGGGACCAGATGAATTCGTTCCAGGGGGCAGATCGCATCACCGATCTCCTGAACTCCGCAAACGGCCTTACCGGCGACGAGTTCGAGGCTGTGCAGACCACCACTGACTCTTTGAAGGATTGGTTTCTGCTCAAGAACGAACACTTTACCGTGCCGAAAGAGTTTGCGGCCACTCGAACGATCGCGTGTCGGGTGTTTCAATTCCACAATGCCGACGTGGGCCAGGTCATGGCCAAAGACGACCGGGAACTGCTCTACTTTTTGTTCGATTCGGCCGATCTCGGTGTGCAACTTAAAGGGGGGAAATGGGAAATCGTGGAGGGTGAACGACTCGTCGGTGGGGTCACCGTAGTCGAAGGCACCTGCTTCGTTGTCGCTTTTCGAGGCAAGCACGATGAAATGCAGACTTATTTGGCCAAGAGAGCAACGTCGGCGAATCAGTAACCGATGAGAAGTGATTGGTGACCGGCGGTTAGCCTACTCCAACGATCCTCCAGACCGTTTTAAAAGCGCGAAATCCGTGATCCCCCTCTCACCTCTCACGATCCGCATTCCCGGCGCTGACAGCGCTATCATCGGCGCTCCAGAGCCGCCGCACCATCGCGTGATAGGGCCGGGCGACGATATACCCGACGCAGTTGGGCTTTCCGCAGTTACACGGAAACCGGGTCACTTCGGTTGGCTCGAATCCGTAATCGATGGTGATTTCTTCATTCCGTGCGATCGAGCGTGAACTTATGATCATCGGGACACCTTCCCGGTATTCGAAATATGCTGAGGGATCACAAGAGTAGTTGAAAAAGCGGCCAAGACCATTGCCGGTTGAACCGTCCAACACTCTTCCGTCTGGCAACTCGAGCAAATTCCCGTTACCAGCCGCTAACTCAAGTTTGACCTGCTCTGGACTCAAAATCTTGCCTTCGTAATGGGCAAGAACCTGGCCGACAGCGATCAATCGATTCGCGAACACTCCAATACCGTGAATATTAGAATTTCTCGTAGAGACATGCTTTCCTTCCCACCAGCGGAGGTGTATACTTCTGAACATGGTCGAAGTCCTCGGTATCTTGGGCTTCCTTGGTTGGCTATTCCTGGTTTTCTGTGAATGGCTAAGCCACCTGCCGGTCTTTGCCGCGTTGGTGGTCGGCGCAATCGCGGCACCGATTCTGGCTGTGGCTGACTTCCGAAAAAATCTTCGCAAACTACAGCTACCAGGCCTCTACGCAAATCGTGAACCCATACCGCCGGAACGCTTTTCCTGGCTGCTCCGGCGAGGATGGTTGCACCGATCAATCGGGTGGTCTTTCGTGATGGCGGTCGGTGGATGGTACAACGCGGCGACTCTACCCGCATCGCTTTCCTTCGACGCCGAATCCGTCGTCGGATGGATCAACGCCATCGTGGGTATTGCCGGTTCCGCACGTTTCTTCAGTACCTCGGTGCTTTTCTTGCACGCTGCACAGTGGTTTGACTCAATGAGCCCGAGCCTCATCGGCTTTCTCCGGCTGCTCATGTATCGTCTCTCTGATAATTACGAATACCTCGGCCACCGCAAAACCGATCCGGAACGGGAAAAGGTATACTAACCCGTATCCGGCGAGCGCAGCGCCCGTACTCTCGCCGGTCCGGGCCTCATCCAAGTTACTCCGTGTGCACCGTCTCCCATATAATGATGACGTCGTTGCATTCAAAATGGGCCACTGATAAGGCAGCGGTTCGAGCCGGACTGGCGGAAGGACGGGAGCATATCTGAATCGATGCGTAACCGATCCGGCAGCGCCCATTCGCGTCAACGTAGGGTTTAGAAGTATGCGCTGAGGACTCGTCCCGCAAGGGACCCGATGACCTCCGACCTTCGCGATCGTGATCGCGACCTCTTATGTTGACTCGTATGGACAGTCGCCGGCCCATTTTCAACGCAACCTCCGGGCCGGACGAGATCACCATTATATGCGAGATGGTGCACTAGCTTGCCCAACGATCGCCGTAGCAACGCTCGGAGTATCTATCACTCTACCCAGCCTGGGTATTGGATGAATACTGCAGAAAATATTTCACTCTGATTCGGGAATATTAGAAAATGCCCGTTCTCTATTCTGGGCAAGCCAATAGCATTTTAGGCGATGCAGCATTCTACGATCTGAAGGTCTACTTCGATAAAATATGCAAAAGGCGCGTGTGCTTATACTCGGTAGAGGATTTGGCGGTGTCTATACTGCCCTTGAATTCGAAAAGCGTAGTGATCCTGATTTTGAAATCACCGTTGTCAGCGAATAAAATTTTTCCTGTTCACACCGATGTTGCACGAGGTCGCTGCCAGCGACCTGCTGCGCGCCAACACCAAAGTAACCGCGGTCGCCTCACGAGAGATAACACTGAGCGACGGCACTTCGATTACAAGTTTTACACTAGTTTGGACCGCTGGCTCTTCGCCCCACCCGCTGTTGGACCAACTTAATCTGCCAAAAGAGCATGGACGCATCAAGGTCAACGCCAACCTGGAAGTGGCAGGGATGCAGGGCACCCACAAATTTTCTGCCGTTCCAACAAACTGCTGAACCGGCCGGCGGTGCATGATAAACCCAGATCCAAGGTCTTTTGATCATGCCGGCTGGCAGCGCCAATTCCGCTTCCACTTCGGCGCGCGAGACCGCGCCATCCCACCAGGGACAGATCGTCAAGAGAGCGCCGGAGAGTTCTACACTGATGCCGTCAAGAAAGAGATTTGCGGCTTTCGCGTCGTAAAGCCAACCTGCTACCGCTTCGCCGGCGGCATTGCGGCTGTCCAGATCGTGATTGCCTGAGCACACGACCACTCTGGTCTCCTGTAGGAGACGATAGAGATATTTCTCGATCACCGCGATTTGAATGTCAGGGTCCAGCGCCGAACTCAGATCGAGTAAATCACCGCCGATGATAATCGGATCGTACTTAGTCGCGTTGGCCATCACCCAATCAAACTGTTTGAGCGTGTAATGCAGGTCGGCGACAAAGAGCATCTTCATGCAACGCCAGGAACTATGCCCAAAACCAGCGCTACGTGTCGATATTCGATCAGACGGCCGCCTCCGCTTGTTATTTGCCGCCGCGATCGAAACGGATGCTTCGTAATAAACTGCTGATCGCCGTTGAGCTATCCGCAGCTATTATCGATTTTCCTCGTCTCAATCGCATCCTTGCCATTCTCCATTTTCCCACTATTTTCCTCGACTCGATCAGACGGAAGGGTGGCAGAGTGGTCGAATGTACCTGACTCGAAATC
>WNFQ01000325.1_pt1 | contig 37433 bp, 30 predicted proteins | sample 5400171 | NCBI WGS metagenome assembly WNFQ01 (sample SAMN13153356, study PRJNA577476) | soil metagenome | isolation source: 20 cm soil under Madrone tree | place: USA:California | collected 2016-06-14
AGCTTTGTCTAGCATTACTGGCGCGTCGAGCCGAAGGCTTTGGGTTGTAGGCGGACTCCTATTGGCGGCCATAGCGATATTAGCTTGGGTGATCGTGCCAGTCATTCGCCGCCATGCTTTCAACGTTCCGCGGCACTTGCGGCTAGACGCTCCGTCCCCTGCCGCCACCACCGATGCTGCCGCACTCAAGCCGAGACTGGCGCCAGCCCAATCCATAAGTGTACAAGGAGAACCCAGCGGTGTACAAGGCAACGGGTTTGTTGGTGGACCGCGCCAAATTTCGGTCGAATTAAAGCCCTGGACGCCCTCATTGCGACACAGCGTTGTGCCTGCGAGGCAATTGAGCAGTTCTTTTGATCGCTTGAAAGAGCGGAAAGCGAAACCTTCTCGGACTCCCGCTCCTCGTGAACCCGACCGCGACTTGACCCCGCTTGCCGAGCCAGACTTTGAATCAGCAGTCGGACCAGTGCTCGAACAAACACCAGAGATCTTGCAATCAGCCCCCTCGCAAACAACTGAAGTGGTTGCTGCTTTAGCAAGAAGTGAATCCGTAGAAGTTCCTACGATCGCACCGCAAGCGCCGAATCAGATTCCAGAACTGGCTGACGAAATCAAATTCTCTATGCCTGAGGCGTATGAGTCTCCCGCAGAGTCGAAAGAAGCGGCGTTGATCCCGGAGGAGCCGAGTGAGGCTTTTTGGGACACAGAGCCTGCATGGCCCGCCGTAGAAGCTTCAACAGAGGTTCCAGTTGAATCGATTGGCCAAGAGCAACTCGAAGAAATCGTATTAAGTGCTAATGAGTCACCAGCAGCGGAAGCCACGATTGAGCCGATATCCGATTTCGCAAGTGCTCCTTCCAGTGACCCCGTATTTCCGCAAACAACCACACCCGCAACCATGCCAGAAACAACCCAAACTCCAATTGCTCCAGTAAACAAAGCTCCAGCGCCCGCCGCGCCGGTGGCGAAGCCGCAACCACCTGCTGCCGCGATGCAGACGTCCGTACAGCTCACTTTCTCTTTCGAGATTGCAGCCATGCAATTGACGCCGAGCTTTAAGATGGGCGTCTTGAAAGTGCGTCCAATATCGAAGCTCGTTACGATGCGTTTGCCCTCGCCTCAACGCGCTCAATCTGCGTTGAACTTGCAGGTCGCCTTCGAAGTCGTAAAAATTCAGCCTGTCGCAGGCGCGTTGGGCACTCTTCGCGTGGTTCCTTCGCAACAGCAGCGGCCCACGATGGCCGGCATGCCGTCATTCGCCGTGGCAGGATTCCAAGTTGTCCCGAATTCTGAAACCGCACCGGTCCAACTCACCCCGTCGCAGCAGGGACGCGCATCTGTGTTCATCACAGTCCCGTTCCAAATAAGCACGCTCGAGTTTTCGCCGTCGCTTGAAATCGCATCCGTGATTCTGAATTCGAACTCCAAACAGGTCGTCGTTCAGTTGCCTGGCGGCGGAGCGGGCCCAGCCGAAGGCGCGCCGATGTTTGAGATCGCGAATCTCGAGCTTGGCGAGAACGGCGAAATCGCCATGATGCAGCTGAACCTCCTTGGCGGCCCGAAGCGCGCCTGAGGCGCGCACTCCGCGCGTTTATTTTCCACAGATCTCATGTGACCTGTCGGACACATGGGAAATGGGCACAATCATTTCCAGTTTAGCGAACGCAACTGGTTCGGGAGAAACTTTCCATCTTTCCGAACCAGTTTGCCGTCAAAATAAATTTCTCCACCGCCGTAATCGGGACGCTGGATGCTTACCATGTCCCAATGAACCTGGCTTCGGTTGCCGTTGTCTGCTTCCTCGTAAGCTTGTCCTGGCGTAAAATGAAATGAGCCAGCGATTTTTTCATCGAACAATATGTCGCGCATCGGGTGGAACACGCGGGGATTAAACCCAAGCGAGAACTCGCCGACGTAACGGGCTCCCGGGTCTGAGTCGAGAATCTTATTCAGCTTTTGCGTCTCGTTGCTCGTCGCAGTGACGATCTTCCCGCTTTTGAATTCCAAACGGATGCCGTCGAAAGCAGTCCCCTGATAAATACTCGGCGCATTAAACGTCACATGGCCCTCGACCGAATCTTTCACCGGGCAGCTGAAAACTTCCCCATCGGGTATATTGCGGTCGCCACCGCAGATAATGGCTGGAATTCCCTTGATACTGAAGCGCAGATCGGTGTCGGGACCCTGGACGTGGACACAGTCCGTCTTTTCCATCAAGTGCTGGAGCGCCTTCATCCCGGGCTGCAGTTTGCGATAGTCCAACGTGCAGACATCGAAATAGAAATCTTCAAATGCTTCGGTACTCATTCCGGCGAGCTGCGCCATTGAAGGAGTCGGCCAGCGTAAGACTACCCACTTGGTTTTTTTAACCCGCTGGTCTTGTACCGGGCGCATTTTTCGGCCGATCAATTTCATTTTCTCCGGAGGCACATCGGATAATTCCGTAATGTTGTCGCTGCCGCGCATTGCAATGTACGCATCCATTTTTTTCATTCGCGCCAGCTCATGGCTTGCCATCAAATTTAATTGTCGGTCCGACGCTTCGATTGCGAGCGCGCGATTCACTCGGGTGCGGTAAGTCTGCGCAAATGGCACTCCGCCGGCTTTCCGCACCGCCCGTATCAGCGCAATGGTCATTTCATCGGGAATATCGAATGCCTCAATGAGAACTGTTTCATTGCGCTTGAGGCGAATGGAATATTCCACCAGAAGTTTTGCGAGTTTGTCGAATCGGTCGTCGTGCATAGGCGCTTATCATTCCACCAGCCTGACCGGATGCAACTTAGGGCAAGGCATCACGCCTTAATAATTTTCGCTGCGAATGCGCCATCAAAACCGTCGCGAAAAGGCAACGAAAATGTTTCCGTTTCCAAGCGCAGGATCGGCATCTCCGTGAGGATTTGGCGTGCGATTTTTTCGTTCTCTTCCGGCTCAAGACTGCACGTGCTGTAAACAAGCACGCCGTTTGATTTTAGCAGCGGGATGAGCGCCCGGACGATTTCGATCTGCAGCTGTTGCATGCGGGCAAAATCGGCCTGTCGCAAGCGCCACCTCAGGTCCGCGCGTCTGCGCATCACTCCGGTGTTGCTGCACGGCACATCGACTAGGATGCGATCAAATGGTGCCAGTGTCGCGATGTCCGCTGGGACGTCACCGTGTGTCCAGTCGTGACGAAAAATCTGCACAATCCTCGCTCCGAGACGCGTCATGTTCTCCTTCAGTATTTCCAGCCGCTCGGGATCGCGATCGCACGCCACGATTGTTCCCAGGTTTTGCATAAGCTCCGCGACGTAGCCGGTCTTTCCGCCAGGCGCTGCACATGCATCCAGGACTTTTTCTCCGGGCTTTGGACCCAAAAGCTGGCACGCAATCACCGTGCTTGGGTCTTGAATGTAGCAGTGGCCTCGCCTGACAGCGCCTGTCGGCAGCGTGTCAAATTCCACAAAATCAGAACTACGCGTCAATGGCCGGGATGTTGGATAAAGCCGCAGAAACTTGTGGCGGTCGATTTTTAGGCGGTTAATCCGGCCGTAGACCGGCGCAGGGAGATTATTCCATTTGCACAATGCTTCCGCCTGTTCTGGGCCAAACTGCTGCTGCCAGCGTTCGATGAGAAATTGCGGGTGCGATGTTCGAACAAACAGGGGCTGCGCGTTCGCGCTGGCGAGCAGCTCGCTTTGTCGCCGCGTCGCTGTCCGCAGCATGGCATTGATCAGGCTTCGCTGCTTTTTCGGAGCAAGCTCCACCGTCTCGTGAACTGCTGCGTGCGGGGCGGTCTTCAGGAAAAAAAGTTGATACAACCCGAGTCGCAGAATATCGCGAAGATCGCTCTGAACTCGCGAAGCGCGTAGGCAACCGATCCAAAAATCAAGCAACGTTAAATTGCGCAGCGACCCGTAAAATAGTTCCAACGCAAACGCCCGATCGGAAGGCGGAAGCTCCGCCTTCGCGAGAAGCCCTGAAATGATCGAGTCGGCGAAGCGCTTTTCTTTTCGCCACAATTGCAAGGCTGCCAGCGCAATTTGGCGAGCAGAGAGCCGCGCCATAGTTCCCGCGGCTACTGCGGCTTCACGCTGGCGCGTCCGATCGAATAATAATGAAAGCCTAGTCGCCTCATCGTTTCAGGATCCAAGAGGTTTCGCCCATCGAAGACGATTGGCGTCGTCATTTTCTCTTTCACGATTTCGAGGTCCACATTGGCAAATTCATTCCATTCTGTAGCGATCACCAGCGCTTCGGCGTCGGTCACTGCTTCAAGGGCCGAAGAAACAAATTCTGCGTCGGCGATTGCCTTTATCGCGCGGGCCTTTTGCATCCCCTTTGGATCGTAGACAATCACATGCGCTCCTTCGCGCAGCAGGTGTGTCACCAGCTCTATTGCTACTGACGAACGCACGTCGTCTGTGTCTGGCTTGAACGTGAGTCCCCAAACGCCAATCCGCTTCTCCCGCAAAACCCACAGTGTCTCCCGTATCGTTTTCAGGAAGCGCTCCTTTTGAGCGTTGTTTATGCGTTGCACTTCCTTAAGCAGATCGAACGGAGTGCCAAGCCGCTCGCTGATCGTAATGAAAGCAGCAATATCTTTGGGGAAACAGGAACCGCCGTATCCAATTCCAGGGTTAAGGAAATCGCGGCCAATACGATGATCCATTCCAATTCCGTCGGCGACTTTTTCAACATCGGCGCCGCTCGCCTCACAGATCGCGGAGACCGCATTGATGTACGAAATCTTCAACGCCAGAAACGAGTTTGCGCAATGCTTGATGAGCTCCGCGCTGTTAATGTCAGTCACCAGCATCGGCGCCATAAATGGCTCATAAACCTTCTTCATGAGATCGATGGCACGTTCGCTTTGCGCTCCGATCACAATGCGATCCGGATGCATCAGATCGTGCACTGCACAGCCTTCGCGCAGGAATTCGGGATTGCTGACCACATCAAAGTTCGCGCCGTGGCGGTTATACCTTTTGATTGATTCCGCCACTTTTTCGCCCGTTTTTACCGGGACTGTGCTCTTGTCAACAATCACGCGATAATCGGTCAATACGCCTGCGATTTCCCGCGCAACTTTCTCGAGAAAACTAAGAATTTCCCGCGCCACTTTTTCCAGAAAACTGAGATCGACATCGCCATCGGGCTGCTGCGGAGTGGGAACAGCAATGAACACAATTTGTGAATTGTTTACTCCTTCTTCAATGCTCCCAGTGAACCGCAACCGGCGCGCTGAGACGTTGCGATGAATAATCTCTTCAAGTCCCGGCTCGTAAATTGGCACCTCGCCGGCTTGCAGTTGCTTGACCTTTTGCGCGTCGTTGTCGACGCAAATCACATTATGACCGACATCGGCGAAACAGGCGCCCGTCACCAAGCCAACGTAGCCAGAACCGATAATTGAAAGATCCATGAAGAATGGTGCGGGCGAATCACCGGCAGCACAAGTCGCGGAATTCGACCAGAGACGTCAGGTTTCCGGTGCTGTGGCTTATTGGCCCTGGGACGTGGGATCGAAGTTAAGGTCAAAGCCAAATTTCGGGAAGGCCTTGAGCGTTACGGTGAAAAGAAGGCCATATTCTCTTACTCCCTGATTGTCACGGATTACGCCACCGACAGAAGCGACCCAACTCGATAGATCCCGGTAAACGGAGTAGCGCTGCTCTTCTAGAGTTTTCGAGGTGGCCTCATATTGCTCCTGGACTCCGACCCCCCAGTTATCGTCGATGCGATAATACCCACCGACCAGGAACAAGCTGCTGTTCTCAAAGAACGGATTACTATTCAAATAGCGATGTCCAACATTCACCTGAAGGTTGGCTATCGGTTGCACAGTGGCGTAAGTATTTACCTCGGTAAAACCCTTCGCAAAGGCCGGCACCTGAGAGTTGATTGTAAGTGACATCCACGGGAGAGGGCTGAAGCGGAGATTATTAAAGAAGTTCGAGTAGTCGGTGCGATCGTATGGATTGTCGAAGTTCACATCGAAAAAGGTGTCGAGTTCAAGCCACGTGATTGTTTGATCGTCGCGGCGAGTTTCCAGGCGATTGCGAACACCAACCCGCCAGACTGTCCAACTATCGATCGAGTCGATCGTCGTGAACTGCGGGAAATCAATTGTCCGCAACTGGGTAGAAGGCTCAAACCGATCGAACTGCAAGATTGACGTTGGGTTAGCTCCGTTCTCGTCGACGTACGAGAAGTTTGTGAATGGTTGAATAACGTGCATGAGTCCGTCCAAACCAAACGCGCGACTTTGCACATTCTCCCAAGTGCGCGAGATCTTGAACGAGGCTTCTGCGCCTGTGTTAAAAACGGTGCGAAACACATCTCCGTCGAATTTGACCGGATCGGCCAACGTTGGCGTTGGCAGAATAAAGTCAGGTATGAGCGGATTGGAGGGGGGCAGAAAGGTTGTCGATCCCAGGTCCCACGTCTTGCCATAATAAGTGCCGCGAAAGCCAACCCGCGGCACGATCGAAAGCCATCCGAAGTAGGTGTTGGGAAAAGTCAGTTGATGAAACGTATCGAAACGATCCGTGTTGTAATTCTGGAAACCTGAATTGTCGGGAAATTGTAGCCGCAAATTCGCAAAGCCGCTCTCGCCCTCATAAAAAATGGGCCCGCCAAAAAGCGGGTGACGCTTAACGTCCAGTACGACTTCCGGCAAACGTTCTGTTGTGGTGAAGAACTCATTGGCCTGAAAACGCGCGATGCCCGTGATGGTGAAAAAAGGGTTTGTCTTCGCGACCGCGACCACATTGTCGGGAACAGGATCAATGCGAAAGTCACCTTGAAAGTAGTCCTGCATGACAAATGGATCGCTGAGCTTCGTGAGATTGGCGATGCCGTAGATATCATCGGTAAAGTTCGTCCGATCTTCCAAGCTAAGCCGGTATCGGCCCGTGGGAACATCCTGCCGCGTCTCGTTCGTTTGATTCAGGTTCGGGTTTTGATCCTGAATGTAAAAGCTTTTTATCCTGGCCTGGCTGCTATTGTCCTTGCCATAGTCGATAGTAGGCTCAAGCCCGATGGCTGGCCCACGACGGCCAAAATAATCGAGTCGGAGGCGCGTGTGGATATGTTCGGTAATCGGAAAGGTGACTTGAGTGAGAAGGGACGGTCCCCACGTGCTGGTGTACGCCGGCGAAATCGTAAAGCTGAACGTGTCACTTAGTGATTGATAGAGATAAGGCCACCAGAAAATCGGGATCTTCCCGATGTACGCCGTCACGTATTGGAAGATCACGCGGTCATCCTCGTAAATTCGGATTGTTCTGGCGTGAAGACGGAAATCGGGTTTCGAGGAATCGTGCGTCGTAAAGACACCGTCCCGTACCAGATAGGCATTCTCGCCGATTGAGGTCATGTTCGCGCCACTCAAAAGATACGGCTGTGACTCGGTGCGCCCATTTATGGCCCGGAGCTTCTTGGTCTCAGTGTTGTAAACGCCGCTTTCAGCGACGTACAGGCTCGTGTCCCGATAGATTCGCACGTGACCTCTGAGGTCCACGTCGTGCGTGGTAGAGTTGTACTGTGCGTAATCGGCATAAATGTCCGTGTTGCCAAGGTGAATCGCCACATCGCCGCGCGCCGTTGCCAGCCCGTTTTCGTACGTCGTTTCCCCTGTGGAAGTGATTTCAATCGGGGCATTCTGTGGAGTTTTGATTTCTCCACGAATCAAACCGGCACTCGCGACAAGAGTGGCGACCAACAAAACCAGCATTCGCATGGCGAACCCCGAAGGTACTGCAGCATAAGCGCCATGAAAAGCCAAAACCGCCCTATAGCGAGACAAAATATCCTGGCCCAACCGCTGTGAGCGATGTTTGAAGCCGGAAGTCATTTGCCTTCTGCCTTGATTAACGCGCCAATCAACGGTTTTCTTCATCCGGAATGAGCAAGTCTATCGACCAGGTCTTCGTTAATGCAAAGCAATGGCTGCTTTTGTGGTTGGCGGGCTCGCCGACGTGGGTGGTCCAGGTGGTCTCCAGTGTGATCAACATTGGCATGCTGCTGGTCGTGTTTCTCACGCTTTTCGCGTTTATGTCGGTACTAGAACGAAAAATTCTGGGGCGAATGCAGAACCGCTACGGGCCAAATCGCGTCGGGCCGTTCGGTCTTTTTCAGCCCATCGCCGATGGGGTCAAAATGTTGATCAAGGAAGATATCGTCCCGGCGCGGGCGGACAAGATCGTACACTTCCTCGCGCCGATTCTCATCGCGGCTGTGGCGATCCTCACCCTCGGTGTGATTCCGTATGGCCGGAACATGACGCCGTTTACAATCGATGGCGGCGTTCTCTTTTTCTTTGCCGTAGGATCGACTACGGAGCTCGCAGTCTTCATGGCTGGCTGGGGCAGCAATAACAAGTTTTCGATGCTCGGGGCGATGCGTGCCATCGCGCAAATGATCAGCTACGAGCTGCCGCTCCTTATCACTGTGCTCCCGGCGGTGATGGTGGTCGGCTCGCTCATGCCCGACCGGATTGTCGCGGCACAAGCTGATTACACGTTTGGTTTGGTTCCGCGCTGGTTTGTCTTTACGCCCTGGGGCGCAACCGCGTTCATTCTGTTTTTTGTCTCAGGTCTCGTGGAATCAAATCGCACTCCGTTCGATGTTCCCGAAGGGGAATCGGAAATTGTTGCTGGTCACATGACCGAATATTCCGGGTTCAAGTACGCCACCTTTTTCATGGCGGAATACATTGGAATGTTCGCCATCAGCGGTCTTGGCATAACTCTCTTTCTTGGTGGCTGGCATGCGCCTGCGCGCGCGCTTGAGTTTGTTCCGTCGTACCTCTGGTTTTTCGCAAAGCTAAGCGTGCTGCTGTTCGTCTACATCTGGGTGCGCGGAACGCTCCCACGCACGCGTGTCGATCAAATGATGAATTTCGCCTGGAAATTCATGTTGCCGATGGCATTCACGTGCATCGTCGCGGCGGCTGTATGGCATTATGCCGGACGCGGCTTGCGGGGTTGGCTGTGGTCGCTGGTGGTGATCGCAGTTGTTTACACCGCGCTGTCGATGTTGCTCGACACTCGAAGAAAATTCGCGCCGCGCGTCTATCGCTTCGCTGAATGAACGGCCTCGCATTTATCCTCATCACTATAGTCACGCTAGCCGCGGCATTGGCGGCTGCGACGCTGCGAAGCCTAATGCACGCGGCACTCAGCTTTGCGGTAGCCTTAGTCGGAGTCGCGGCGTTTTTCTTTTTGCTGGGCGCGGAGTTTGTCGGTCTGGCGCTGGTATTCATTTACATCGGTGCGGTGGCGGTTTTGATCGTCTTCACAATTCTGCTGACACGCCGCGATATTGGAAAAACTCGCGGATTCAATTGGGGCGGCGCGATCGTTGCGGCCGCTGTGTTTGGCGGCTTGATCTGGTCGATTCTAAAGACGCAATCGCTTGCCATCGTCGCCGCGCACATGCCGCGGCTCACAGTAAAGCAAATTGGCGCAGCATTGATGACTGGTTATGTCTGGCCGTTGCAATGCGTCGGCCTTCTGCTGACTGCCGCACTAATCGGCGCTCTTATTCTCGTGCTGGAGGAGAAGCAATGAAGACCCAGCACGCCGCAGGCGTGCGCTCTCCAGATCGCCGATCTATCGCATCATGATACCGACTCTCCAAGTTTTTCTCATCGTTTCTGCCGCACTGTTTTCAATCGGCTTGCTTGCGGCGCTGAGTCGCCGCCACGCGATTTTCATCCTCATCGGCATCGAGATGATGTTGGCGGCAGCGAACCTGAATTTTATCGCGTTCTGGCGTTTTGACCCGCCGCCGAAACAACCCATCGGCGTGATGATCGCCCTTTTTGCCATCGCCATCGCGGCCGCCGAAGCCGCCGTGGGTCTCGCGTTGGTGATCGCCGTTTATCGCCATTACCGTACGACCAACGTCGATCAACTTGACCAGCTCAAAGGATGAATTCTGAATTCGTGCTCGTGCTTGTAGCAATCGCATGAGCTGGGTCGTCGATTATCTTTGGATGATTCCGGCGGTGCCACTCGCGGCCTCGCTCGTGATCCTGAGTTTGTCGAATGCGCGCCACAAAAACGCGGCCGCTCTCGCCGTAATCGGCCAGGTAGTTGCGCTCGCACTCTCGGTGCTGGCCTTTGCCGCAACGCTGCAAGTACCGGGATTCCGCGCCGTCCGGAATTTCACCTGGTTCACGTTCGGTGAGCAAACGTTGCGCCTCGGATTCGTTCTGGATCCGCTGGCTGCCGCGATGCTCGTGATGATCACGTTGGTGGGGCTTTGCATTTTTGTCTTCAGCATCGGCTATATGGCCGAGGATAAGGATTTTACCCGCTTCTTCGCGTACCTGTCGTTCTTCTCCGGCGCGATGCTCGGCTTGGTCATCGCCAATAGTTTACTGTTGCTATTCATTTTTTGGGAACTGGTTGGGCTCGCGTCCTACTTACTCATCGGATTTTGGATCGAGAAACCAAGCGCAGCGGCTGCCGCAAAGAAGGCATTTATCACCACCCGCATTGGTGACATGGGATTTTTTCTGGGAGTGCTGTGGCTCTACGGCCGCAGCGGAACACTTCTTTTTTACGACGGCGGAAATGGTTGTCTTGAAGACGGCGGCTTGGCCATGCTCGGCGCAAGCGCCACGTTTATTGCACTGCTTATCTTCTGCGGCGCGGCCGGCAAGTCGGGACAATTCCCGCTGCACGTTTGGCTGCCGGACGCCATGGAAGGTCCGACGCCAGTCAGCGCATTAATCCATGCGGCGACCATGGTTGCCGCTGGTGTGTTCCTCGTGGCCCGCGTATATCCGCTCTTCTCGTCAGGCGCGATCAACGGCGTGACGTTCTCACTTACCGTTGTCGTGTGGATTGGCGTAACTACAGCGCTAATGGCCGCGCTCATTGCGATCGCGCAGGAAGACATCAAACGCATTCTCGCCTACTCGACGGTCTCGCAGCTTGGTTTAATGATGGTTTCACTAGGCGTCGGCGGTGTTGCTGCCGGGATAATGCACCTGCTTGCGCATGGTTTTTTCAAAGCGCTCCTGTTCCTCGGGGCAGGCTCTGTGATTCACGGATGTCACGGTGAACAGGACATTCGCAAAATGGGCGGTCTGCGGAGGCTCATGCCGGTGACATTTGTGACATACGCCATCGGTATGATGGCGCTCAGCGGCGTTCCTTTGTTTTTCTCAGGTAGCTGGACGAAAGAGGAAATTCTTCATGCCACGGCGCACTGGCCGCGATCACACGCTCCGTATTACCTGATGCTTGCCGGAGTCGTTCTCACGGCGCTCTACATGACGCGCCAAGTTATCTACGTCTTTTTCGGTAACCGCCGCGCTGCTGCCGAGCGCGCGCACGAAAGCCCGCGCGTGATGACGATGCCTCTGATTGTTCTGGCGCTTTGCGCGATCTTCTTCAGCGTCGTGCTTACGCCCGCATGGCCATGGTTGCACGGGTATCTGACCGGCGAGCCAGTGCGGTTCGAGATCGCACGTTTGCTTCAGCCGATGCTGTTTATTTCGCTCGCAGTTGTTGGTGCCGGGATCGGCGTTGGCATTTGGATTTATCGCAAGGCTGGGGTGCCAGATCGAGATCGACCAGCGGACATCGACCCGCTGGAATACGCGCAGCCGGGTTTGTTTCGATTCCTCGCGAAGAAAATGTGGATCGATGAATTCTATGATCGCTCCATCATCGCATTCAGTTGGATCTGCGCGCGTTTCTCCGACTGGATGGATCGCTATTTCTGGGATGGTCTGGTCCGCGGATTTGGCGCTATTGGCCAGGTCCTCGGAACCGTTACAACCAGCGTCGATGAACGCGGAATCAATGCCGGAGTCGATGAGACGACCGCCGGCGCGCGCGGTCTGGGCCGGCTCATGTCCGCGGCGCACTCGGGACAAATCCAAACGTACCTCGGCGCGATCGCCATCGGAATGCTGGCGCTGCTTCTTCTCTACGCATGGTTGGCTTGATCACGACAATCATTTTTGTTCCGCTCATCGGAGCGCTCGCAGTCTGCACGTGGCCGGGAAGGAATGGTCGGCCAATCGCCCTGATGTTCAACGCCATCTCCGCAGTATGCGCTTTAGCGCTGTGGCGAAATCTTGATGGCACTGCGGCAGGACTTCAGTTCGTCGAACGCCATGCGTGGATTCCCGCTGTTGGCGCTGAATATCTTGTTGGCATCGACGGCCTCAGTCTGCTGCTTGTATTGCTCACGTCGGTGGTCGTTCCGTTTGCGCTTCTGGCGCAACCGATTACAGACCGGGCTCGCGCGTTCTATGCGACCATGCTGGTAATGCAGTCAGCCCTCTACGGCACGTTCACCGCGCAGAATTTCGTTCTCTGGTTCTTGTTTTACGAAATGAGTCTGATCCCTGCCTTTCTGCTGATCAAAATATGGGGCGGCGAAAACCGGGACCGCGCTGCGACGAAATTTTTCCTTTACACCTTCCTCGGCAGCGTAGCGATGTTGCTCTCGTTCCTTGGGATCTATTTTGCAAAAGGAACATTCGATTTTACCGCTCTCGCAGGTCTTGGGAAAAACGGTCTGATCTCAGGAAAAATCGCCTGGTTGGCATTTGGCGGAATCTTCATTGGTCTCGCGGTGAAAGTGCCGCTATTTCCTTTCCACACCTGGTTGCCCGACGCATATCAAACCGCGCCTACTGGCGTGTCGATGGTTTTGACGGGCGTGCTTTCGAAAATGGGGGTTTACGGATTCCTACGTCTGCTGCTTCCGCTTTTTCCGAATGAGATCAAGATCGTCGGTCCGTGGCTTCTTGCATTGGTAATCTGCTCCATTGTATTCGCTCCGCTGGCTGCATGGGCACAGCGGGATTTAAAACGCATGGTTGCGTATTTATCGATCAATCATCTCGGCTACTGCATGCTTGCTCTCTTTGCAGTAACTGCCTCACCTATCGTTGCCGCGAGGGTCGACACACACGCCGCACTAAGCGGCGTGTTCATGCAAATTTTCAATCACGGAATCACTGCGGCCACCCTCTTCTACTTCGTCGGTTTGCTCGAACAACGGCGCGGTCTGCGTGGCATCGACGATTTTGGAGGCCTGATGCAGCGAACGCCGCTGCTCTGTGGCTGGATGAGTGTAGCGATGTTTTCGTCGCTCGGTCTACCTGGACTAAACGGATTCATCGGCGAGTTTCTGATTTTCAAAGGCTCATTCGCGATCGCAGCCGCGTTTACGGCCATTGCCGTCATCGGACTTCTCGTCACGGCCATCGTTTTTATGCGAGCGATGCAATCCATCTTTAGCGGACCGCTCGCAGAAAGTTGCAGCGCCTTCCCCGATCTTTTGCGACGTGAAAAACTTGTCGTTGTTCCTGTGACATTGCTCATGTTCGCGATCGGCATCGCGCCGCAATTCCTATTTAACATCTTCAACACAACCGTGGTTCAAATGGCGCGGCTGCTTGGTTGAGATTCACACGAATGAGCAAAGAGATCACTCCGATCGGGCGAATTGCGCACCGGATTTTGAACCTCCGCGGGCAAAAAGTGCTACTCGATCGCGACTTAGCCGTGCTCTACGGTGTGGAGACCCGCGCACTAAATCAGGCCGTCAAACGCAATATTGATCGGTTCCCAGAGGATTTCGTGTTTACCCTCTCGCGAGAGGAAATTGAGAGGATATCACAAACTGTGACATCCTCATCGAGTCTTAAATTTTCGAAGCAGGTTCGCGCGTTCACAGAGGAAGGCGTCGCGATGCTCTCGAGCGTGCTCAACAGCGATCGGGCCATAAAAGTTAATATCGCGATCATGCGCGTGTTCGTGAAGCTTCGCGAGACACTCGAGACGAACCGTGAGCTAGCAAAAAAATTTGCTGAACTGGAATCACGGGTTGGCAAACACGATGAAGAGATTGCCGCGATCCTCGAAGCGATGCGGCAGTTGATGGCTCCGCCAGAAAAGCCTCGGCGTGAAATAGGATTTCATGTGCGCGAGCAGGCCCCGCGTTATCGGGCGCATAAACGCGCATGATCGCCTGGACGATTTACATCACGTTCGCCGGCGCCGTGCTGCTGCTTCTTTTGCCACGCGCCTTTGCGCGGTGGATCGCGCTGCTGGCAACAATCGCAGGATTGGCTCTGGGACTGGTCGCATTGGTTCGCACGCCGATTGCCGACCTCGCTCATTTCACAACAATTGTGCGCGTCCCGTGGGTTCCCGCTTTGGGCATGAATTACCACCTGGCAATCGACGGCGTTAGCCTCACGATGGTTCTTGTCACGGGTATTTCCGCGGTAAGCACCGTTTTATTTTCCTGGGACGTCGACCATCGGCAGAACGAATTTTTCTTCTGGCTCGTGCTTGTGGTCGCCGGCTGCTACGGAGTTTTTCTGAGCGCCGATTTGTTTCTATTCTTCGCGTTCTACGAGTTAGTGATCGTGCCGAAGTATTTTCTCATCGCCGTCTTCGGGTCCACCAACAAGGAATACGGCGCGATGAAGCTCACGCTCTATTCGTTTCTTGGCGGCATGTTGGTATTCATCGGGATCCTTATCGCGTACGTAACTGCCGGAACGCTGGATTTGAATCAGCTGTCGCAATTCCAGTTTTCGCCACACCTGCAAGCGTGGGCGTTTCCGGTGTTGTTTCTCGGCTTCGCCGTGCTCGCCGGAATCTGGCCGCTGCATACGTGGGCGCCGACTGGTCACGTCGCGGCGCCTACAGCCGGCTCGATGCTTCTCGCCGGCATCGTGATGAAACTGGGCTCGTACGCAGGGCTCCGCGTAGCAATCAATCTCTTTCCGCAGGGCTTCCAGATGTGGAGCAAATGGATCGTCCTTCTGGCCGTCATTGGAATTGTTTATGCCGCGGCGGTGGCGCTCCGCCAGCGTGATCTGAAATTTGTCATCGGTTATTCGAGTGTGAGTCACATGGGTTTTGTTTTGCTGGGCCTCGGCGCGGCAACTGCGCTGAGCGTTTCAGGAGCGGTATTGCAAATGTTCTCGCACGGTGTGATCGCGGCCCTCTTGTTCGCCGTCGCCGGACGCATGATCTATCGCCGCACACACACGCGCGAACTGGACGTGCTCGCCGGTATGAATTTGAGTCATGCTCTACCGTTTGCTGCGTTCACTTTTATCATTGCGGCAGCCGCCTCGATGGGAATACCCGGCTTCAGTGGATTCGCAGCCGAAATCACAATTCTCATTGGCGCATGGAAAACTTATCCGTTTGCAGTATGGATCACGGGCGCGGGCATGGTGCTGGTTGCCGCATTCACGTTGCGCGCCTTGAAGCAATCATTTTTCGGCGAGATGGATCCAGGCGTCGCCTTGCAGGAAAGCCGGCTCGCGCTCGATTCGGGTTGGAATGAACAACAAAGCATTACCGCCGCGGAAAAATGTGGCGCTTGCCTTCTGATGTTAGCGACGCTCGCAGTAGGTGTTTATCCCAAACTGTTGCTCGATCGAATCATGCCGGCAGTGGAAGCGATGAGGTTTCTGAAATGAAATCGGCCGATTCAACGATGTCGTATTTCGAACTGCTCAAGCTCGTCTCGCCGGAGACGATCGTAGTCATAACCGCGCTTGCCGTTCTTACGTTTGGGCTTGCGGCCGGGCGCGGGAAATCGAGTGTGACAATCTCCACCGCGAAGCCTGCTCAAAGTGGGAGCGACACGTCCACCGCTACTGGAATTTGTTCTGTAATTGGCGCGCTCGGCCTCGCAATCGCGATCGGCGCAGTGCTGCTGTTACCGCGCAACGCGACCCTTTTTGGCGGGATGCTTGTGATCACGCCGCTGACGTCGCTGTTCAAAATCATTTGCATGACGCTGGCTTTTTTCACAGTCCTCCTGACGACATCAGAAAAGTCGTTGCGTCATCCGGGTGAATATCTGGCGCTCGTTCTGTTCGCAACAGTGGGTCTGATGCTGCTCGTTGGCAGCGAGGAGTTACTGATGATTTTTATCGGGCTCGAACTGCTCGGCTTGTCACTTTATGTGATGACCGCGTTCGACAAGACAGATGTGCGTTCGGCAGAAGCGGGCCTGAAATATTTCCTGTTCGGCAGCACATCCAGCGCTTTTACGCTTTTCGGAATCAGCCTGATCTACGGTGTGTCGGGTACGACCAGTCTCGCGGCGATTTCGGTGAAATTGGCCTCCGTCTCAGTCCAGCCGTTGCTGGGGATTGGGATTGTGATGACGCTCGTCGGTTTCGCGTTCAAAATTGCCGCGGCACCATTTCATCTGTGGGCGCCGGACGCTTACCAGGGAGCGCCTGTCCCCAGCGCAGGATTCATTGCCTCAGCTTCTAAGGTCGCGTCCTTTGTAGTATTGGGGAAAATAGTGCTCGTCGGGTTTGCTCCCCTGCATGGAGACGCTGCGTGGCACGCGATGGTTGCCGGTTGGTCGCCTGTGCTCGCTGCGCTGGCAGCGTTATCAATATTGGTCGGCAATCTTGTTGCCCTTGCGCAATCGAACGTGCGCAGACTACTCGGCTATTCCGCAGTTGCGCACGCTGGGTACACACTCATCGGACTCGTTGCGGGCGATCGCGACGGATTTTCCGCCACATTATTTTATGCCACTATCTACGCGATCACACTCGTCGGTGCATTCGGCGTAGTTGCCATGGTGCGGCGGGAAACGGGTGGGGACGATCTCTCAAACTTTCGCGGATTGGCTTCCCGATCGCCCTTGATGGCGGCATGCATGTCTGTCTTCATGCTGTCGCTGGCAGGCATACCGCCGCTCGCCGGATTTTTTGGGAAGTTTTATCTCTTTAGCGCGGCGCTGCGCGCCGGTGCAGACCACGGCTTGTTCTGGCTCGTGACAGTCGCGCTTCTCGGCAGCTTCATCTCGCTTTACTACTACTTGATTGTGTTGAAGGCGGTTTTCGTTGATGAGCCTGTGCTGTCGGCTGCACGACATGCAAATGTTGTCTCGGCCGATTTGTTGCCGCGAACCATCGTGGCTGTGCTTGCTGCGGCAGTTCTTTTGATCGGCGTAGCGCCACAGCCCCTGGCAGCGCAGATCCTTGCCGCCGTACCGTAGGAAATTTTTCGGCAAAACTGCGATTAACGCTTGACTCCAGCGGTAGAAGTTTTGCATCAAAAGCGAGTAGCCCCGATTGGAAGAGTTAGTGAAGAAGATGGGCAGCATTAGCCAGTTCATTGATCGCCACTACCGGCATTTCAACGCTGCGGTCTTAAAAGACGCCGCCGAGGCGTACATGGCACATCTCGATCGCGGGGGAAAGATGATGATCACCCTCGCGGGCGCCATGAGTACTGCTGAGTTGGGTATTTCTCTCGCGGAAATGATTCGCCAGGACAAAGTCCACGCCATCACCTGCACGGGAGCGAACCTGGAGGAAGATCTTTTTAATCTGGTCGCGCGCAGCCAGTACGTCCGCCTGCCGAATTATCGCGAGCTAACTCCGCAACAAGAAGAAGAGCTGCTCCGTCGTCACTTGAATCGGGTCACTGACACGTGCATTCCAGAAGAAGAAGCCATTCGCCGGATCGAAAGGGTAGTGATCGACGAATGGATTGACGCTGGGAAAAAAAACCAACGCGGGTTTCCACACGAATTCCTTTTCAAAATCCTCAAGGAATGTCGTCTCAAGAAGTCTTACGAGATCGACCCGGGCGACAGTTGGATGATCGCCGCCGCGCACAAGGATCTACCTGTTTTTGTGCCTGGTTGGGAAGATTCCACCTTGGGAAATATTTACGCTGCGCGTTGCATAACGGGAGCAATCACCGACGTCCACACCGTACGTTCCGGAATTGAATACATGATGGCGCTTGCAGAATGGTACCGCAGCGTTTCTCAGGATTCTTCAATTGGCTTTTTTCAAATCGGCGGCGGGATCGCTGGCGATTTTCCCATTTGCGTTGTTCCAATGTTGAATCAGGACGTTGTCCGCGAGTCCGTGCCAGAATGGGGTTATTTTTGCCAAATCAGTGATTCTACAACCAGTTTTGGATCGTACTCCGGCGCGGTGCCCAACGAGAAGATTTCGTGGGGGAAACTCAGCGTAGACACTCCGAAGTATATAATCGAATCGGACGCAACGATTGTGGCGCCCCTCATTTTTGCCAAGATTCTGGGCTGGTAAGGATCCTCTGCAGGATCCGTCACTGCCAGTGTCCTGGAGTCCACACCCAGCCGTTGTAACGCGGCGTCCAATGGCCTTCCACCCAAACTGCGGCTGGTCTTGGGCGGTTTATCCAAGTCCCCGGCACCCAGGCATACGTGGTCCCCGTCCATCGCCAATAGCCCCTCGTCCAGATATAGCTCGGTGCGGGTGCCACGGTCTGAGTTTCAACCCGAACCGGCGGCGGTGCTCGGGTCACCACGACCTCTCGAGCGGGGCCCGCGGTTGTTACTTGTGTCGTTGTCGTCGTCGTCACCGCAGTTGGTTCCTCCCCACAACCCACCAGAGCTAATAACGCCAGCATCAGTAGATAAGAGCTTGTTCTCATTTTATCCTCCGTAACGGATTCGTTTTGTGCCGCCTGGTCGGCTTTGTTGAAAGCAAAATCCCCATTGGTTCGATAGCCAACGACCGATTTTGAATGGATTGTGCGGAATGCTTTACGTCGTCGCCACACCCATCGGCAACCTGGGCGACATAACGTTGCGTGCTATTGAGACCTTAAAATCAGTCGACGTCGTCGCGGCTGAAGATACCCGACGATCAGGCATGTTGCTCAAGCACCTCGGAATCAAGAAGCCTTTTATCAGTTATCACGAGCATAACGAAGCGACCCGGACAGCGGAACTTGTGGAACGCCTCGCGCGCGGCGAAAACGTTGCGTTGATTACGGACGCAGGTACGCCTGCACTCTCTGACCCCGGGTTGCGTCTCATTCGGGAATGCATCAAGCGCGAAGTCCCATTTACGATCATCCCCGGCCCATCATCGATCCTGACGGCTCTTCTCGGTTCCGGATTTTCAACCCACAAATTTTCTTTTCGTGGATTTCTCCCGGTAAGAAGCGGAAAACGTGAGCGCGAGTTGCGCGCAGCAGCCGAAAGCGAGGCAACCGTGATCTTTTTCGAATCTCCTTATCGATTGACAAAAACACTCGCCGCTTGTGTCGATATCATGTCGGATCGGCAGCTTTGCGTCGCACGAGAGATGACAAAGAAATTCGAGGAATTCCGCAGCGGCACTGCCAACGAGCTTCTTGCCCATTATCAGCTCCATCCGCCAAAGGGCGAGGTTGTGCTCGTGATCTCTGAATCGTAGAGACGCTCCGGTGTTCGCCACGCAGGCGAAAGAAGTTCCCGCGAATAACCGAACCACAATTGCCGTCAAATGCTGTCACCGAAACAAGGCGCACAGGTCAAACAATGGGGTCCGATATTGCCTTTCCTGAAAGTCTCACAACTTCTTGCAAGCTCCGCGGGTTTGCAGGCCAAGGGACGAGTCCGTCCGGCTGGCGGACTTTCGCGAGCAAAGGGTTCGCGTGCTGCGATAATGATGTCATGAATCGCCTGCCGCGTTTGCTCAAGCCGCTGGTTGCCGGACTGGCTGTGACGGTGCTGCAACTTGCAATGGCTGTGGGCCTGCTCGCGCCTGAAGAGCCGATTTCGGACCGCTACTCCGCATTGGCCCAGCACGACAGCGGTTGGTTCACGAACATCGTCGATCGCGGATACCAGACTATTGTTCCGCCCATTGATCACAAGGTCATGGAAATATCCAACGTCGCATTTTTCCCCGCGTATCCTGCGATCGCGCGGTTATTTCGCTATGCCCTTCACATTGACACGACGACTGCGCTACTGATCACTGCTCAGCTCGCTGCGTGGGGTTTCTGGAGTTATTTCTTCCTGTTTTGTCAGCGCTGGAATGTTTCGCCTGCGGTGCAGATTTGTGGCGTGTTGTTGATCGTCGCACATCCGGCCGCGTTCTTTTTGGTTGCTGGTTACTCCGAATCACTGTTTCTAATGGCGCTCCTAGGCTTCATTTACTGGAGCGGTGCAGAAGGGAGATCCGCGAAATTTTGGGCGGCGGTACACGGGATTGTTATGTCTGCAACGCGGATCGTCGGAATTGTATGCGCCGCCTTTCCTGTGGTGCGCTCGGTTTTTCAAAGTGGATGGCGCGGTTTGGTTGAACCGCGGAAGTGGTTTCGCGAGTACAGCTCAGCGATCGGTTTGACGATGGTCGCGGCCTGCGGCGCCATCGCATTCTTCGTTTACTCGCAGCTCCGCTGGGGCCACTGGGACATTTATATGCTCACACAGGCAGCCGGGTGGGGGATTGTTCCCGATTATTTGGCGGTGTTTAAGCCGGAAAGTTATCGCTGGCTTGTTCCCGCTCTGAATAATCCCACGGAAGCGAGCCAACTATCGATGACGTTGGGTGCGCTGGTGCTGGTTGGGATCGCAGTTTGCGAACTGGTTCCAACTATCCGACGCCGGGCCGGCTTGCCAGTCCGCGCCGGTATCTATTTCTGCGCGGTCGCGATCTATTACCTCTCCGTTAGCGGGGTGGCCTGCGTTGATATGGAAAGCATGCTCCGTTACGAGTTTTGCGTGCACGCGTTGATCGTGCTGGCGTTTCTGAATTTTCTGCGTCAATTTCGTGCGCCGCCGATGGTTGTGCGGGCATTCGGCATTGCGGCAGTAGCGTTGCTAAGCGCTGCTGGGTTATGCGTACAGGGGTGGTACGTCTGGAATTTCACCAGGGGCAATTGGGTTGCGTAGTAGAAAATGAAAACAAAAGTCGCCATTATCGGTGCCGGGCCAGCAGGGCTGACGGCGGGCTATCTCCTCTCAAAAGAGGCGGTGGATGTCGTCGTTTTGGAAGCCGATCCTGTTTACGTGGGTGGTATTTCGCGTACCGCAACCTACAAAGGGTTTCATTTCGACATCGGCGGGCACCGTTTCTTCTCGAAATCCAAAGCCGTGGAGGATTTTTGGACGGAGATTTTGCCAAATGACATGCTCGTGCGTCCCCGTTCGTCGCGCATTTTTTACGGTGGCAAATTTTATTCTTATCCGCTGAAGCCGTTTGAAGCGCTGCTCAAACTCGGCGTCTTCAAATCGACGCTGTGTGTACTTTCTTGGTTAAAAGCGCGCCTGTTTCCGATACGGAACCCGCGGAATTTCGAAGATTGGGTAAGCAATCAATTCGGCAGGCGGCTCTTCAACACGTTCTTCAAGAGCTACACCGAAAAAGTCTGGGGCATGAGCTGCAAAGAAATCTCCGCCGACTGGGCAGCGCAACGTATCAAAGGACTCTCGCTGGGCAGCGCAATCAAGAACGCCCTTATTCCACAGCGGTACAACGGCGATCGCAGCAAAGTCATCAAGACGCTGATCAATTCGTTTCGTTATCCGCGGCGCGGGCCGGGCATGATGTGGGAAGCCTGCGCGGAAAAGATGAAGGCGTTGGGCGGCAGGCTTGAGATGGGCTGTAAAGTGACTCGATGTTCTTACGACGAAACGTCCGGCGCCTGGACGGTCGAATACAATGATCAACTCGGCGGGTCGCAGACCATTGAAGCCGAACACGTCATTTCATCTGCGCCGATGCGCGCGCTGGTGCGCGGTTTATCGCCTGCGGTGAGCGAGCGAACGAAACGCGCAGCCGAAAGTCTCAGGTATCGTGACTTCCTTACCGTGATGTTGATTTTGAAAGATCGACAAATGTTCGACGACAACTGGATCTACATTCACGATCCGAGCGTCAAAGTTGGCCGTGTTCAGAACTTCCGTTCCTGGTCACCGGAGATGGTGCCCGAGGCTGACAAGGTTTGCTACGGCCTCGAATATTTTTGCTTCGAGCACGATGGCCTGTGGGATTCCAGCGATGGCGACTTAATTGAACTCGCCAGACGCGAGTTGATTCAGATCGGCCTTGCGAAAGAAGGTGACTGTGTAGATGGCTGCGTTGTTCGCCAGAAGAAAGCGTACCCTGTTTACGACGACGATTACGCACGGCACGTCGCCACGATTCGTCAGGAACTGGAGACGCGTTATCCAAACCTGCATCTCGTCGGCCGCAACGGCATGCACAAATACAACAATCAGGACCACGCCATGATGACGGCGATGCTGTGCGTCGAAAATATCCTCGCCGACACCAGGCTCTACGATCTCTGGCAGGTCAACAGCGACGCCGAATACCACGAAGCAGGTCCTGCTGCCGCCGAGGAAACAAACGGCTCCGCGCTACGCCTCGTCCCGTCTCGCGTCGTCGCCGCACCAGAGCTCGCGCCGGAGGGGTAGCCACGGGTCTCGCGTGGTCTAACCGTTTTCGAATTCTTCGATAGGCGGGCAGGAGCAGAAGAGATTTCTATCGCCGTAAACGTTGTCGATCCTGGCGACGACTGGCCAGAATTTGTGCTCGCGCGTCCAAAACGCTGGGAAAGCCGCTTGTTCGCGCGAGTAAGGGCGGTCCCATCTGTCGGAGGCAATTTGCCGCGCAGTATGCGGCGCGTTTTTGAGCAAGTTATTTTGTCGATCTTGTTTCCCGCTCGCGATCGCTTCCATCTCGGCGTGGATGGAGATCATCGCGTCGCAAAAACGGTCGAGCTCGTGTTTTGGTTCGCTCTCAGTCGGCTCGATCATCATTGTTCCAGCCACGGGGAATGAAACCGTGGGGGCGTGAAATCCGTAATCCATCAAGCGCTTTGCCACGTCTTCGACTTCGATGCCGGCGGTTTTCCACTGCCGAAGATCGACAATGCATTCGTGCGCGACAAGACCGTGTTTGCCTTTGAAAAGAACTGGAAAGTACGGCTCGAGTCGCTTTGCGATGTAATTCGCGTTTAGAATTGCGACCTCGCTTGCCCGTTTCAATCCTTCGGGTCCCATCATTCGGATATACATCCAGGTGATTGTCAGAATGCTGGCGCTGCCATACGGGGCTGCTGCCACCGGGCCAACGCGATCTTCGATGTTCGATATTCGATGTTCGATGTTGGCTGCGCTGGGCAAGAAGGGCACCAGATGTTTGGCCACACCGATCGGTCCCATGCCCGGGCCGCCGCCGCCGTGCGGGATGCAAAATGTTTTGTGCAGATTCAAGTGACAAACATCCGCGCCATAATCGCCGGGACGACAGAGCCCGACCTGTGCATTCATGTTCGCGCCGTCCATGTAAACCTGGCCGCCGTGGGCATGAACGATGTCGCAGATTTCACGGATGGTAGGCTCGAACACGCCATGGGTGGACGGATAAGTCACCATCAACGCCGCGAGATCGCGCGCGTGTTGGTCTGCTTTGGCGCGCAGATCGGCGAGATCGATGTCGCCGTCTTTTAAACACGCGACTGAGACAACCCTGAATCCGGCCATGACTGCGCTGGCTGGATTGGTTCCATGTGCCGAGGTGGGAATGAGACACACGTTGCGATGCGCTTCGCCGCGCGAGGCGTGATACTCGCGGATCGCGAGCAGACCTGCGAATTCGCCCTGTGATCCTGCGTTTGGCTGCAATGAAATCGCGTCAAAGCCGGTGATTTCCGCAAGCCAATCTTCAAGCTGTTCGCAGATTTCTTTATACCCGGCGGTCTGCTCGGTGGGCGCAAACGGATGCAGTTTCGAAATTTCGGGCCATGAAATCGGAAACATTTCCGCCGTGGCATTCAACTTCATCGTGCACGAGCCGAGCGGGATCATGGAAGTGGTCAGCGAAAGATCGCGCGACTCCAGCTTTTTGAGATACCGCAGCATTTCCGTCTCGGTGTCGTGCGTGTTGAAGATCGGATGGGTGAGAAACTTTGAATTGCGGATTGCGGATTGCGGAATGCGGATTGGCGGCTCGCCCAGATTGTGATCGGCGAAATCGCGCACAGTTGTGCCACGGAAGATCGACATCAGAAGTTCGACGTCCCGAGGCGTTGTCGTTTCGTCGAATGAAATGCCAACTGCGCGCGGGCTGAGCGCGCGCAGGTTACACTCCGCTTTTGTTGCGTGTTCCAAAATGACTGCGCTCGATTCAACCTCCACCCGCACTGTGTCGAAGAAATTTTCGTGCGTGAGCTTGCAGCCAAGAGCGCGGAGACCATCTGCCAACTGACTCGTCAGTCGGTGAACTCGCTCGGCGATCGCGCGCAGTCCTTTGGGTCCGTGATAAACCGCATACATCGAGGCAATGACCGCGAGAAGAACCTGAGCTGTGCAGATATTGCTCGTCGCTTTGTCGCGACGGATGTGTTGCTCCCGCGTTTGCAACGCCAGTCGATACGCGGGGCGGCCTTCAGCGTCATGTGAAACGCCCACGAGGCGGCCGGGCATGTAGCGTTTGTATTGATCGCGGGTGGCGAAGTATGCCGCGTGCGGTCCGCCGAATCCCAGTGGAACGCCGAAACGTTGCGTGTTTCCGACAGCAACGTCGGCGCCGAATTCGCCCGGCGGTTTCAACAATGTCAGCGCAAGAATATCCGCCGCGACGACCACGAGTGCCCCCGCATCGTGTGCCTGTCTCACAAAACCGGCGTAATCGTAAATCGCGCCATCGGTGGCGGGGTATTGAACGAGCGCTCCAAAGACGGTCTGATCGAATTTAAAGCGCGAATAATCGGCGATCTTTATCTCGATTCCGAGCGGCTTCGCGCGCGTTTGGACGACGGCGATTGTTTGCGGATGACAATTATCTGCGACGAAGAACGTTTTCCGATTTGGCGCGACGGCGTGACACAGCGCCATGGCTTCCGCAGCGGCGGTGGCTTCGTCTAACATCGAGGCGTTTGCGATATCGAGCGCTGTCAGATCGATGATCATTTGCTGGAAATTGAGGAGCGCTTCGAGTCGGCCTTGAGCGATTTCTGCCTGGTAGGGCGTGTAAGCAGTGTACCAGCCGGGATTTTCCAGGATGTTGCGCTGGATAACGGGCGGCGTAATGCAATCGGAGTACCCGGCGCCGATAAACGAGCGGACGACTTTGTTTCTTTCTGCAATCGCCCGGAGCTCCGCGAGTGCTTCGGTCTCCGATTTCGGTTCCGGCAGGTCTAACTCGCGGTCTCGTCGAATATTCTTCGGAACGGCGGCGTCTATTAAGGCTCCGAGGCTTTCGAAGCCAACCTCACTCAGCATCGCGGCTACTTCGTCTTCGTTCGGCCCGATGTGACGGCACGCGAAAGAATTCACATCGATTTTTTCCTCGCGCTCTTGCATTGGAAAGAGACTACGAAACGCGAGGCGCGCTTCAACCCCTTCAATGTGGGAGGGACCTCGGTGTCCCGAAGTTCGCGGCGCCCAGGCTGCTCCCACATTGAGCTACGTAGCGTCGTATATTTCGACGCCGCGGCTTTTCAATAGCGCCCGCAGCTGGGCGAGGTGCTCGTGGTTTCGAGTTTCGACCGTGCACAAAACGTTCACGGCCGAAACGTCCGGGCTGGCGAAAGCGCGATCGTGCACGACTTGTTTGATGCTTGCGCCCGTCGAGGCGATTTGTGCCGCCAAATCGGCGAGGCCACCAGGCCGATCGCTAATGACTGCGGTGAATCGGCCAAGGCGACCGTCTGCGACCAGACCGCGCTCAATCACGCGACTGAGCACATTCGGATCGATATTGCCGCCGCAGATTAAAAGCACCACGCGCTTTCCTGCGAGCTCTTTTAATTTTCCAGACATGCACGCTGCGAGCGGCGTGGCAGCGGCTCCTTCGACCACGCTTTTCTCCAATTCGACCAGACGCAGAATCGCCAAAGCGATTTCCTCCTCAGTCACAGTGATGACGAGATCGACAAGGGGTCGCGCGATCTGAAACGCATTGGTCCCGACCTGTGGAATGGCAAGCCCATCTGCGAGTGTGGGATGAATTGTGATTTTTGTGGGTTTGCCTGCTTCAAGCGCAGCTGAAAAGCTCGCCACATTCTGCGCTTCAACGGCTACAATCTTGATGTTCGGTCGCAGCGTTTTGATGGCCAACGAAACCCCGGCGAGCAAACCGGCCCCGCCCACCGGAATGACGATCGCGTTGAGATTAGGAATTTGCTCAACGATTTCGAGCCCCATTGTTCCCTGGCCGGCGATGATGCCGGGATCATCGTAGCCGTCGATGTAAGCGAGACCTTTTTCCTTAGCGATTTCATGCGCGTGCGCTTTCGCTTTTCCGAAATCTATTCCATGAAGGACGACATCCGCACCAAGTTGCTGGCAGGTGCTCACTTTGATCAGCGGAGCGAACTTCGGCATTACTACTGTTGCGGGAATTCCGAGCAAGCTGCCCTGATAAGCGAGCGCCTGAGCGTGATTGCCTGCGGAAGCGGCGATCACTCCGCGCTTCTGTTGATCGGGCGATAATTGCGCGAGTGCATTCCGCGCGCCGCGCTCCTTGAAACTTCCTGTCCGCTGCAAATTATCCAGCTTGCAGAAAACCTCCATGCCCGTGATTTCGCTCAGCGGAATGGAAGGCGGGCACGGCGAATAATAAACCGCACCGGCAATACGTTTGCGCGCTCCCTCGATGTCCTGAAACGTGACCAAGCGTTTAACTTTCGAGCGCTGCCTGTGCTGCAGCTAATCGCGCAATCGGAATCCGAAACGGACTGCAACTGACATAATCCAAACCGAGCCGGTGACAGAATTTAACGCTTGCCGGCTCGCCGCCGTGCTCCCCGCAAATTCCCAGTTTGATATCCGGGCGGGCCTTGCGGCCGAGGTCGCAGGTAATTTCCATCAAGTGTCCGACGCCCTTCTGATCGATCGAGGCAAATGGATTTGTATCCACGATATCCAACTCAACATAGGCAGGAAGAAAACTTGCTGAATCGTCCCGGCTCATTCCGAGAGTCGTCTGAGTGAGATCGTTTGTGCCGAAGCTGAAGAACTCGGCATCGCGGGCAATCTGGTCGGCGACAAGCGCTGCGCGCGGGATTTCAATCATCGTCCCGACGAGATAATGAAATTTTGTTTTCTTTTCTTGCGCCACTTCGTCTGCTACGCGGCGGACGATGTCAATTTGCAGCTTTAGCTCGCGCGGAAATCCCACTAGTGGAATCATGATCTCGGGACGGACCTTGATTCCTTTCATTTGGACTTCCGCCGTGGCTTCAAAAATTGCGCGCGCCTGCATCTCCGAAATTTCCGGGTAAACAATGCCGAGCCGGCAACCTCGGTGACCAAGCATGGGATTAAATTCGTGCAGCTCATGCACGCGACGCGCGATGTGTTCTACGGCCAGGCCGAGTTTGTTCGCGAGCTCGCTCTGTTGGGCGTGATCGGCGGGCAAAAATTCGTGGAGCGGTGGATCGAGAAAACGAATCGTCGCAGGCAAACCCTTCAGTGCCGTAAAGATGCCAATGAAATCGCCGCGTTGATAGGGAAGCAGTTTTGCCAGAGCGCGTGCGCGTTCGTCCATTGTGCCCGCAAGAATCATCTCTCGCATCGCGTCAATTCGATCGCCTTCGAAAAACATGTGCTCGGTGCGGCAAAGCCCGATTCCCTCCGCGCCGAACGCAACTGCGTTGGTTACCTGCTCGGGCGTATCGGCGTTTGTGCGCACACCGAGCATGCGGAATTCATCCGCCCACTTCATCAACTTCGCGTACTCCTGGTAAATGATGCTTTTCTTTGGGTCGAGCGATCGGTCGACGAGCACCTGCACAATCTCCGACGGCGCTGTGGCGACTTCGCCGGCAAAAACTTCTCCAGCGGTACCATCGATGGAAATGTAATCCCCCCGATTCAACGTCGTGCCGTTCGCGCTAAGCGTGCGCTTTTGATAATCGATTTGAATTCCAGTCGCCCCGCACACGCACACTTTTCCCATTTGCCGCGCAACCAGGGCGGCGTGCGAAGAAACGCCGCCACGCGACGTGAGAATTCCTTCAGCCGCGATCATGCCGCGCAAATCCTCCGGAGAGGTTTCAATGCGGGCGAGCACAACTTTCTCGCCTCTTTCGGCGCGAAGCACAGCTTCCTCGGCATTAAAAACCACGCGGCCGCATGCCGCGCCTGGTCCGGCCGGCAAGCCGCTGCCGATTTTTTTTGCGACTTTAACCGATTGCAGATCGAAGATCGGCGCCAGAAGGTGAGCGAGCGAATCTGCCGGAATACGGCGCACCGCGTCTTTCCTGGTTATTAGTTTTTCACCGACCATGTCGACCGCGATACGCACCGCAGCATGGCCGGTGCGCTTCCCATTGCGCGTCTGCAAGATGTAGAGGCGATTTTCCTCCACGGTAAACTCGAGGTCCTGCATGTCCTTGAAATGGTGTTCAAGGAGGCTGCGCACTTTCATCAGCTCTTTGTGTGCTGCGGGCATTTCCTTTGCCAGATCACTGATTGGATGCGGCGTGCGCACACCGGCGACGACATCTTCGCCCTGGGCGTTGATTAAATATTCGCCGTAGAAAACTTTTTCGCCGGTCGCTGGATCGCGTGTAAAAGCGACTCCAGTGGCGCTGGTTTCGCCCATGTTCCCAAACACCATTGTTTGAACGTTGACCGCCGTTCCCCACTCGTGCGGGATTCCGTATTTCCGCCGATAAACGATCGCGCGATCGTTCATCCACGACCCGAACACCGCGCCAATGGCTCCCCAGAGCTGCTCATTCGGATCTTCCGGAAACGCCTTTCCAGTCCGCTCCTTGATCAACGCCTTGAAACGCTGCACAAGCTCTTTCAAATCGGCAACCGTTAGTCGGACGTCTGGAAAATCGTGCTTTCCGTAGCGTTCGTCCTTCAGGTGTTCAATCACAGCTTCGAACGGCTCATGGTCTTCGCCCGGCCGTTTCTGAACGCCCATCACCACATCGCCGTACATCTGCAGGAAGCGCCGATATGAATCGTACGCGAACCGCGCATTGTTCGTCTTTTTCGCGATAATTTCGACGACATCGTCGTTCATTCCGAGATTGAGAATCGTGTCCATCATTCCCGGCATTGAATCGCGCGCGCCTGACCGCACGGAAACGAGCAAAGGCCTGTCTTTGTCAGCGAATTTTCTGTCCACGGATTTCTCAACTTTCGCCAGCGCAGTCGCGACCGACGCCTTCAACTCGGGCGGATACGTGCGGTTATGAGCATAAAAATAACTGCACACCTCCGTCGTCATTGTGAATCCCGGCGGCACAGGCAGACCTATGCGCGTCATCTCGTGGAGGTTTGCGCCTTTGCCGCCCAGCAACGGTTTCATGGTGCCTGATCCGTCGGCGTGGCCGTCGCCGAAGTAATAAACATAGCGTCGCGTTTTTTTTCTCTCTCCACGAACTGTCGCGCGCGCGAGCGATAAGGATCTTGATCTCGCCCGCGGCCTCTTTTTTTTTCGAGTGATGGATTTTTGCTTCGTGGCCATGATTCAGGTGTCCCAGAACCGCGTCGTTGGGGCGAAGCGCCAAAGTAATTTCGGGTGTCGCGGTGTCAACGGTAGGGTCGGCGCGCTGCGCCGACCGGACGCTGCAGCGCGGCGTCCCTGCCGATTGTTGTCAGCGGTTAAGCTATCGCGCCGTTGTTATTTGTCAGAACTTCAGCAATTATCGCCGTAAAGTCATCGACGCCGGTACTCGGCACGATGATGCTGTTGCGGCGGCCATGAGCTTCCTCGGTGATGCGCAAGAATCTCCCGCGGTCGTTTTCGCGGAGCTCCACGTAGAAATGCTTGCGCTCAATCTGCAGTTCTTTCGCGTCGATGATGTTATCCATTTTACCTTGAGGCCGCCGAGTTTAGGCAGTGGCCGAAGGCAATGGAAGAAAAATTCTTAGGTTTTTAACAATTTCTTGGCCACCGCTATTGGCCGTTCCTGAGGTGAAAATCGAGGGCGTGAATCCGCCATGGGCCGCCATGTGGTCATGTCCATAGGTTGCGGTGCTTCCCACCCAATCTACAATCTCCTGCGCGTGTTCGACCGAACGCGCTCGAGCATGCCGCCACCAATCGATTCGAGCTCCTATCGATCACCGGAAAGCCAACGCCCAGCCGTTCCGTTGCCGATTGAAAGGGAGCGACGCCTGCATGATCCGTACGCGGCCTTTCGCTTTGGGGATTTCAGCCTGTTCACAGCCGGAAATTTACTCTCGATCACGGGCCGCCTGATGCTTGCCGTGGCGGTGGAATGGGAGATTTATGCCCGCACCCATTCGGCGACTGCGCTCGGACTGGTTGGACTGGTTATCGCAGTTCCGGTGGTTGCACTGTCGCTGCCGGCCGGACATTTGGCGGACCGGTTCAGTCGAAAACACATCATTCTGATTTCACAAATCTTTAGCGCGATCACTTCACTTGTATTGGCTCTCGTCTCTTGGAAGCATCTTTCTATTCCTGCTATCGCGCCGTTGCGTGAGGGCAATCACGCCTTGGCGGCAGTTGCGGCGATATTCGAGCGCCATCATCCGATGTTTCATTTCGATGACGCGTCAGTCCCGCTAATTTACCTGCTTCTGTTCATCGGAGCGTTGGCGCGCACATTCAGTTGGGCTGCGCGCAGCTCGTTTTTTCCCACCCTGGTTCCGCGTGATGCATTCGCGAACGCCGTCACCTGGAATAATAGCGTTTTTCAAATCGGATCCGTGGTTGGTCCAGCTTTGAGCGGATTCCTGGTCGCGTACGTTGGGTTTTCGTTCGTGTATCTGCTGGATGCGCTCTGCTCGTTTTCGTTCTTCCTTCTGGTCGTACTCATCCGCCGCAGCACGCAAAAAAGAGAGAAGAGCGACGCTAGCACGTGGAAAAGTCTCATAGCTGGGCTGCAATTTGTGTTTGGCAGAAATGTAATCCTCGCCACGATTACCCTGGATTTGTTTGCCGTTCTGTTGGGCGGCGCGACGGCGTTGATGCCGATCTTCGCGGATCAAATTCTCCATTGCGGCCCCGTGGGTCTGGGCTGGATGCGTGCGATGCCGGCAATCGGTGCGTTCATGATGGCGCTGGTCATTGCGCATCTGCCGCCGATGAAACATGCCGGCAAAGCGTTGTTGTGGTGCGTGACGGGGTTTGGCCTTGCAACGATTCTGTTCGGCTTGTCGAAAGTTTTTTGGTTATCGCTCGGCGTACTTTTTCTCATCGGATCGTTCGACAGCGTAAGCGTGATCATCCGCGGGTCGATCGTGCAACTGATTACGCCGGATGAAATGCGCGGACGCGTGTCATCCGTGAACAATATTTTCATCGGCACATCGAACGAATTCGGCGCGCTGGAATCGGGATTGACCGCTGCGCTATTTGGCCCTGTGATTTCAGTTGTCGCGGGAGGGATCGGAACGATTCTTGTCGTGCTTGGGGTTGCATGGCGCTGGCCGGAGACGCGAAAGATCGGTGCGCTGGATCGGACCCTGCGCTAAACCGGCAGGGACGGCGCGCTGCGCCGTCCGGACATCGCGGCGCGATGTCCCTACCTAGAACGCACCGTGCAACGAAATGGTGCCGTACGGAGCTCCGCCATTTTGGTGATAGCGCACTTCAGCGCGATAGAAATCGAAGTCCCGGTATGGCTGGTAGCCGACCTCACCGCTGAACGTGACGATCGGCGAAATCTTCCAATCAAATCCAGCACCAGTCCTGATCTCGCTGTATGTTACCACTGCGTGGTTGAGGCGCGGGATGCCGTGCGTATTTCCAAAGTCATCGTCCACACGGAAGGTTGCCTCCCTCACGGTTGCCCCTGCATAAAGCGATACATCCCGGGTGAGTTCGTATTGCAGACGCGGCGTTGGGAGGACAGCATCCAGCAACCATTGTGGTCCTATTTTCCAGCGAATACCTGCGGCAGGAATCACCGGGTAGTTCCGTTCCACATCAACGCTCACGCCGAGGATAAGCTGAAAGTTCGGACTGAAAATGTACGTACCGCCGATGACGAAAGGCATGTTGAAATTATCCCAAAACAAATGACCGAGGCCTGAATTGTACAGGCCAGGCTGCATTTGCGCTCTGATGAGAATGGAATCGGACAACTGCGTATCGAGTCCAATGATCGTGCTGAAGGACTGCAATGTATTCGGCAGGGCGGCGCCATCTGGAAGGCCAAAGGAGAACCGCTCCCATTCCGCGCCTAATCGCAGCACGCCAAGTTTGATGCGCGGCGTTAATACGAGGTGGATATCCGAATCGATCTCATCAAAATCGTTGACGTGTTTGCCCCCGCGTTCGACATCCCCTTCGCCAACATACGTGGCGTCGGCAGAAAACTCGACCGGAAGAGGCCAGAAACCGTTGCTTTCCTGCGCAAAGGTTGGGCCTGCAAAGAAGATTAGCAGGACCGGGACAAAGATAAGCGATCGCAGAACGGACATTTTCATTCGTTCATCGACCGCCAGTCTCCCGGCGAAAGAGAGTGACAGCTTTCGTGATATTCTTCATCATCACTGATTCCGAGCCGAGCCGTTCTACGCCGTGAAGTGATCCTAGCGCCGCGGCCGAAATCATGTCGCCCCGCCAAACTAACGTGGAAGGTTTGCCTTCGACCGTAACAGGCCACAGTTGATGAAGGGTGAGCGCGACATAATAACCTCCACTGGCGTAGTAAAGGACATCCGCCGTCTGGTAGCTTCCGCCCGCTCCGCCGCGATTGTAAGCCGCTCCCAACGTCACAACGCCGTGATCATCCACATCGAGAAGTTCCCAGTACAGCTCGGATCGCAGCGAACCAGCGCCGCGTCCAATTCCTGTGGCTCCAAGCAGTCCCGAGAACTGCTGGCGGATCTTTCCTTGCTCACGCAATAAACCATTCACTTCATCGCTAGCACGAATAGACGGACCGGCGTGATCGTACGGCGGTTGTGCCGCCATTCCACCAGACACAAAGCTTTTCGTTCGCGCGGTCAGCACATCTGTCCAGAACGCCACGACTGCCGGAGGTATAACGCCTCCTCCGCCGGCTCCAGTCGCAGCAGAAAACCGCTTTGCCTCCTCCTTACTGATCTGGAGCTCAGGACTGAGTTTCTCGGTCGCCGCCACGAACGAACGCACCGACGCGTTGCCCGGCGCGTTCTTCAGTTTCTCAAAATTAGCCGGCCCCGGATTTGATGGCAGATCAGAATGCAGGAACACCTTCAGTTCCCGATGTTGTGCCGGGTTCCACCGGCCCAACGCCTCCACCTGCTGCGCAGGCGAGCCCGGCGCGACATAGCAGCTCTGGACGGCGAGAAAACGCGGACTCCTCATCGGCGGCCCGTGCGACGTTTTCACGTCGCTCTTTGCCAGTTGCGCCAGATCGACTTTGTCGAAGATTGAGAACGAAGCGAGTTCGGAGACAGGATCGGCGCACGCGCTTCTCGGGCCGGCAACCAAGATCAATGAGAGAGCACCGGCCAAGGTAACCAAGCCCGGCGGCACGCGTCGAATTCGTGTAATAGTTTCAACGTTCATGACGATAACCTGTTGGCCAATGAGCCATGGTTGCAAATTTAAATCATCACCGCAATAAAGATTGAAATGAATGACCCGGTCATCGCGCTTGATCATTTGAGCAAGAGCTACGGCAGCGTCCATGCCGTGCAGGACCTCTCTCTGACACTCGGGGCGGGCACCATCTTTGGTTTTCTAGGTCCGAATGGAGCCGGCAAAACGACCACTATGCGAATGTTGTGCGGGCTGACGCATCCAAACAGCGGGCGTGCCACCATCGAAGGAGTGGACACATGGAAAGAGCGGCAAAGGTAGCGCACCAAGTTCGGCTACGTCCCTCAAAGCTTTAGCCTCTACCGCGATCTGACCGTCCTGGAAAATTTTCGCTTTTTCGCCGGGGCCTATAACGTGCCACGCGCTCAAGTGGAGAAGCGAATTAACCGCTTGCTTCATGTAATTGATCTGGAAGGAAAAAGAGGCGCTACGGCTGACAATTTGTCCGGTGGAATGCGTCAGTTGTTGGCGATCGGTTGTGCCCTCGTGCACAATCCTTCGGTGTTGTTTCTTGATGAGCCGACGCGCGGGCTCGACCCGGTGCATCGGCAGCAAATCTGGAATCTGCTTTACGATCTAAGCAACGAGGGAAAAACGATTTTCGTTACAACGCATTATATGGACGAGGCCGAGCGGTGTACTGAGGTTGGTTTTATCGAGAATGGCCGATTGCTGGCAAAAGAGTCACCGCGCGCACTGAAGGCGAGCTTTCGCGCTCATCTGCTTGAGATCGATGTCGAGCCTCTCATGCCGGCGCTGGTGCGCTTGCGCGAGATGCCTGAACTCCTCGGAGTCTCGTTGCGCAGCGGGAGCCTGCGCCTTTACACGCCGGAAGCCGAGCAACTGATCGCAAGGTGGCGTGAGAACTGGCCGTTTGCCGATATTCGGTTGTTAGGCGAGCGCTGGGTGCAACCCGATATGGAAGATGTTTTCATCGCGTATTCGCAAGGGTACGACGGCATTCTGAAGCAATCCGATTCATGAGATGGCTATCATTCGAAGCGACCGCCAGCGTCGCTTACAAAGAGTTCCTGCACATTTACCGGGATCGGCGGGTGCTGCTCCTTGTGCTGCTGCTCCCGCCGTTGTTCACGCTGCTCTTCGGTCACGCCTTTGAAACGAGCGAATTGACGGACGTGCCGTGTATGTTGGTCAATCGGGACAACACGCCGCGCTCGCAAGAATTCATCGACATTATCTCCAAGAACAAGGCGTTCCGATGGCGTTACGGTTCGCCCGAGATACAAAACGAATCAGATTTGCTTGCCTACCACGTGCGCGCAACGCTCGTTATTCCGCAGGGCTGGAATGAGAGCTTGGAAAACGGCGATCCGAAGCCGTTGCTGCTTTATCTGGACGGTGGCGACATCAACACGGCTGATTCGGTAGAAGGCGGCGTTCGACAAAGCCTGGGCGACTTTCAATTGAAGGAGCGCGACCGCATGATCGAGACTTTACCCGAGGAAGTTTTTGAGCTCGGCAAGCAACTTCAGGTGCAGATCCGCAAACGATTTGTTTCCATGATGGAGATGTGGTCGGTCGATCGCAAACTGCTCTACAACCCGAAATCGCGCGTCATCGATTAGAGAGTCCGGCACGCTTTATCAGTTGATGATAACTGCGCTACGGCGCCGTGAAATCGTGATCGGGAAGATGTTGCCATATCTCGTGGTCTCGAGCTTGCTGATCGTCATCATCATGCTGTTGAGCGGCTGGCATTTTGGAGTTGCGTTTCACGACCTGCCGGCCTTGGCGCTGGTCTGCCTGCTGTTTCTTCTTTGTTCGCTTGGGCTCGGGTTGCTTATCTCGGCTTTCTCGCGCACGCAAACCCAGGCGATCCAGTTTTCAGTTTTCTTTTTGCTGCCGGTGTTTGTGCTGTCAGGAGCGTTTGCGCCACTCGAACAATTGCCTCAGGCCGTTCGTTACATCTCCGAGCTGTTTCCGCTTACACATTTTTGCCGCGCTTTTCGACTGGTGAACATGTACCGCGCGGGACTCCACTTTTATATTAACGATCTCGTGATTCTTCTGGCTGGGGCGGTGATCACATTCCTTGGCGCCGCTTTTCTTCTGAGGCGAATTGAGCAATGAGCTTCGCTGGTAGGTTCATTTGCATTATCGCGGTCGCCATGTGCGTCGGTGCGGCCGTCGCTGGTGCTGGTCATGTTGCGTCGACGCCGCAGGGAGTGTTCGACGCCATGCGCGGCAGTTTTCAACCGGCAAAAGCGAAAGGTGTGCACGCTCGTTATCAATGGGACCTGAGTGGCCCGAATGGCGGTCAATGGTGGATCGAGGTAAACGACGGCACCTACAAAATGGGAAAGGGACAAATCGACCATCCGAACGTCACTTTCATTGCAAGCGACAAGGATTGGGTCGCCATTTGCCATGACCAACTCAGCGGGACTTGGGCCTATCTTACCGGGCGACTAAAGGTTCGCGGCGATCAGGCAATAGCCAGAAAACTCGGCGAAATGTTCCCCTAGAATTTCGCTTCCGCTGCAACTCTGATATACGGAGCGGGATCCGTTCTCTTGGATTGATTCGCGCGGAAGAAATCAAAATTTCGTTCGACGGTGACGCCTCCGCCCACGATTAATTTCAATGGTTTCAGCCCGGAATAAGCTATCTGCACGCCGGCTCGATCCTCGCTGTACTGGACGACCGCGTTGTGTAACTGCAATTTCCGCTCCGTTGTCAGCACATCGTCAGTGCGAAAACTCGTATAATTAAGCTCGCCCGTGATTCGGAATTCCCAATCGTCGTTCGGCTGATAGATCAGCGCCGGTCTCGGGAATACCCCCTGAAGGCGCAGCTTGTCGTTAAATATCCAGATAATGCCTCCACCCGGAGCGACAGGCGGGTCTTGATAAATCCCCCCGCCCACAGCGACGACGGCAAAGATCTTGTCTTTCTTTAACGGGAATGTCACGTACGCTTTGCCCGGTATATCGAAAGCATCCCAAGTCACGTTATCTTGAAAGTAAACGCCGGGATCCAGCTCGATGCTTATGCCGGCGAAATTTTTCACGACGTACTCAAGGGCGAGATGAGCGGATGCGGCCTGCAAGTGATCCGGTAATCCGTTGTCGCTGCCGCCGAAATCATAGCGTTCGTATTCGACGCCGGCGCGAAAGTACCATTTACCGGTGATCAAAAAGCGATGGTCATAGCTGAAATCGTTATACAGCGAATCCCCGTGACCGAGTTTGGATTCCTTAAAATCGCTGTCGAACGTGTACGTCGTCTCGTAATAAAAAAGATCGTGCGAGTTTTCGTCTGCTGGAATGAGGGAAGGTTGCGGCTCAAAAGTCGCGGGGCCACCGAAAGCTGACATAACCCCCGCCAGCAAGACGAGGGCGGAGAGCTTTCGAATGGTTTTCATCTGGCTAAGGCGACCCGGATACCGACAATTCGGATGAACAACGTCAAAGCGATGTATCGGACACGGTATGTTTTGGCAAGGACTATTTGGGAGATCGTCGTTCGAGTTGATCTTCAGAGGGCGTTGGCTTCCGCTTATCGAGCTCCGCAAAGCGGCGTTGCTTTCGATCTGCAGCCAGGCACAATTTCGGGGCGCGACCCATCTCGTAATGACCCACGATGAAAGTGCCCGGCAAAATCCAATTAACTGTGTGGTTGCTTGGCATTGCCGGCGCTGCGCTTTTCATTGCTATTATCATTCATCAGGATCTGTCAAAGGTCGGCGCGGCCTTTGCGGCAGCCGGATGGGCGATTGTCGGTGTTATCGCTTACCATTTTATCGTCCCTCTTTTCCTTGACGCCGTTGCATGGTGGGTTCTTTTCCCGCGATCCGATCGTTTGCTGCTGCGGAAGCTGCTTTGGATGCGCTGGATCGGCGAGTCGGTTAGTACACTGGTACCCTCTGCTGCAGTGGGGGGAGACGTGGTTCGCGCACGTTTAGCTGCGATAAACGGCGCGCCGTTGCGTTTAGCGGCCGGCACTGTGCTCGTAGATGTTACGCTCGGTGTTTTCACGCAGGCTGTTTTTACGGTGCTCGGTCTGGTACTGCTCGTTCAGGTAACGGGACAGAAAAGCTTCATTCGGCCAACTTTGATCGGAACGCTCATCGGTGTCGTCGGCGTTGCTGGCTTCTATTTCGTGCAACGGCTGGGGATGTTCCGGTTTCTCGCCAACATCGTCGTGC
>WNFQ01000468.1_pt1 | contig 37418 bp, 36 predicted proteins | sample 5400171 | NCBI WGS metagenome assembly WNFQ01 (sample SAMN13153356, study PRJNA577476) | soil metagenome | isolation source: 20 cm soil under Madrone tree | place: USA:California | collected 2016-06-14
CGGAGTATTCTCCTCCCTGCCATTCCGGATCATTGCGAATCGCGTCCATCACCATTTTGCGCCAGATACGGTTGCGTCCCGCGATCTGCACGGGCTGGCAAGCCAGCGGCATCAGCGCGTCCATAAAATCGGGATAGGTTTCTCCCCACACGAAGGAGTGCATGCAGCCCATGGAGGTGCCAAGAATAAGGCGCAGGTGATTCACGCCAAGACCTTCGCTGAGAAGCTGGTGGTGCGCGGCGACCATGTCGTCATAGTCGTATTGCGGAAAATGAGCGTGCAGCCCGTCGCTGGGCTTGGAGGATTTCCCGTGGCCGATGCCGTCGGGAAGAATGATGTAGTAGCGCGCCGCATCGAGAAGCTGCCCCGGTCCAAACAATTCGGCAGCAAAAATGGGCGTGAGAAATTGATGGCCAGTGCCGCCAGTGCCGTGAAGAATCAGAACCGCGTTCGTGACGCGGCCCTCCGCATTGCGCACCGGCTTGCCCAGCGTGGTGTAGTGCAAGCGCAATTCCGGCAGCGTCTCGCCCGACCGGAATTTGAAATTTTTGACGACGAAATCGCCTTCGGCAGTTTCGGGCGACTTAGCTGTCTGGCCCGGCGTTGGCAGGCTCACAAGGAGTGGGAACACCACTGCCAGCAAGATGGAACGTAATGCAATTCTGCGCATGAGGCACCTCACCAATCAAAGAATCTATCATGTTCCGCCAGCGACATTTGCACCGGCGCTTCGCGGAATAAATTCAACGCCACGCCAGTCTTTTCCAATGCCGTGGTCGGAAGCAACGGAAATGCAGGCGCGACCGGGTGCGAGCCGCTCAGCGACTTCGCGCAAGTTTCCGATCACGGTTTTCGCATCCTTGGGGGCACATCCACGCCGGTGTTCAAACTAGACTCGCTCCGGGCCAAGAATTGATGTAGAGTCAGTGGCTCGAATACAGCCTGCCCTGAAAACGCTGCATCCAAAAGGCTTACGCAGCGAAGAGGCTGTTGGTGCTGGCTTTATGCCCAAGGAGACTGATGGAATCCGCGAGTAACGGACTCAATGAAGCTGCCACAGCCTCGTACCCCACGATTGCCGCGACGGCCACGGCACTGCCACCCTACACCATCACGCGCGAAGACGTTAAGGTTTACATGGGACGCGTGTTTGACATCCCCGAGCGCCGCCTCGAAGCGATGATGAGCATCGTCGATAACGCCCAGGTTCACAACCGGCACTCTATCTTTCCACTCGACTACACCATCGAGCCGCGCCCGCTTTCGCAAACGAACAACGAATACATCGAGCACGCGGTGAAGCTCGGCCGGGAAGCGGCCGAAAAGTGCCTGGAGCGCGCCGGCCTGAAGCCGACTGACATCGACATGATCATTACGGTATCTTGCACAGGATTCATGATTCCGTCGCTGGACGCCCACCTCATCAATCTGATGGGATTTCGCTCCAATGTCCGGCGCATGCCGTTCACGGAATTGGGCTGCGCCGCAGGCGCGATGGCGCTAGGGCGTGCCGCGGATTATTTGAAGGCGGAGCCCGGCGGGAATGTCCTCATCATAGCGGTCGAGCTGCCTTCGCTTACGTTTCAGCGCAAGGATATTTCACAGGCAAACCTGATTTCTTCGATTCTTTTTGGTGACGGCGCCGCAGCCGTAGTGGTCAGCGGGAAGCAAATGAAGGGGCCGAAGATTCTCAAGACCGAAACTTATACGTTTCCTGATTCCTTGGGCGCGATGGGATTTGACCTGCGCGATTCCGGGTTTCACATCCTGCTGGCGAAAGACGTTCCGGAAATGATTGGAGGAAAGATCGGCGGGCTGGTGCAGGGCTTTCTGGATAGCAACGGCCGGAAACGCGAGGAGATCAAGGGCTGGATTCTGCATCCCGGTGGAGCGCGGTTGCTCGGAAACATCGAGACGGAATTGGGCTTGTGCAAGTGCGATACGCAGCCATCCTGGGACATTCTCGGGAACGTGGGAAATCTATCGAGCGCGACGATCCTTTTTATCCTACAGGAGTGGCTCGAAAAAAGACCCCTGCAGGCCGGCGAATATGCGTTGGCTGCGGCGTTTGGTCCAGGGTTCAGCGCGGAATTTCTGCTATTGCAATGGACGTAAGCGTTTATTCGTTTCTCGCTCTGCTTCTCGCCGTGGGACTGCTGCGGCTGGTTGAGTTGCGCATCTCGAAGCGGCACCAAAGAGAAATGGCCGTTCGTGGCGCGGCGAAAGTCGATGAGCCGAAATTCCGCTGGATGGTGTTGCTGCACACCGCGGTCTTGCTCGGCGCTGCTGTCGAGGTAGTTCTCCTTAAGCGTCCTTTCCTTCTCGGGCTGGCTGCGCCGATGGTTGTCGTCTTCCTGGCGGCAAATGCGGTGCGCTGGTGGGTCATTCGCTCGCTTGGAGAGCACTGGAACGTTCAAGTCGTGGATTCCACGCGCCTCGGGGTGGTGACATCTGGACCTTTTCGCTATGTCCGGCATCCAAACTACGCAGCGGTGTTTGCGGAGATGCTGGCTCTTCCGCTGATTCACACGGCGTGGATCACCGCAGCGGCGGGAGCTATTGCCCACGTCGCAGTTCTGGCGCAGCGGCTTTCCACCGAGGAGCGCGTGCTCTTCGCGAATGCAGACTATCGCGCGGCCATGACCGGTAAGCCGCGCTTCTTGCCGGGACTTTTCTGAAAGAGAACCTTTCCAATGAATTGGCGTTATTACGCTGCGATTTCCTTACTCTTGTCCGCGGCGACTGCACGCCCGGCCCGTTCTGACGAGATCGCGAAGAGCCCGGCATTTACAACCGTGGCGGAACTCTCATCGGGATTTCATTCCCTTTACACCCAGAACTTCATGGAGGCGCGCGAAAAATTTGACGGTTGGGAGATCTATTTGAGGAGCTTTACCGCCAGGGTGTGCTCTCGAGCGATTTCTTCTTGAACGAGAAGCGATTTCTGCATGGCATCGAAGGGAAGCCCGATGCGGCGCGGATGAAGAGTTTTCAGGACGCGCTGGACCGCGCTCGTAAGCTGGCTAAGGAGCGCCTGGCGAAGGACGCAAAGGATCCGGAAGCTTTATTTGCCCTGACACTGGCGGCGGGAATGGAATCGAACGCCGACATGATGCTCATGAAGCACCATATCGAGGCCTTGAAGCGGCTGAAGGAAGGAAACGAACACGCCAAAGCACTACTGGCAGAGGAACCTGACGCGAACGATGCGTATGTCGCGCTGGGCACCGCCAATTACGTCATTGGAAGCCTTTCGGGCGGTGCGCGATTCTTTCTCAAGTTTGGGGGAATCCACGGCGATAAGAACCTTGGCATGGAGCAGATCGGAAAAACAATTGAGGGGGGACGTTACCTGCAACCGTTTGCCAAGATCTTGCTGGCACTGGCGGCCCGCAGAGAAAAACAAAACCCCTTGGCGCAAAAGCTGCTCCGTGAACTGAGCGAAGAATTTCCAGAGAGTCCGCTGTACGCCGCTGAGTATGCGAAAGCGATGGGCCGGCCCATTCCGGCGGACATGCATCCTTGAGCTTTTTGGGCGTGCCGTACATCCCGCGGCCAAGTTCCTTTCGAATAAATCATCTGCATTCTCTGGAATAGATTAGAATCGCGCTCGCGTGGTCCATACGCGGTCGGTCCCCTGCGGGAGGTGGTGAACGGTGTTCAATAAGGACTTATTGAAAGGCCGCGCTGTGTTTCTTACGGGCGGGGGAACTGGACTTGGCCGTTCGATGGCCTTGCGACTGGGGGGACTAGGCGCGCGCATGTTTCTCGTCGGAAGACGCGAGGACCCGCTGCGAGAAACATGCGAAGAGATTCATCGGATAGGTGGTTCGGCCGCGTACACTACTTGCGATGTGCGTGACTATGGCGCCGTCGAAGCCGCGGCCGCTAAAGCCGAGGAACAATTCGGCGAAATCAACACGCTGGTCAACAACGCTGCCGGCAATTTCATGGCTCGCACCGAAAAGCTGTCTCCTAATGCCTTCAACGCCGTTGTCGGCATTGTGCTGAACGGTTCGTTTCACTGCACGCAGGTTTTTGGCAAACGCTGGATCTCCCGAAAGCTCGGCGGCAATGTCCTGAACATCGTGACTACCTACGCGGCCGCCAACTCCGGCTCGGGGTTTGTTGTGCCGTCGGCTTGCGCGAAAGCGGGCGTTTTAGCGATGACCACTTCGCTGGCCGTGGAATGGGCGAAGTATCACATCCGCTTGAACGCCATCGCGCCGGGGCCGTTCCCGACGGAAGGAGCGTGGTCGCGGCTGATGCCGTCGAAGCAATTCGAAGAGCATGCCAAAGACAAGCATCCCATGAAGCGCTTCGGAAAGCACGAGGAGCTTGCCAATCTGGCTGCATTTCTCCTCAGCGACATGGCGGAGTACATCAATGGCGAATGCGTGGTGATCGACGGCGCGCAATGGCTGCGCGGGGCTGGCGAGTTCAATGATCTGCTCTTGCTGCCGGAAGCAGCTTGGGAAGGGATGGAAGCCGCGCGTAAGAAATAATCGCGAAGCTTTCTATTGGGACAGCGCTCGCTTCCGCAGTTCCACGCGGAGTTTTATCTCCCCGATGGTTTGCCCGTTCGAATTCGCATGAACGCTGATTTCTTGCGGTTCCGGCTTCTTCGTTTCGTTTTCGGGAACCGCAGGCAACAAGACTTCGATGCGCGCGGCGGCCACCTGTTTCGCCGCCACGGTGAACTTTCCTGTGCCGCTCTGCACCGTCCATCCAGCTGGCAGGGAGGCCGCCAGCGAAATTTCCTGCGACTTCCCCATTCGATTGCGTACCCATAAAGGAATGACCAGCGTGGTGTGGCCTTGCAGTGCAATTTCCGGCGGCTCGGGATGCGGGAGATTCATAAGCCCGTGAGCCCGCCGAAATTCCGCGTAGAAACTGTACGGGCCGGCGAGGTCCACGGATAATTCCGGCCGTGCCGGTTCGGGAGAAACTTCGGGCCGCGCAAATGGAATGGCTCCCGGCGTGATGCCATCAAAAATGTCGCCGGTCACACTGCCACCCACCAGTGATTTACCGATCACGAAGTGCAAAGCTTCCGTCCAGAAGCTATCGGAAGTGGCCATTTTTTCGATTTGTGCTTCGTCCATCTGAGCGACTTTATCCAGAAAGGACTTGGCCTGTGTCTGGTGGGAGCGGAACGAATCCAGAGCCATTCGCCAGTACGCCTGTTTGCTCGACTTGGAGATTTCTTTCACCGAATAGTCTGGTCCTTTCCCGCGAAAAATATCTTCGCGGTCGGCATCCGGAAAGTAATAAATCTTTTTTGGCTGCCAGGGACGCAGGTTCTCGAGAAATGGTTCGAGCCTTTTGGTTGGACCGGCAACCTGCTCGGGAAACGCAGCGGGATCACCCGCCATATCGAATGCTTCCGTCGCCAGAAGCCCCGAAGCTTGGTGGTCCCCGTGGTCTTCGCCGATAAATGTGCCCGGCAAAAAGGTCAGGACGACTTCAGGACGCGTCAAGCGCACGAGCCGTACCAGTTGTTCGAGCGATTCGCCGTGGTCCCAGTTTGCCAGCGACAGCAGCACATTTTGCGACGCCGTATCCTTGCCGCCGAGAAACCACACGTTATTAATCCCCAACCTTGTGAGGGCGTTGCGCGCTTCAATCTCGCGGACCGCACCAAGCGCTGCCGCTTGTTCGGCGCCGGCTTCGTTCGCGCCGCTGCTCCCGCGCGTTCCAAAAACGACTCCCACGCGCCTATGTTCGTCCAGCGCTCGCGCAAGATACGGCGTCGCCGCCCCCTCGTCGTCTGGATGTGCCACAACCAGGAGAAGGTCCACTTTGTACCGTTCATCCTGGAGCGGAAGCGGCTGCGGCTCCTGTGCTGCCGTCCCACTCAACAACATACTTGTGACCAGAAATGCGATCAGCAACGTCCTTGCGAATCGTGGCATGTACATTCCTCGAGTGAATGATTTCATAAATGGGAGAAGGACGGAAAGGACTTGTGGCCGCCCCGCGCCGTCTTTTCGATTGCTATTCGATGAGGCGTCAAGGCTTCGAGGTACTTTTCGCGGCGGTGTTGCTATCGGCCAAGCCCGCGCGCCGCAGCAAATCCTGAAAGCGCGGGTCGCTGCGCAATGGATCAAAGGCCGGTTCGACCTTGAGGGTGACCAGAATGCCGAAGTGCTCGGAGTAGGCCTTTTCCAGATCGGCCAGGGCCTCCTCCTTGTCTCCCACGCCCAGATGTGCCCAAAGCATGATTACGGGATTTACCTGCTCATGACCGCTGACCTTTTCCAGCTTTTCCAGCTGCCGCCGGGCCCGCTCCAACTGACCCGCGCGGCCATAAATGTAAGCCTGCCACGACCAATACAAAGGTCCTTCACCATTAAGCCGGTGCCATGACTCTATTTGGGCCAGCGCTTGCGTAAACATCCTCTTTTCTACGTATGCTGCCCAGATGACGCTGGCCCGGCCAAAATTCGGATCCTTCCGAAGAACGGAGCGAAACTGTTCGATGGCGCGGTCATACTGCCGCGAGAAGAGCAGAATTGCCCCATAGTCGGCGGCAATAATGAGGGAGAGCGGATCCAGTTGGCGCGCTCGTTCACTCTCGCTTAACGCCTCGTCGAAACGCCCCATCCACATCAGATGCTCGGCATACCAGTGGTGGGCGGTAGCGTAGTCGGGGTTCAGTTCGATGGCCCGCCGAAATTCCTTTTCCGAAGTCTGCCAGTCCCAATCGTGATTCTGGGCAATCAAGGCCAGCGCCGTGTGCGCTTCCGCCAGGTTTTCGTCAAGCTCCAAGGCCCGTAGGGCAGCAGCGCGTGCTTGAGGCATATATAGGGTTGCAGAAGCAAAAGAATAGACGGTCAGCAGCGAATAGGAGTTCGCCAACCCGGCATGCACCGTTCTTTTGTTCCAGAAATACATGCCCTTGAGATACAGGTCACGGGCCTCGGCGGATTTGGGGGATGACGGAGCTTGTTTGTTAGACCTAGTCGACTCACGGCCGTCGATGCTGCCGTGAATTTCGCTAGCGATCTTGCTTTGTGGGTGTGGGCGGCTTCGGAGGCGTGACCACGCGAAGTAGGCCCCCGGCACGACGATCAGAAGAATGACAACTCTGAAAACGGTCTGCCGTCTGCGCTTGCCAGCGCCACCCACAATGGCCGATGTGCCGGAGCGGTCGGTGACAACAGAGCCTTCTACGGAAGGCGGCAGTGTTGCCGAGACTTGCTCCACCGGAGCTATAAACCGGTAGCCCACGCGCGGAATCGTCTCCACGTACCGTGAGTTTTCCGGAGAATCTCCCAGAGCCGCGCGAAGCTTCTTGATGGCTGTGTTCAGGCTGTGCTCGAAGTCCACAAATGTTTGTGCGGGCCATAAGCGGTTGCGCATCTCGTCCCGCGATATGATTGCCCCAGGACGTTCCACTAACAAGATCAGGAGTTCAAAGGGCTGGCCGCTGAGTTTCACCCGAATGCCATGTTTGCGCAGCTCACGCGCTTGAAGATTGACTTCGAACACTCCAAAGCGAACTGTAAAGGCTTGCGGCAAAACTTGGAGAGACCTCGTGAGCAGATTCTATCACCGTTTACGCGAACTAGTACCAAAGTGCCGAAACCGCTCACCTTACAAGTTAACTCTTTTATCTTCAGCAAGCTGGCTGGTCATCAACAGATAATGCAGCGTGCATTGCTCTATTGTCACTACTTGCGTAGTCTTGCAAACAAATCTGTCCCATTCTCCCTGGAGAACAGAAAGACAATTTGCGCCGTTGGCGCCGTAAGGGGTGTTTCGATGCGGACTTTCCCAGCCCAGAGGTCTAGCTTTACCCGTTGCCTGTCTCTGTTTTTTGACAAAAGGTCCAAGCTCCCGTACCAATACAGACGCAATATCATCAGCACTGTTCTCATAACCGTCGCCACGCTGATAGCCATTGGCGCGCTACATGGACAGCAAATCACTTTCATACCCAACGGAACGTTTTTCGGGAATCCCGGTGGCGCGTCCGAGACCCATAGCACAACCGGAGGTGGCATCGACCTGACGGGACCATTCTTCCAGAGTTTGGGCACTAACGGCCGCTCGTGTGGCAGCTGCCACCAACCCAGTGACGGCATGTCCGTTTCAGCCGCCCATGTCGAGCAGCGATTCTCGCTAACCCAAGGTCTGGATCCGATTTTCCGAACTGTCGATGGTTCTAATTGCAACCACGGTATCGATGTCTCCACGCTTGCCGGAAGGTCCACAGCCTATAGCCTGTTGCGGGCTCGCGGTCTGATCCGTATCGCCATCGCGGTGCCCGCAAGCGCGGACTATCGAGTTGTCAGCGTGAACAATCCATACGGCTGCAACGAATCCGATGTGATCTCGATGTACCGGCGGCCTCTGCCCTCTACCAACCTTCGCTTCTTGAGCGCGGTCATGTTTGACGGGCGGGAATCATCGGCAGCCACCGGCACAACCAAGATCCTGTATTCCAACTATCCAACATCACTTCTGAACGATCTGGCGCACCAGTCGGTGGATGCCACCAAAGGACACGCGCAGGGGGACGGCACGAGACCAACCCCCGCCGAGCAGCAGCAGATTGTCAATTTTGAGATGGCTCTCTTCACGGCGCAAACCATTGGCAACTACGCCGGCCGATTGGACGGGCACGGCGCGAGCGGCGGACCTATAGCTCTCACCACTCAGCCGTTCTTTATCAGCATCAACTCCAGCGTCAACCCTTTGGTACCCACGCTTGAAACTCCCGGTGGGCTCGTGGCGCCTGGCGATCATCAGTCTATCCCCGCGATCTTCAACCCCTTTGACGCCTGGGCGTCTCTGCCCGACACATCCCCGCGGGCAGCGGTTGCGCGTGGGCAGGTCATTTTCAATTCCAGGCCCATCAACATCACGGGTGTAGCCGGCATCAACGACGATTTGTCGGCTGGCGGTCTGGTTGCCGGCGGCATTCCCTCACTTACGGGAACCTGCGGCACCTGCCACGATACTCCGAACGTGGGCAATCATTCCTTTCCGACGCCCTTGGACATTGGGACCGGCGACCCCAGCCCTTCCAACCCATCGGCCAATATGGGAGGCCTTAATATGAGCTACTTGCCGACCATCACGGTCTGCAAAACGGATCCGGCCACGGGTCTCCCGACGAGCACGTGTAAGACTACCACTGACCTCGGCCAAGCTTTGATCGATGGCAGATTCGACCACGTTGGCAAAATCAAGGGACCGATTCTGCGCGGTCTTTCAGCCCGCGCACCGTATTTCCATAACGGATCCGCTCAGACTCTGTTGGATGCCGTGCAGTTTTACGAAGGCCGATTTGGCCTTGTTCTAACGCCTCAGGAGGAATCGGACCTGGTGGCCTTCTTGAGCGTTCTCTAGCCTGCGGTCAGTGCCGGGGCTTGGCGAGGGAGACGAACGTGTCGTTCCTCCGAAAGCGTTGCATCGCCGCGAACAAAGTAGCCCACGCCAACCAGAGCTTTCCTAAGTTCCGGCTGGCGCGTCTAATCGTTTCTCTGCCCGTAGATTCTCAGCTTTCCCGCCAGAGAAGCTGCGGTATCCACAAAAAATAATCCACCGGAGTATTGTAGTACGTTTTAACTATCGATGTGCATGTTGACATACGGAGAGATGGTCGATAGCATCTTCGTAGGTGCAGAACATGGAGAAAGTGAAAGTGTCGCCCAAATTCCAAGTGGTCATACCAAAGAAAGTGCGGGAACAGCTTCAACTTAAGCCCGGCCAAGAGCTGCAGATTTACATCCTCGACGGAACCATCCGATTGCGTCGACCGCGTTCCATCAAAGAATTGCGGGGAATCGCAAAGGGGATGACCTGGAAAGATGCCTATCGCGACCACACCGAACGGTTCTAGGGCGGTCCTGATAGACTCATCGGGCTGGCTCGAATACTTGACCGCCGATGAAAAAGCCGTTTTGTTTGCGCCCTATTTTGAGGTCAAGCGGCGCGTCGTCGTACCCACCATTGTCATTTTTGAGGTGCGCAAGATTCTTCTTCTCCGGCGGAGCGAAGCGATTGCAGATGAATTTGTCGGCGAAGCCTTCAGTCGGGAAGTTGTTGATCTGCACGGCCAGATTGCGCTTGCTGCCGCTGAATTCGGCATCCGTCATCAACTGCCCATGGCCGACGCGATCATTTACGCAACGGCCGTCACGTATCAAGTGGAGCTTATCACTAGCGACGCGCATTTTACGGGGCTCGCAGGCGTTACGATTCTCTAGTCGCACATTGACCTTGGCAAGCGGCCGTCGTAGCATCCGCAGCAATCCTCTACCGTTGACAAAAGGAATGCCATGACTGACGGAACGACTCGCCGTGAGTTCTTAGGCTCGATTGCTGCTTTCTCTCTGTTTCCTCTGGAGCAGGAAAAACCAGACCTAATCCTCCATAACGGCCACATGGTCACGATGAATGCGGCTGATCCGGTCGCGGAGGCTGTCGCCATTTCGCGAGGCAGATTTTTCGCGGTTGGCAAAAACGCGGACGTGATGAATCTTGCGGCGCCCGGCGTTCGAAAGATGGATCTCGGGGGAAAGACCGTGCTGCCGGGTTTCATCGATGCCCACTCTCACCCCGCAATGGCCGGCGTGATGCACCTTCGCATGGTCGACTGCGACCTACGTTCTATTTCCGCCATTCAGGCAGCGCTGCGCGAGCGCGCCACAAAGACGCCAGCTGGCGAATGGGTCCTTGGTTTCAAATATGACGACACAAAAACGGAAGATGCCCGCCCACTCAGTATCGCTGATCTGGACGCCGCCGTTCCGGATCATCCCGTACACATCGAGCATCGCGGTGGTCACACCGTTTACGCAAATTCCCTCGCCTTTCGAAAAGCAGGGATCGACGAGAAGACGGCGGATCCTCCTGGCGGAAAGATCGATCACGACCCGGCTACCGGAAAGCTGAGCGGTCGTGTCGCCGAGAGTGCCCAGGCTTTCTTCGAGAAGGTTCTTCCTCACGATTTCACACGCGACGATCATCGCGAGGGTGTGAAGCTTATCTCCAAGATGCTCGCAAAGACAGGAATCACCTCCGCAACAGAAGCGCAGGGCAGTCCTACCGATCTTCGCGCTTATCAGGACGCTCGCGATTCCGGCGATTTGCTCTATCGCGCCAACTGCCTCATCAACTACCGCTTCATTGATGCGCTGATCGAAGCAGGAGTGCGCACCGGGCTTGGCGACGATTGGGTTCGCGTCGGCGCGATGAAGCTAGTTTGTGACGGCTCGATTTCCGAACGTACTGCGCGCCTCTCGGCTCCCTATGAGGGCCGCCCCAACGATTACGGCATTCTGGTAATGACCGAGGAAGAGCTGTACACCTACGGCCGCAAAGCGCATCTGGCCGGATGGCAGATTGGCACACACGCCAACGGCGACGTCGGCATTGACACCACACTCCGCGTCTACGAGCGCTTGCAGCGCGAAAGCCCGCGGCGCGATCCGCGCTTCCGCCTCGAACACTGCACCCTAGTCAATGACGCTCTGGTGGCCCGCATCAAAGCACTCGGCGCCATTCCCACGCCATTTTCAACCTACGTCTACTATCATGGCGAAAAGATGCGCTATTACGGTGCAGAGCGTCTCAACAACATGTTCGCCTTGCGCAGCTTCCTCGACGCTGGCATACGTGCGACGCAAGCCTCCGATTATCCGCCGGGAGAATTCATCCCCATGATGGCATTGCAATCCGAAGTGACCCGCACGGACACCAAGGGCAACGTCTGGGGACCTAAGCAGAAAATCACGGTGGAAGAGGCGATTCGCGTGGGCACCATCAACGGCGCCTACGCCTCCTACGAAGAAAATCTGAAAGGTTCCATTGAAACCGGCAAGCTCGCCGATCTTGTCGTTCTCGGCCGCGATCCTCTCAGGGAGAATCCCTCAACACTAGTCACCATTCCCGTCGAACGCACCCTGGCCGGCGGCCGCTGGACCTTTGAAGCCTAGGGCCCTTCATCCCTCTAGCATGGACTCCGCCTTGACCCGCCTTAAAGCGGCCGATAAGCTTGGTGTTTCTTCTTCCAGGTGAACACGCACATGGAGCAGATTCACATCACGTTGCCGGATGGCAGCGTCAAAGATGTTCCCAAGGGCACCACTCCGGCGGATGTTGCCCGGAGCATATCGCCGCGGCTGGCAGAAGCCGCGCTCGTCGCCCGCGTTTCTCAACCCAATAATGGTGAAGGCGAACTCATCGATCTGCGCCGCCCCCTCGAGCACGACGTCAAGCTGCAGATCCTGACGGAAAAGGATTCCGATTCGCTCTTTGTGTTCCGCCATTCCGCAGCACATCTGCTCGCGGCCGCGGTGATGGAACTCTTTCCAAACGTAAAGCTCGGCATCGGCCCGCCGATCGATACTGGTTTCTTCTACGAATTCCTGCGCGAGGACCCGTTCACTCAAGAAGACCTGGCCAAAATCGAGAAAAAAATGCACGAGCTCGCCGCGCAGGACTTGCCCAATGAGCGCAAGCTCATTCCCAAGCCCGAGGCTCTCGACCTCTACAAGAAGTCCAACCAGATTTTCAAATGCGAGCTGGTGGAAGAAAAAGCCACCGAGCCGATGGTCTCCTTCTACACCACGGGAAAATTTATCGATTTCTGCCGCGGCCCGCACATTCCTTCCACCAAGCGCATCCAGGCGTTCAAGCTCATGAATGTCGCCGGCGCCTATTGGAAGGGCCAGGAAGGCAATCCCCAGCTCCAGCGCATTTACGCCGTCGCATTCTTCACGCAAAAAGAGCTGGACGCGCATCTCCACCGCATGGAGGAAGCCAAGCGGCGAGATCATCGCAAGCTCGGCACGGAGCTAGACCTCTTCAGCATCCAGGAAGAAGCCGGCCCGGGCCTGATTTTCTGGCATCCCAAGGGCGGCTTGATTCGCAAGATCGTCGAAGACTGGCTCCGCGAAGAGCTGCTCAAGCGCGGCTACGACCTCGTCTACACTCCGCACATCATGCGCCTCGACCTCTGGAAAACCAGCGGCCACACGAATTATTACAAAGACAGCATGTTCGGCCCGGTAGAGGTCGAAAAAGCCGATTACCAGCTCAAGCCCATGAATTGCCCGGGGCACATTCTGATTTATAAATCAAAGCTCCACAGCTACCGCGACCTCCCCGTCCGCCTCGCCGAGCTCGGCACCGTCTACCGCTACGAACGCAGCGGCGTGCTCCACGGCTTGCTCCGCGTCCGCGGCTTTACTCAGGACGACGCGCACATCTTCTGCATGCCCTCGCAAATCGAATCCGAAGTCGAAGCGTGCATGGATTTTGCCTTCGCCGTCATGAAGAATTTCGGCTTCGACAAATTCGAAGTCGAGCTTTCCGACTGGGATCCCGCGCATCCGGAAAATTATCCCGGGAGGCCCGAAGACTGGCAGCACGCCTCAGATGCTCTCGCCCGCACGATGGCGCGCATGAACATTCCCTATAAGAGAATCGAAGGGGAAGGCGCTTTCTACGGCCCGAAAATCGACGTCAAGCTCATCGACGCCATCGGACGCCCGTGGCAACTCACCACCGTGCAGTTCGATTTCAATCTCCCCGCGCGCTTCGGCCTGCAATACGTCGGCGAAGACGGCGCCAAGCATCAGCCCTTGATGGTCCACCGCGCGCTGCTCGGCTCCGTCGAGCGCTTTTTCGGCATCTTGATCGAGCATTACGCGGGCGCCTTCCCGCTGTGGCTCGCGCCCGTGCAAGTGGAAATCTGCCCGGTCAGCGAAAAAGTCGCCGATTACGCCAGGCACGTCACCGAAACCCTGAAGCGTCACAATCTTCGCGTCCATCTCGACGACCGCAACGAAAAGCTACCCGCAAAAATTCGCGACGCGCAGCTGCAGAAAATTCCCTACATGCTCGTCGTCGGCCCCAAGGAAGCCGAAGCTGGCACTGTCGCCGTCCGCCATCGCAGCAAAGGCGACCTCGGCCCCAAGCCTCTCGCCGAACTCGTCGAAGCGCTCCAGCGCGAAGTCGATTCCCGCGCAACTACGTAGCCCTTCGCCGCCTATTGGACTTCCTCGACCGTGCAACTCCCGCAAGTCATCCTGAACGAAAACGCCTTCGCTCGGGGTGTGCGTCTCCTGACAAATCGGGACACTCATTTGGCGGAAGTCGTGCAAAAGTACGGCCCGCCTCCACTGTGGGTTCGAGAACCCGGCTTTCCGACGCTCGTCTACATCATTCTTGAGCAGCAGGTATCGTTGGCTTCCGCGAAGGCCGCTTTCGATCGCCTTAATGCCGCCGTCCGTCCGCTCACTCCCGGACGTTTCCTGAAGCTCACCGACTCCGAGCTGCTGCGCATCGGCTTCAGCCGCCAAAAGACTCTATACACTCGTTTGCTCGCCGATTCTTTGTCCCGCCGCCACTTCGATCTTCGTTATCTCAACGATCTCCACGACGATGCCGCGCGCAAAATGCTCGTGGCCTTCAAAGGCATCGGTAAATGGACCGCCGACATCTATCTATTGAGCGCGCTGCGGCGTCCGGATATCTGGCCCACCGGCGATCTGGCCCTGGCCACGGCAGTCCAGGAGGTAAAATGCCTTCGCCAGCGTCCGTCGCCCGGACGCCTCGAAAAAATGTCCGCGCCCTGGAAACCCTTGCGTGCCGTCGCCGCTCGCTTGTTCTGGCATCATTATTTGAGCAAGCGCGGCCAGCGCACGTCGGAGATTTCACTCTAAGCGGGAATCACGCACGCTTTATCGGAGAATGTGAATGTCACCAATTTTCTCTCGCCGAAATTTCCTCGCCGTAACTGGCGGCGCTCTCGCGGCTCCTTCGGTTTTGTGGGTCGCGAGCGATGAAGACGACGATGACGTGCCCGCTTTGCTCGATCACATCATTCTCGGCTGCAACGATCTCGATAAGGGCATCGAATTTGTCCAAGAGGGAACCGGCGTTCTCCCCGCCATCGGCGGGGTCCATCCTGGCCGCGGCACACGCAACGCTCTCCTCTCGCTGGGTGAGCGCCGCTACCTGGAAATCATCGCTCCCGATCCCGCACAATCTGAAATTGCTCACTTCCCGCAAATCCGCTCAATGACCGACCCACGCCTCATTGGCTGGGCCGTCCACCCTCCGGACATCTCCGCCGTCGCCAAAGAGCTCCGCGAAAACAAAGTGGAATTCACCGGCCCTGCCGACGGCTCCAGAAAGCGTCCGGACGGCCGCGTCCTCAACTGGAAAACCATCAATCTCGCCGACGACCGCCATGGGCTCCTCCCGTTCTTTATCGAATGGAGCGCCGACTCGGTCCACCCCTCCAAAGACGCCCCGGCGCGTTGCACCTTGGACTATTTCGAAATTCTGAGCGCGGAGCCGGACGAACTCACCTCGACACTGAAGCGCATCGGCATCAACTTCCCTGTCCAGCGCAGCGATAAAGGCCGTCTTCATGCACTCATCAGCGGGCCAAAAGGCGACCTAAAGTTGAGCACGTGAGTCTCTTGTCCCATGCAAACTCATCGCGGCAAATAGAGACAGCACCGCCAACGAGATTCTTGCTTTTGACTATTTAGCCTTTGTGCTACCCTCCCGCCTATGGCGGACTCAGATTTCAGCAATCCCACTCCCCAATTTGGCACTGCGGAATACGCGCCAAAATCCGTCACCGACGTGTGCAAGTCCTGTAACCAGGGTATATCTGGTCAGTATTTTCGTGTCAACGGCTCGCTCGCGTGCGCGCGCTGCGTGGATCAACTGAAAAACCAAATCCCAAAGGATACGCATGCTCTTTTCGTACGCGGATTGGTTTTTGGATTCGGTAGCGCAATTCTCGGACTGATTCTCTATTCCGGCTTCAGCATCATCACCGGTATTGCTATTGGCTATGTTTCGCTGGCTGTCGGTTGGATCATTGCCAAAACTATGAAGGTCGGTTCGCGCGGTATTGGCGGGCGCCGTTATCAAGTGGCGGCCGCAGCGCTCACCTACGCGGCCGTCTCCATGGCCGCCATTCCGATCTATCTTTCTCAGGCCATCAAGCAAAGAGCGCCAAACCAAACGCAAACGAGGCCTGCTTCCCCCGCCAATTCTGATCCGGCTACTCCAAGTTCAGCTGGTTCACCGCCCTCCGGCAATGATCTTTCAAAGCCGGCTTCGGCGGGGGAGCCGCGAATGAATCCTTTCAAAGCGTTCGGGATTCTGGCACTCCTGGGTCTGGCCTCGCCGTTTCTCGAACTCGCAAGTCCTGTCAACGGTGCGCTCGGCCTCGTCATTCTTTTCGTCGGTATGAACATTGCCTGGCGCCTAGCGGCTGGACCCAAAATCGATATCCTCGGCCCGTTTGCGGCCACCGCACCCGCGCCGCCGCTTGCAACCTAGCCCTGCTTCGAATAGCCCATCGTGTCCACCACCTTCGTCGAACCGATCCGCAACTGCCGTAACTGCAGCGCCTCCCTGCCGCTTGGAGCCCTGGCGTGTGAGCAATGCCACGCACTCGTCCACAGCGAAGAGCTTTTGCGTATCTCGACGCGCGCCAAAGCACTCGAACAACAAGACCAGCTTCTCCCGGCCCGTGAAGAATGGCTCAAAGCCCTTCCACTTCTCCCGTCCAACTCCACCCAGGCCGAGTGGATTCGCAGCCAGGTTTACAGGCTCGAACTTGCTGCCAAGGTCTCTCCTCCTCCGAAAGAGAAGAACGCTTGGGCCCGCAAGCTCGGTCCTCTTGCTCCCATCGCCATTCTCCTTGCGAAAAGCAAGACTCTCCTCCTCGCCATTTTCAAACTCAAATTTCTCTTCAGCCTTTTCGCTTTTATGGGCGTCTACTGGGCTCTTTTCGGCCCCGCTTTCGGCATCGGTTTCGTCCTGCTCATTCTGGTTCATGAGATGGGTCACTATATTGATATCCGCCGCCGTGGCCTGCCCGCCGATATGCCGGTGTTTCTCCCCGGCCTGGGCGCTTACGTTCGCTGGCAGGCACTCGGTGTAACTCGCCAGACGCGCGCGGCCGTCAGCCTGGCAGGTCCGCTCGCCGGATTTCTCGGTGCCGCATTTTGCGCCGCGCTTTGGTACCGCACCGGAAACGGCCTTTGGGCCGCCCTCGCTCGCTCAACGGCGGGACTGAATATCTTAAACCTCATTCCCATTTGGATTCTCGATGGCGGGCAGGCGGCAACAGCACTCAGCAAAGCCGAGCGGTTTGTGCTGCTCGCTGTTTGCCTCCTGCTATGGCTTTTTGTCGGCGAGGGTATGTTCTTCCTCGTGGCCGCAGGGGTCACTTATCGTCTCTTTACGAAGGACCTGCCGGCACAACCCAGTCCCGCGATTGCCGCCTATTTTGTTGGTGTCCTTGTCGCTCTCGCCGCACTTCTTCACATGATGCCCGGCACTGGTCTCGTGCCGCGCTAGACTTTTGCCTCTTGCCGTGCAGCCGCGGCCACGTGCTATACTTTGAAGCCCGTCCCCGGGCTGCTTTGCGCTGTGGGAGGGAGCGGGGTTTAACGCTTTGCGGCGGTGCGGGTCAGCCGCTTCGCAGCCGCGATCGACAGAGCGTCTAAGGGGGATTTATCGCAGAACGCAGCTTCCGGCAGAGCGACCGCATTCGCGTCAACGAACGAATCCGCGCTCGCGAAATCCGGGTGATTGATGATCAAGGCGGTCAGCTCGGCGTCATGCAGCCGTTTGAAGCCATAAAGCTGGCCAAGGAAAAAGGTCTCGACCTGGTGGAAATCTCGCCCACGGCTGATCCGCCGGTTTGCAAGATCACCGATTACGGCAAATACCTTTATCAGGCCAACAAAAAGGCCCACGAGCAGCGTAAGAGCAGCCGCGGTTCGCAGTTAAAGGAAGTAAAGTTTCGGCCTGCCACCGCGGAACACGACTATCAGGTTCGCAAGAACCAGATTCTCCGGTTCCTCGGCGAAGGCCACAAAGTGCGCGCGATGATTTTTCATCGCGGACGTGAAATGGCTCACCAGGAAGTCGGGCGCGCCAAGATGAACCGTTTGCTCATGGAGATTGGCGACCAGGGCCAGATCGAAACCATGCCGCGCATGGAAGGGAACGTTTTGGTGGCATTGCTCGCCCCGAAAAAAGGCGTAAGCGTCGCCAAGCCTGCGGGACAGACATCGTCCAGCGCCCAGCAGTCGCAGTAATCCGCGCCATCAAACGCGCAAACACGTTTTTTTTAGCGGCGCAGCATGCTGCGCCCCAGTTAGCACCAAGGTCAACCTTAAAGGCGCCTTGACTGGTGGTGCTCAATAAGATCAGGAGAGGATTTCCAGCAATGCCGAGAAACGCATCGAAACCAAAACTGAAATTGAAAACGCATCGCGGCGCCCGAAAGCGCTTCAAGTTCACCGCCAACGGCAAGATCAAACGCGGGCACTCCGGCAAACGCCATTTGATGGGTACCAAAGCGCCCGGACGCATGCGCAAGCTCAAGAAGCTGACCCTGGTCAACAAGGCAGACATCGCCAGCGTCAAGCAGATGCTTCCTTACGGCTAGACTTTTTCCGAACGTTCGGACGTTAGACGTTCCAACGTTTGGACAACGATTCGTGCCAGGCAGCGCTTCACGGGTGCCTGCCGGCCGATAAGCCCCGACTTAGTCGGGGCACGTGTAGCGGCCGGGCTTTAGCCCGGCATCGTCCGCGTCTCGCGGACGACCTCTTCGGTGCAAGCGTATTTGCCGCCGCGCCAAGAGCACTGCATTCAGAATCACCCCGGAAACAAACCCGTTGCGGTACGCGTTTTTTTCGCGTTCACGCAACCTGTCTTGTTTCCCATAAAAAAAGGAGAAACCCATGGCACGCGTAAAACGCGGCACCAAGCGCCGAGCACGGCGCAAGAAGTATCTCAAGAGGACAAAAGGCTTTTTCCTCACCAAGAGCAAGCTCTACCAATCCGCACAAGAAGCCGCCAATCGCGCCGATCGTTACGCCAAGCGCGACCGCCGCGTCAAGAAGCGCGAATATCGCAAGCTCTGGATTCAGCGCGTAGGCGCCGCCGCGCGCAATAACGGCCTCACCTACGGCCAGCTGATTCACGGCCTGAAAGTTGCCGGCGTCGCGCTCGACCGCAAGGTCCTCGCGGACATCGCGGTAAAGGACGCCGCAGCCTTCACGTCTCTAGTGGCGACAGCCAAAGCCGCCGCCCCGCCGCCAGCCAAGGCGAAAAAAGCGTAGCGTTGTAGCTCACCCCCTTAGGGGTAAGGCTTTTCCGCCCGTGCACGTGCTGGATGGTTGCGCGCACCTTTAGCGGCCCCGCGCAGGTCGGGGAGCGTTTTCTCCCCTAGGGGCACAATAAATCGTGCCCTTCGGTGTAATCTACTTCGCGATCATGCCAACTTCTGATCTCGGTCTAGACCAAACTCTCGCCGCTCTCGGCATCACTGATGCCGCGCAGGTCACTGCGCGCTTCGCCGAAGTCCGCCGGCACTTCGACGGTCAATTCCAAACGGTTCACGATGAAGCGGATTGGAGACTCTTCCGCGACCGCTGGCTAGGCCGCAAATCTGGCGTGCTCACGTTAGTCACCGACAACTGGCTCAAACCAGCAACGCCAGAATTGAAGCGCGACGTCGGCGTGTCCCTGAACGCATTGCGCGCACACGTCGAATCGCAAATCGAAGTGCGCCGTCTGGCCATCGAATCCGGCGCCGAAGAGTCCACACTTGCCCGCGAGCGCGTCGATCTCTCCCTCCCCGGCGTAATCCGCCCCATCGGCTCTCGTCACCTGATCCGCCAGGTCTTCCAGGAAATCGAAGACATCTTCGTCTCCATCGGCTTCTCTATAGTCGAAGGCCCGGAAATCGAAACGCCTTACTACAATTTCGAAGCCCTCAACATTCCCGAATTCCATCCTGTCCGCGACGACATGGACACCTTCTATCTGGAGCTGCCGAAAAGCGCGAAGACGCCGCTCCTTCTCCGCACGCACACTTCGCCCATGCAAATTCGCACCATGGAAAAGCAGAAGCCACCCGTGCGCGTCATCGTTCCCGGCAAGGTTTATCGCCGCGACAATCCTGACGCCACGCACTCGTTTATGTTTCATCAAGTCGAGGGCCTCGCTGTCGACACGGACATCACCTTCTGCGATTTCACCGGCACCATCGAATATTTCGTCAAACAATTCTTCGGCCCTAGCGTGAAGACCCGCTTCCGCCCCAGCTATTTCCCTTTCACTGAGCCCAGTGTCGAATTCGACGTCTCCTGCCCCTTCTGCGGAGGAACGGGCACGGCCGCGGGCGGTGGAACCTGTTCAAAATGCAAAGGCGCTGCCTGGATCGAGCTCTTCGGCGCAGGCATGGTCGACCCGGCCGTCTATGGTTTCGTGAACTACGACGCCAAAAAAGTCAGCGGCTTCGCCTTCGGCATCGGCATCGACCGCATGGCCATGCTCAAGTATGGCATCGACGATATCCAGGTCTTTTTCCAGAACGATGTGCGCTTCTTGCGGCAGTTCCCGTGAGGCAATATTGCGTCTTCGTCACGCCGCACAAACTGTCATCCGGAGCGGAGCGGCCCGTTTTTTCATTTCGCCCCGCTTTTCGGGGCGATGGGCCGCGGAGTCCAGGGATCTGAAGGCATACTGCAAGTGCGATGCAGTGTTGATGAGAAGAGGGGCTCTTGACTGTCGACTGTCAACTTCCGGCATGACTTTTACCGATGCCAAACAGCGCTTCTCCAATCGCGTAGCGGACTACGTCCGCTACCGCCCCGGCTATCCCGCAGCCGTGCTCGATCTTCTGCGCGCAGAATGCGGCCTGCGCCCCGGCCACGTCATCGCCGACATCGGCTCCGGCACAGGGCTCCTCAGCGAGTTGTTCCTGAAAAACGGCAATCGCATTTATGGCGTCGAACCCAACAAGGAAATGCGCGAGGCCGGCGAAGAATATCTCGCCTGCTACGACAGCTTCTCGAGCATCGAAGGCTCAGCCGAATCCACCACGGTCGGCGATTCCAGCATCGACTTTGTCACCGCCGGCCAGGCCTTCCACTGGTTCGAACCGAATTCTGCGCGAAGCGAATTCATCCGTATCTTGAAGCCTGCCGGCTGGGTCGTCATCGCCTGGAATGACCGGCGGATGGAGGAGAAGCGCCTCACTCGTGAATACGAAGAATTGCTCGAACGCTTCGGCATCGACTACAAAAGCGTGAAAGATGCTTACCCGGAGGTGCATCATATTCGCAGTTTCTTCGGCAGCGATGATTTCCACTCACGCGACTTGCCCAACGAACAGGCGCTGGATTGGGATGGTCTGCGCGGACGCCTGCGCAGCAGTTCTTTCGCTCCGGCCGAAGACCATCCAAACTACGCCCTGATGATGGCGGAGCTGGACCGCATTTTTCGCGCTCATCAACGCGATGGCTATGTGCGGATGGAATACTTCACGCGTATTTATTTCGGACAACTGCGGACGGGAACTGACGAATGAAGGTCGTTTACAACTGGTTGAAGGACTTCGTGGACGTGACTGCGACGCCGCAGGAACTCGCCTCGCGCCTCGCTCTCTCCGGTACCAACATCGGCGGCGTGGAAAACGGTCCGCATGGCGCGGTGATCGAAGCGGAAGTCAGTTCGAATCGTCCGGATTGTCTCGGCCACTACGGAATCGCCCGAGAAGTCGGAGCGATTTACAAGCTCCCGCTGAAACACGTTGCGCCGAAACCGCCGGAAAGCCCTGCTAAAGCTGGCGATGCAATAAAGGTTGGGATTCAATCCCCGGAACTTTGCGGCCGCTTCACCGCCCGCGTCATTCGCAACGTGAAGATCCAGCCGTCGCCAAAATGGCTCAAAGAACGGCTGGAAGCCTCCGGCGTAGCGAGCATCAGCAACGTCGTCGATATTTCGAATTACGTGATGCTGGAGCTCGGCCACCCGCTCCACACATTCGATTACGACAAGGTTCGCGACCACAGAATTGTGGTGCGCCGCGCCAAGCCAAACGAAAAAATGCGAACTCTGGATGGCCTAGAGCGCCAGTTCGATTCAAACATCTGCATGATCGCCGATGGGGACGGCTCGCGCCCCATCGGCATCGGTGGAATCATGGGCGGCGCGGAAACGGAAATTTCGTTCTCCACGAAAAATGTTTTGATCGAGTGCGCCTGGTTCGAACCTGTTGCCATTCGCCGCGTCGCCCGTTTTCTGAAATTGCATACCGAAGCTTCCACGCGTTTTGGCCGTGGCGCCGACCCTGAAATGGCCGAGCTGGCCTCGCGGCGTGCTGCTGAACTAATTTTGCAGCTGGCCGGTGGCGAGTTACTCGCCGGCGTTGTCGATGACTATCCCGGCAAGCGCGCTTCGATAAAAATCCGCGTGACGCGCGCTGAAATTCTTCGCGTGATGGGCGCGGATGTTCCTGACAAGCAGGTCGAAGCCTGCCTCAGTGCGCTCGGTTTCGCGCCTGTGCGAAGCGATCAAAACCGCGGCGCGGAAGGTTCGCTTCTCGCTGCGTGGGAATGCACGCAGCCTTCCTGGCGCGCCGAAGTCGAGCGCGAAATCGATTTGATCGAAGAGATTGCGCGTATTTACGGCCTCGATAAATTTCCGCCACGTCTGCCGGCGGCTCGCCAAGGCGCGGCTCGCCTTCCACACTACGAAGCGGAAACGCGTTTGCGCGAGCGGCTCATCGGTCTTGGCTATCGCGAAATCCTGACGATTCCTCACGTTGCCGAAGAGCGCGACGCGTTGTTCCGTCCCAGCGACGTTTCGCCCGCGCGGCTTTCCAATCCGCTCTCGGAAGAAGCGCACGTGCTACGTTCGACCGGCATCGTGACCATGGCAGGCGCGATCGAATGGAATCTCAATCACGGCCAGCGCAACGCACGCCTGTTCGAAATTAGCCGCCACTACAGATTGCCCGGCAGCGAATCGGTCGAGACGCCCGTGCTCACCATCGGCGCGACCGGCGAAGCGCGCGAAAAGGGTCTTTACGATGCGGCGCGCGATTTTTCTTTTGCGGACCTCAAGGGAGACCTCGACTCCATCGGCGAACTCTCCGGCGGCTTTCATTGGCAACAGGACGGTCCTAGTTGGCTCAATCCAGCGCGCGCTGGATTGATCGCAGTTCTCCAGAACCTAAAATTTCCAGTCGGTTTGGCGGGGCAACTCGCGCGGCGAGTCGCGGAAAAATTAAAATTGCGGCAAGGCGTTTTCCTCGCGGAGTTGGAACTCGATCCGGTTTATGCTGCGATGCATGCGGCGAAAGAAGCGCGGCGCTATGAGCCGTTGCCGAGATTCCCGAGCGTCGAGCGCGATTTCTCCTTGCTGCTTGCCGACGGTACTCATTTCTCCGATGTTGTTGACGCCATTCGCTCGCTCGGCATTCGCGAGATCAGCAGAATCGAAGCGACCGATCTCTTTCGCGGCAAGAATGTTCCCGCCGGAAAATATTCGCTGCTCGTGCGCGTTACCTTCCAGAGCCGCGACGCAACGCTGACGGACACGCAAATCGCCGATTTCAGCGGAAAAATTGTTGCCGCGCTCGAAAAAACTCTTGGCGCGCAACTCCGCGCCAGTTAAGTTTTCCCTTCGCTCATTCATCGACATACCAGGCGCGCAAATTTTATGTTATCTTCACGCATAGAAAAACCATGAGCGCGCCGGTGAAAGTGCAGATTTTCGGGCAGACGTACTCCATCCAGGGGGAGCTGGATGTGAAGTATGTCCAGAAGCTCGCGAAGTTCGTGGACGACAAGATGCACGATATTGCCGACGTGACAAAGACGGTGGACACGCAGAAAGTCGCGGTGCTTGCGGCGCTGGCGATTGCCGACGAACTCCACAGCCTGCAGCGCGATCGCGGCGATCATGAACAGTTAATGCGCGAACAAGCCGAGCGTTGCCTGACGCTCGTCGAGCGCGCGCTGAAACAAACTGCGTAGAACTTGAATTACCAACCATTCCTACTTCGCACCTTCTGCCCTGGCGTGTTCTTCAATAGCTTGCCCTGATTCGCGGCGTCCGGACTCTTCGACCGAGATCTCCTCTTGTAATGAATTCGGCATTCGTAACTTGCAGTTCGGCGCTCCGACCTTTCGCAACTCCGAATGCCGTAAGCGCGGCGACTATGGACAAGACAGTCCACCACCAACCTCCTAGTCAGCTAGCACTCACAACACCGGCAAACATCCCAACAATACCTGCTAAGAAGAACCTCTCCGGAACGTGGCAGATCCTGGCGCGCTTGTACGCGAAGACCGCTGCTCAGCTCTTGAATGTGATGGTGCGTTGCCATCGCCGAGTTCATTGGCTCCAGCTGGTGGGGTTGCGGTCCCAGCGGTGGGCGCGGAGCTGTTTGTGGAGGGGGGCGGGTAGGGGGCCCTGGGTGCTGGCGGCGATGTTGGCCTCGACATTGCGGCGTTTGCGCATGCCGGGAATGATGGTGCTGACGTCGGGATTGTTGAGGATGAAGCGCAACGCCATTTGGGCCATGGAATTGTCCGCAGGAACGAGCGGGCGAAGCGCTTCGGCGTGGGCCACGCTGTTCTTCAGATTTTCCGGGACAAAATAGGTGTTGCGCCAATCGCCCTGCGGCCAGGTGCTATCCACGGTCAGTGTGCCAGTGAGTGCGCCTTCATCGAATGGGACGCGGGCGATCACGGCGACGCTTTTCATGCGGCAAGTGGGGAAAAGAGCGTCCTCGGGATTCTGGTCGAAAATGTTGTAGATGACCTGGACGGCATCGGCGACGCCTTCGAGCACGGCGCGAATGCCGTTGTACGGTTCCCAGCGATTGACGCTGACGCCGACGGCTTCCGCTTTCCCGCTGATGCGCAACTTTTCCACCGCGCGAGGGAGGCGTTCGTCGTTGAGCCAGCGGTCTTCCCAAGTGTGAAACTGCATGAGGTCGAGTTTTTCGACGCCGAGATTGGCGAGGCTTTTGTTGACGTACTCTTCGATGTAGTCGGGAGGATAGCAATCATCGAGGGTGAAATCGCGGCGGCTGGGCCATTGGCGATTCTTCGGCGGAATTTTCGTGGCGACATAGAGTCTCTTGCCGGCGTTGGCGCGAAGAACCTTTGCGAGGATTTGTTCGCTGCGGCCGTCGCCGTAAGCCCACGCGGTGTCGAAAAAATTGCAGCCGAGATCGACGGCGCGCTGCAGGGCGTCGAGCGATTCGGCATCGTCGGAGCCGGTCCAGCCGGCAAGTCCCCACATGCCGTAGCCAATTTCACTGACATTCCATCCGGTGCGGCCGAACTTGCGATAGCGCATGGTGTGCTCTCCTGAAGTGGAGCGCACATTATACGGGGAGACTAAATTAGAATTCGAATGAACTGTGGAAAACTCTATGCCGGTGTTGGGCGGCTGAGGCGGACAGCTATGAAGGTAATTGAAGACACTTGCGGGAATTTCATGCAATTTTTGAGGTCTAAGATGTGGTGGTGTGGTTCGCATTACGGGAAGACGTGAGCTCATGAAAAACGACGGCGGCGGTATCAAAAATCACAAGGTAGTCTCGCACGAGGAGTGGCTCGCAGCGCGCACAGCGTTTCTGGCGAAGGAGAAGGAGTTCACGCGGCTGCAAGACCAGCTCAACCAGGAGCGGCGCGAGTTGCCGTGGGAGGCGGTCCGGAAAGAGTATGTGTTTGAAGGACCGGACGGGAAACAGACACTCGCGGAGCTTTTTGACGGGAGAAGTCAACTTATCGTCTATCACTTCATGTTTGAACCGGGCGCGAAAGCGGGATGCCCGCACTGCTCGCTGCGAGCCGACGGATTCAACGGCATCGGCGTGCACCTGAAGCGACGTGACGATGATCGCGGTGTCCCGCGCGTCGTACGGCAAACTTGCGGCTTACCAGAAGCGGATGGGCTGGAATTTCAAGTGGGTCTCCTCGAGCGATACGGATTTCAATTTCGACTATCACGTCTCGTTCACTCCGGAAGAGTTCACAAAGAAGAAGGCTTTCTACAACTTCAAGATACAGGACCCGCAAGCTCCCGAGCGCGAAGGGCACAGCGTGTTCTGCAAGGATGAGAGCGGGGCGGTGTTTCACTGCTACTCATGTTACGACCGGGGAAACGACAAGCTGAACATCCATTATCACTACCTGGACCTGGTGCCCAAGGACCGGGATGAAGGCGGGCGCGGACCCTTCTGGGTGCGCCGGCATGATGAATACGACAAATAGCTGAGCATTATGATTGGGAGCGGCGAAGTAACGGGCGGAGGAAGAAGAGAGATTTCTCAAATCCGTAGGGCGACCGTCCGCAGGAGCGGAGGGAAAGAAAACATCGCCCTGCTCCGTTCGAAATGACGGGGTGGGAGTGGATGGCGGGGTCCGCCGGGGTATCGGGAATGCTAACGTCGCAATTTGCGGGGAGTCAGATTGGCTTGTTGGGGTAGGAGGCAGGGCTGCGATGATAAAGAAAAAATTACTGCTGGTGGGGCTGGTGTGCGCACTGGCGGCGGTGCTTGCGGTGGGGGTGCGCGGGGAAGCGACGGAGGAGATTGGGCGGCTGGCGGGGTTGATGGGGTGGAAGGCGGGGACGGTGGCGGCGGATATTGGGGCGGGGGACGGGAAGTACACGCTTGCGGCGTTGGAACGGGTGGGGGCGGCGGGCAGAGTGTATGCGACGGAGATTGATGCGAAGAAGCTGGAGGAATTGAAGGCCCAGGTGGCGAAACGGAAGCTCGGGAATGTGGTGGTGGTGGAGAGCAAAGAGGCGGATACGAATCTGCCGGCGGGATGTTGCGACGCGATTTTCTTGAGGCACGTTTACCATCACCTGACGAAGCCGGCGGAGTTTGATGCCAGCCTGGTGCGGTCGCTGAAGCCGGGAGGGCGGCTGGCGATTATTGATTTTCCGGCGCGCGCGGAGCTGGATCCGGTAGAAGGAGTTCCGAGCAACCGGGGCGGACACGGGATTCCGCAGAAGATTGTGATCGAGGAGCTGAGCGCGGCGGGATTGCAGGTGGAGAAGATCGTGAATGACTGGCCGGAGAATGATTATTGCGTTTTGTTTGTGAAGAAGTGAGGGGGCCTCCGAGGTAAGAGAAAGATGCCGGGCTTCCCGACACACATCGTCGGGACTCCCGGTAAAGGCAACCGGGACAGAGAAGGCGTGCCCCACAAACCGGGGGAAAGCCCGGCGCTACGCAAGACCAGGAGGGCGGCCGAAGAGTCCTTATTGGTTTTTGGACCAGGGAGGGACGACGCCGGACATGCGAGCGTAGGCGACGAGCTGGCCCATGTGCTCGTTAGCGTGAACGATGATCCGCAAGTACATGCCGTCGACGGTGGCATCGCGATCGACGATGTGAACCTTGCGTTCAAGGTCTTTGCGTGTGACCGCTAAATGGGCTTGCTTCACGGCATCCAGTGAACGCTTGAGCCAGTTGATGACCTCGGCTTTTGCGGTAACGGACTTCTCCATGCCTTCCTTCAGGTCGGCGGGCATTTTGGGACCGGTCACGTCCAGCAAGCCAAAATTCGCGATGGCGATATGCATGTAGACTTCGCTTGTGGAACGCACGCCGGGCGCGGGACGCCAGGAGAATTTTTCCTCGGGAGTGGCTTCGGCGAGCGCAAGCAATTGGCTCGAAACGTGGCGCCATTCGCCGTCATAGCCCTGCCAGATTCCTTCGGGGGCCGTTTGCGCGAAGGCGGGGCGCGCGCCGAACAACAATAGGAACACAAAAAGCGCTTTCCTCATGATTTCTCCCCAGTCTGACTCTCTTGTCAGTGGCTCCGTTTTTTCCTGGCCCGCGGAACTGGGCCGGCGTCCCGAACGGAAGCCAATTCTATACCTATCGAGGGGGCTGGCGAAAATGTTAGGTGAGCGGGGAGAAGATAGCGGGGCAAGAGGCAGTCTGTTAGACTGGCGCGGTTTTGAGGCGGACGACACGAAGGCGATTCCTTGGGCAAGCTGCTGGTTCGGCGGCGGGAGCGATTGTTTGCGCTGGAGTGGGCCCGGAGCTGGTTGCCGGGATGGGAACGGAGCCGGCGGCGGGGCCGAGCATGGTCTTCCCGATAGCGGCGCGAGAGCGGATTGCGATTGCGTCGTATCCGTTCCGGGACTTCATCGCGGGGCACGATGACAAGAGCGGCAGCGGGAAGATGGAGTTGAAAGAGTTCGCGGGGCACGTCAGCGCCAAATTCAACATCAAGAAGATCGAGCCGTGGAGCGCACATTTCCGTTCGCTGGAGAAGGCGTATCTGGAGGAGCTGCGGGCGGCAGTGGAGAAGGCGGGCGCCGCGATCGTCAACATCGCGGTGGACGGCGAGCACAGCCCGTATGCGGCGGACAGCGTGGAGCGGGAACGGGCGGTGGCGTTCAGCAAGCAGTGGATTGATGCGGCGGTGACGATTGGTTCGCAGAGCGTGCGGACCAATCTACCGCAAGCGAAGGATTCGAAGCCAGACGTGGAGCGGACGGCGGAGAGTTTGAAGCGCGTGGCGGAATATGGCGCGGCCAAAAATGTAGTGGTGAACATGGAGAACGACAACCCGGTCAGCGAAGATCCGTTCTTCCTGGTGAAAGTCATCGAGAAAGTGAACAGCGCTTGGCTGCACGCGCTGCCGGATTTCGCGAACACGCTGGCAGCTTATGAAGAGGCGTACGCCTGCCGGGGAATCGAAGCGATGTTTGGACACGCGTACAACATCTCGCACGTGAAAGAGACGGAAGTGGGCGACGGGAAAGACAAGATCGCGCATGTGGATTTGCCGCGGACGTTTGGGACCGCGAAGCAACATGGGTATAAAGGATATTTTTCGATGGAGTGGGACAGCCCCGGCGATCCTTATGCGGGGACGGCGGGCTTGATTGAGAAGACGCTGAAGAATCTGGGCTGAACAGCACAGCCCCGTGACCTTCATTCGTAGCGGAGAGCGACAATCGGGTCAATCCGAGTGGCACGCTGCGCGGGCAGTAGCGCTGCAAGCGCGGAGACCGCGAAGACCAGGAAGCAAACTAAGGCAAGCGTAAAGGGATCGGTAGGAGTGACTTCGAAGAGAAGGCTCCGCAAGACGCGGCTCAGCGCAAGTGAACCTGCGAGGCCGAGGAGCAGGGCGATGGCGGTTAGGGCAAGAGCCTCTCGAAGAACCAGGCGAACGACGTCCGCCGAACGAGCGCCAAGAGCAACGCGAATCCCAATTTCGTTGGTGCGCTGGCTGATGGCATAGGAAACGACGCCGTAGACGCCGATCATCGCAAGCGCAATGGCAAGCCCCGCGAAAACCAGTAATAAAACGGCTTGAAAACGAGAGCTGGAAACGGAATCGGAGAAGATTGTTTCCATGGGTTGAATGTCGGAGACAGGCTGATCGGGATCAACGCGGTGGACGGCCGCTTCAGCGGAGCGAGCGTTCTGGAGGGGGTCGCCGACGGCGCGGACGACAAACGTCGCAAAATACATAGGTGCTTGCGAATTGGAGAGGAAGATGGTGGGTTCGGGGGCATCCTGCAATTGCGCCTGGCGGGCATCGGCGACAACGCCAACGATTTCGACGGGCTTCTCAATGGTCCAGCAGACGCGGAGCTGCTTGCCGAGAACATTTTGGCCGGAGTAGAAGCGCTCCACGAAAGCGTGGTTGACGATGGCGACGGGGGGAGCTTCAAAATGGTCGCGGTCGTCGAAGTCGCGGCCGCTGAGCAAGGAAGTACGCACGGCCTGGAAGTAGCCGGAACTGATAATGAGGAATTGCGCGGAAGGCGATTCGGCGGGCGCGGGGGTGGGCTGGTCCGCGGGAGAAAAACAGGAGCCAGAGGTTTTTTCCGTGAGCGGAAGGAAGTGAGTCGAGCCAGCGGCTTGAACGCCGGGAGTGTTGCGGATTTCGGCAAGGACTTTCTCGAAGTATCGCGAGCGCTTGAGATTGTCGTGATAGCGCGCGGGTGAAGTCCAAATATGCATAGTGAGGAGATGCTCGGAGCTGAAACCGGGATCGACTGAGATGAGCCGGGCAAAGCTGCGGAGCATGAGACCGGCGCCAACAGAGAGCAGAAGCGCGAGGGCCACTTCCGCAACAACAAAACAGCGGCGGAGAGTCTGGTGGCCGCCGACACCACCGCGGAGAGAGCCCTGCTTGAGCGCGTTCTGGAGGTCCACGCGAGAGAGGCGAAGCGCAGGCACGAGACCGAAGACGACTGCGGTAAAGAGAGAAGCGAGGAAGGTGAAGAGCAAAACGCGGGCGTCAATGGCGATAGGTTCGCTGCGAGGCAGCGGCGCGTTCTGAGGAATAAGAGCGAGGAGACCGTTCAGGCCCAGATGAGCGAAGAGCAGTCCGGCGGCCATGCCCGCGAGCGAGAGAAGCAGGCTTTCGACGAAGAGCTGCCGAACGAGGCGGAATCGCGCGGCACCCAGCGCGGAACGAACAGCGAGTTCGCGAAGGCGGCCGGTGCCGCGCATGAGGAGCAGGTTGGCGACATTGGCGCAAGCGATGACAAGAAGAAAGCCGACGGAGGCGAGCAGAACCCAGAGCGGGCGGCGAACTCCTCGCGTGGCGTCTTCGAGCATGGGAAAAACGTTGGCGCTCCAGTTCTTGTTGTTGTCTGGGCGCGCTTGGGACGTGAAATTGGCAACGCGGAGCATGTCCTGCTGAGCCTGGCTGATGGAAACGCCCGGTTTGAGGCGCGCAACAACGGTGAGATAGCGGCCACTTTTCCACTCTTCGGTACGCGCGATGGGCAAGGGTGTCCAGATTTCAGATTTAATCTTTGGGAAGGAAAAACCTCGAGGCATTACCCCAATCACGGTGTACGGCGCGGCGTCGACGTCTACTTTCGCTCCGATGATTTTCGGATTGGCGCCATACTGCCGTTGCCAGAGTTCGTAGCTGAGGATGACGACGTGATCTTGGCCAGCAACCCGGTCGGGGGCCGAGAAGGTTCGTCCGAGCAGCGGCGGAATGCGCAGGATGGAGAAAAATTCCGTAGAGACTTGCATGCCCTGAACGGCCACGGGCTGCCCCTGAAAACTAAGATTGGTCATCAAGCCCGAAATGGCGGCCATGGATCCGAAAGATTCGGCGTGGTCGTGCCAGTCGAGAAAATTGAAAGGGTTCACAACGTTGCGAGGACTGTCATACTTGATGGAAGACTCCCAGATGCGGACGAGACGGTCTGGCTCCGGATAGGGCAAGGGGCGGAGGAGAACGGCGTCAACGACGGAGAAAATCGCGGTATTCGCCCCAATGCCGAGAGCGAGGGTGAGCACCGCGACGGCCGCGAAGCCCGGGCTGCGTTGCAGCATGCGAAGCGCGAATCGCGAATCGCGAGCGCATTCGTCCAGCCAGCCAATGATGTCCACGGAGCGAGTGTCTTCCTTGAGGAGTGTGGTGTTGCCGAAGCGTTTTTGGGCGTCGTAACGCGCATCCCGGGCGGACATTCCGGCGGCGAGGTTGTCCGCGGCGCGCATTTCAAGATGCGAGCGCAGCTCTTCGTCGAGATCCTGATCCAGGCGTCCTCTTCGGAACATGGCTCGTAGGCGAGAGATCAAAGACAAGATGCACCTTCCTTTCGGCGCGTTCAGGCGAAGTGCAGAACTTGAGCGACGGCTTGCGTGAGGCGCTCCCAATTCTTTTCTTCGTCGGCAAGTTGTTTACCGCCTTTGGCGGTCAACTGGTAATAGCGAGCGCGCCGATTGTTCTCAGAGACGCCCCATGCAGCGGTGACCCAGCCGTCTTGCTCCATGCGGTGGAGGGCAGGATAGAGGGAGCCTTCCTCGACGCGCAGGAAGTCCTTTGAAACCAACTGGATGTGAAGCGTGATGCCGTAGCCATGCAAAGGACCGCGGACGAGCGTCTTGAGGACAAGAAGGGCCAGCGTGCCCTGGAGAAGGTCATTCTTGGGTTTGAGCATGAATGCTCCCATAGATAGCTATAGGTAGAGACGGGGCGGAGCCGAAAATGTTTCAGAAAAACAGTCAGAGGGAATAGCGTGTGAGTCAAGAGTGGCGCTTGTTGGGAGGAGTCTAGCGGGAGTATGCTTCACAGCGCGTTTTGTGGGGGAAGGAGACGGAAATGAGACTACGTGCAGGTTTGATAGTGGCTGGGATGACGGTGTTTATGGCGGCGAGCAGTGCGTTTGCGCAGCAGGCGACGCCGGACATGACGCCGGTAGCAAATCCGGTGAGCGGATTCGTGAAGGCGGGAGTGGCGCGATACGAGAAAAACATGGTGGCAGCGGCCGAGGCGATGCCGGCGGAGAAATATGCATTTAAGCCTTCGTCGGAGATGAACTCGTTCGGGCATTTGATCATGCATATCGCGCAGTCGAACAATACCTTTTGCTCCAAGATTTCGGGGCAGGCGGCACCGGAAGTGAAGATTGCGGAGACGGATCCGAAGGACAAGCTGGTGGCGGCGGTGAAGGATTCCTTCACGTTTTGTACTGCGGCGCTGGCAAAGGTGGATGATTCGAAACTGGGGGAACAATTCATGATGTTCGGGAACCGGCCGATGTCGCGGGGAGGCGCGCTGGTGGCGCTGGGCGGGAGTTGGACCGATCACTATGCGACGCAGGCAATTTATTTGCGGTTGAATGGGATTTTGCCGCCGACGGCACAGCCGGCGAAGTAAGAAAAGCCACCACTCAGATTGTTTGTCCTATCCCGCGGCTTGCGGGCGCGTCGAACCTTGCCAGGGGACCTGATGGAATTGTGCGCCGACGGATGTGTTCCTAAGCAACCGAGTCCGCCGCTCAGCCGTCTAAGGTGCTAAGCTTAAGTGTCGCTTATGCGCCGTGAGACATCCATTTTCGGGGGAACGACTGCGCGCCGCTCAATGGCGCTGCTGGCTTGCGTTGCGCTGCTGTATTTTGCGGCGGGCGGCTCGCTGTTCCATCGGCACACCAATGGGCCCGATACGGCATGTCATATCTGCCAAGCGCTGCACATGCCGGCGCTGGCAGCCGCCCGGCTGGACCTCGCCAGCACGCCTCGGGTCGTCACCTGGTATTCTTTGGTGCCGCGACATGCGTCGCCAAGCGATTCGTTTTCCCTGCATCGCGCCGGGCGCGCACCTCCCACCGCATAAATCTTCTCCCTGACTCGAAGTGTATTTCCGTGCGCCGGCTTTTTGAAGGCCAGCGTCACCGCCATTTTTTTCCGGCGGCCTCGATCCACACAAAACACAAATAATTCTCGAAAGGGATGGAGAAAAAATGTTGAAGCGTTTGAGTATCAGCTTGGTGTTTGTTTTGGGATTGCTGGTGTTATTCGCAGCCGGACCGGCGAAGGCGCAAATGGGGAATTCCGGATCCATCGAAGGGGTAGTGAAGGATCCTTCCGGAGGAGTGGTGGTCGGCGCGACGGTCGAAATCTCATACGCGGTGAGCGGCTTTCATAGAGAGACTGCCACGGGAAGCGACGGCAGCTTTAAGTTCACGAACGTCCCCTTCAATTCCTACCACCTGGCGGTGACGGCAGGAGGCTTCGACAGCTTCGCACAGGATGTGGACGTGCGCTCATCCACCTTTCATACGGACATCGACCGAGGTTTGTTCGACAGGCTGCCGCTGGAAAGCGCGTCGTCGTCAGTGAGTTCGCTGGTGACGCTGGCGGCGCCCGGCGCGGTAGCGGACTCCAACGGCCTGGTTCACGCCATTGGGGACCATGCGGAGAGTTCCTTTTCCGTCGATGGCCAGCCTGTAACGGATCAGACGAGCAAAGTCTTTTCAAACCAAATACCCGTCGATTCGATCCAGTCGTTGGAAGTGATCTCCGGCGCCCCGCCCGCTGAATTTGGCGACAAGACGAGCCTGGTCATCAAGGTAACGACACGTTCCGGCCTGGGCCAGACGAAACCCGTCGGAAGCGTGAGAGCTTCCTATGGGAGTTTCGGGTCAGTGAACGGGGGATTCGATGTGGCGTTTGGAGCCCCGAAGTGGGGCAATTTCCTTGCGGCGAATGGCTTGAACACGGGCCGCTTCCTTGATCCACCGGAATTTCAAGTTATCCATTCCAAGGGTAACGAGCAGAACGTATTCGAGCGCGTGGACTTGCAGCTTTCAGGTGCGGACGCCGTGCACGTAAATGGGGGCTACACGCGATCCTGGTTCCAGAATCCAAATTCATTCGATGCGCTGGCATCCGGACAGGATCAGCGCGCACAGATCAAGACGTACAACTTCGCACCGACCTGGACTCACTTGTTTAGCACCAGCACACTGCTCAATGTCGGGTTTTTCGCGCGGCACGACCAGTTCAACTACTACCCGAGCGCAAATCCACTTGCGGACGTTTCCGAGACCGCCACGCAACGACGCAAGTTGACGAACATAGGCCTGCGCAGCGACCTGTCCTACGTCAAGGGAATCCATAACGTAAAAATGGGAGCAACCTTCGAGCACACGCTGCTCACGGAGAACTTCAGCCTGGGACTCACGGACCCGACAATCAATTCACCATGCTTGACCCAAAACGCCGCCGGGGACTCTGTCGGAGCCGGGGATACCACGTTGACTGACCCTGCTCAATGCGCTGCGGCTGGCTTCCAGCAAAATGTGGCAGCTAATCCCAACGCATCTGCACCCTTCATCCCACTTCTGGGATGCATCGACCTGACCAGACCCAGGCCTTCAGCGAACGACGGCTGCACGACTGCGCAAAGTACGCTGTTTGGTTTCAATGGCCGAGGGGACGTTCGAGAGCTCGCGCTCTACTTGCAGGACACCATTACCAAGGGTAATTGGTCTTTCAATGTGGGGGTACGAGGCGATTTATATCGAGGCCTCACCAAAGAGTCGCAAATCGAGCCACGCGCGGGGATTTCCTACAACATCAAGCCGAGCAATACTGTCATGCGCGTTTCCTATGCGCGTATTCTTGAGACGCCCTTCAACGAAAACCTGGTGGTCGCCAGCGTAACGGGTGATCCTTTCCTAGACGCGATCTTCGGCGGGTCATCGGGGCCGATTCGCGCTGGTCAACGTAACGAATTCCATGCGGGACTGCAGCAGGCATTCGGCAGATATCTCGTCGTTGATGGGGACTATCTCTGGAAGTACACACACAACGCGTACGACTTCAGCGACCTGCTGAATACGCCGATCTTTTTCCCGATTGGCTGGCACAACTCGAAGATCAGCGGGTTCAATGCGCGTGTCAGCGTGCCCAACTACCATGGGTTCACGCTATTGACGGTTATGGGCCACGCTTCCGCTCGCTACTTTCAGCCGCAGGTCGGAGGGCTAGGCACCAGCGATGGACCTGTGTTCCGCATCGACCACGACCAGAACTTTCAACAGACCACTCACGTGCAATACCAACCGCGGAAACGCGCCCCATGGGTGGCGTTCACTTGGCGCTATGACAGCGGCTTGGTGGCCGGGGCTGTGCCCTTCGCGGCGGATACAACGACTCCTGTGGATCTGACGGGGCTCTCAGCGGACCAGCAGATGCAGGCAGGGCTCTTCTGCGGGAGCGTTTTCCCAACACCGAGCACTCCGCTGGTGACGTGCGCCCCATCTGCCTACGGGTCGACGCGGCTCAAGATACCGGCGCCGGGAACGGAGAACGATGACCACAATCCGCCGCGTGTTGAACCGCGCCACCTGTTCGATACCAGCGTGGGTGATGACGATCTTTTCCACGGCGACCACTACAAGTGGAGCCTGCGCTTCACGGTGATCAACCTGACGAATAAGACCGCACTTTACAACTTCCTGTCAACGTTCAGTGGAACGCACTTTGTGACACCGCGGACGTATACAGCGGAACTCGGCTTTCATTTCTAGGCAGGAAGCCATACCCGAATCAGGAGCCGCTTGAGGGCGTCGAAACGCTACGCTTGCCGAGTGGAAGGAGAGGCCGCTTCGAGTTCGCGATTCGCGGAGGCAGCGCCTTCCAGTTCGCGGGCGGATCGGCCGTGGTGAACGATCAGGTGCAGGAAAAACATAAGCACGAGGATGCCGCCGAAGGTGACGACGATGGTGGCGCCGGTGGGCGTGTCCATCTGCACGCTGAGATAGCAGCCAAGCGCTGAAACTAGGGTGCCCATGGTCCAACCAATCGCCAGACGCGTACCAATGCGGTCCGCGAAGAGCATGGCGCCGACACTGGGAACGATCAGGTAACAGAAGACCAGCAAAACGCCGGCGATAGCCACGGAAGACGTCACGACAAAACCGAAAGAAGCGTAGAAAAGGAAGTCCCAGAAGCGGACGTTGAGGCCTGATTGTTCGGCCTTGCCGTGGTAAAATAAAATGAAAGACGCCGATGGCTCCATAGAGCAAAGCCGTCTTGCGAACTTCGGGCCAGGAAACCGAGAGGATGTTGCCGACGAGCATGTCCTTGAGGTGCTCGGTTTCGCCGGTGGCTTTGCTCATGAGCAGGATGGCGGTAGCGGAAGCCACGGCGTAAGCAATGCCGATAAAAGCTTCCTGGGGAATGTGGCCTCTGCTGGAGCGAGCGAAAGCAAAGATTCCGGCGCCAAGAAACGTGAACGCCAGGCTGATCCAATACGCGGCGCGTCCATGCGGGTCCATGCCGGCGACGATGGCGACGGTAGCGCCGAGAGCCGCGATTTGGGCAAGGGCCAGGTCCACAAAAATGACCCCACGCTCGACCACATGCACGCCCAAATAGGCGTGAATCCCTGTGAGAATGAGGCTCGCGACAAAGGGTGCGAGCAAGAACGGCAGAATTTCCATCCGGCGGTCTCCTGAACGTTATTTCGTGGTGTCGAATGCCTGCTTCAGTTTGGCAATATCATAATCAAACAGCTTAAAGTAATCGGTGATTTCCTTCTCGCCGCCGACCGAAGGCATCAGGACGACGACTTTCGCACCGGTCTCGCGGGCGATGGAGTTGGGAGTTTTGAGGTCGAAGTAAGGTTCAACAAGAATGAGCTTTACGCCGTCGCGCTTCATCTGGCCGATCAACTCGACAGTGTGCTGCGGGCTCGGAGGAATGCCGGGGCGGGGCTCGACGTATCCCACGACATTGAGGCCGAAGTGTTCGGCGAAATTGGGCCAGGAGCGGTGATAGGTGACGACCTTGCGGCCGGCGTAGGGCTTCATCTCCGCGAGCCATTTTTCATCGGCCTGTTTGAGCCGCTGCTCAAAGGAATCGTAGCGCTGGGCGAAATAGGCAGCGTCGCTCGAGCGCATTTCGGAAAGTTTGTCTCGAATGCCCTTGGCGATGCGCAAGCCGTTCTCGGGATCAAGCCAATAGTGCGGGTTGCCGAGCGGGTGAACGTCGCCTTCGGCGCGGGTTACTTGGCCCGTGGGAATCTCTAGAATTTTGGCGAAGCGGGAAGCGTCAAAGTAGCCCGGTGCGCCAACTTGAATCTTCGGATTGGTAGACTGGCTGATGAGCGGGGGAAGCCAGCCGATTTCCAGCTCGAGTCCGACGACGATGAGAAGATCGGCATGACGAAGTTTTAGAAGGAAGCTGGGCTTGGCTTCAACGAAGTGCGGGTCCTGGTAACCGCGCGCGACGGATTCGACGTCGACTTTTTCGCCGCCAATTTCCTGAGCGAGGGCGGCGAGGTCGGTGGTGGCCGTCATGATACGAA
>WNFQ01002622.1_pt1 | contig 37413 bp, 35 predicted proteins | sample 5400171 | NCBI WGS metagenome assembly WNFQ01 (sample SAMN13153356, study PRJNA577476) | soil metagenome | isolation source: 20 cm soil under Madrone tree | place: USA:California | collected 2016-06-14
CTTTCAATCTGGTCGTGCATCGCTGCTACCACTTGCTCACCGCGCTGGGGCAACCCCACGGCCCCCGCGATGGTGCCGATGTCCACGTAAATATCGGCCAGAGACTTGGGCGCCAGCCCGAGAAAGCGCACCCCCGCTTTCAGTATCTCCGCCACCGCTTTTTCCTGATAGGGAACAGCCGCGATGATCAGGTCCGCTCTGGTTGCAACGATCTGTTCCTGCTTCGCGGTCCAGGAATCATCCACGACGGTGCGTCCCATTCCCGCCTCGGGACACACATCCACGCAATACTTCGTGCACGCCACCAGGCGATCGAGTGCTCCAATCGCGTGCAGTATGACCGTCGCGCTGGGCTGCAGGCTGACGATACGTCGCGGAGTATGATCCAGGGTCATCGAAACCTTGTGTGGTCAGTCCATCTTAAATCGGTTTCGCGGCAAGTTGGGGCTGGCGTGCGCGCTCACAAGTTCATCTGGGCATCGGACGGAGTGAAGTGAGATGAAGTTGGTCCTCACCGCCTCCGGATATTTACAATGCTTGGAAATGTATTCAGCTCAACTCCTCGACCACTTCCAAAATCCCCGCAATGCAGGTCGAGTCGAAGATGCACACGCCTCCGTGGAAATTGAAAATCCAGCCTGCGGCGACATTCTCCAGTTGACAGTCAGGACCTCCGCCGGCAGGATCGCGCAGGTTCGCTTTCTCGCGAAGGGATGCGTACCTGCAATGGCGTGCGGTTCCGCTTTGACGGAACTGCTCCAGGAAAAGACTCTTGACGAGGTCTGCAAACTAAAGCGAGAAGATTTGATCGAGAAAGTCGGAGGCTTGCCGGAAGCCTCCACCCACGCCAGCTACCTTGCAATGGATGCCCTGGCCGCGCTGCTGAAAAAACTCCAACCCGTTGCGGAAAATTCCTGAATTTGCGACTCGAACGGGATTTGCGAATCGTGCAAGCAGATTGCGATGCCATTGGCACCGCACGGGAAGAGCACGACTTCAGTCGTACCGGAGCTTTGGCGGCCCGGGTCCCGCCGTCAACGCCCGTGAAAAACCACTATGCAAACAACGGGTGTGGTTTAAAGTCAGACGCCAGCTGCATCTGGAACCGCACCACGTCCGCGGGATCGTAGGTATGTTCCTCGCCGCATTCATCGCACTTCACCGTCAAGAGGAAATCAACCGTCGGAGGTGGGGAGAATGCGTCCGTTTCGCCCAGTGGGATCTTGTGCCCGCTGAAAAAATTCTGGTGATTGTGGAATTTGCGATTCTTGCAGATGACAACCCAGCAATAATTATCTGAGTTGTCCCAGGAGCTCCAAGAAGCCATAGGGACCTCCCCAAACGACAATTTATGAGATCTGCGAGTGACGTGTCTGTGGGGGAGAGACGTGTCGTAGCCGATCTTTTAGGAGAACATATAGGGAACTTCGCGAGTCCGTCAAGCATGAATCACGAGTCTGACGGAGGTAATACACCGGCTGCTTACGAACTGTTTACAAGCAGACTCGAAGCGATCAACACTACCATCTCAGCTGGATTTCATCTGCGGAAAATATACACTCCAGCCGCGCTCCCGCGCCGTCTTCTCAAGGTCCGGGTTCGGATTAATCGCGAACGCGTGCCGCGCAATCGCCAGCATATCCGCGTCCCAGCGCGAATTCCCAAAGGCGGCGTCGGGACTCTTTTTGATCACTTCATGAATCGCCTTCGGCTTGCCGTCCCCGCTGGGAATGCGCACCAATTGGTCGGTGATGCGCATCTTCTCGATCTTCACGGCCGCGGCCAGAATGTGATCGCGCGCGATCCCAAAGTGCCGCATGCCTGCGCGGATCACCCACTCATTGGTCGACGACACCGCCCAGACGTCGCACCCTTGCGTCTGCAATCGCTGCACCAGTTCCCGCATTTCGGGGAAAATCTGTTCCACAAAATTTAGATCGAAAAATCGAGTGGCGGCACGCTGCACTTCGGCTTCAATCATGCCCTTGTGCATGGTGACCAATTCGCCGCACATGGCGTCTTCCTCCACCTTACCAGCTTTGTAATCGGCGTAGCGCGCCCGCATCCCGAGCAGGATGTCGTCCGGAACCAGCTTTTCTTCCTGCTCCCCTCCCAGGCAAAAAAACTTTCGCCCGCGTCGCCCGACCAAAGCGTACCGTCGCAGTCAAAAACCGCGACTCTCGGCTTCAGGCTAAGAATCGAATCAATAAAAGCATGGGCGCGATCAGCAATCTTGGATGGAGACACGAGCTTCTTCCCGGTTGTGGGATATTCCGACGCAACCTGGCGCGCGGACCTGCGTCGGATCAGGGCTGCTGTCCTGGCAGAAACAAATTGTAACGGATTCAGTCGCGGAGAATGCGCACAACACTTTGCAGGGCGACGTACTCCTCGGGGGTATTGACATTGATCGTGACGAGTAGCTCGTCGACGTCGACGTACTCGATGTGCTCCTGATGCTGGTGCTCGATGTCGCGCGCGCTGGCTGTGGCCGGGGCCTTAAGAAATACTTCCATCATCTCCCGCGCCAGCGCGATGGGATGCCCGTGCTTGCCCTCATACTGGGGCACGACCGCCCACTTCCAGCGGGAAATCGCCGAGCCAAACGCGGCACCGAGTTTCTCGACCGTGGCAGTGCTGACCGGCGGACGGTCCACCAGCGTAACCACGGCAGCGTCGCGCCCCTGATTCAGAACCTTCCGCAAGCCAACCTGCAGAGAGCTGAACTGCCCGCGCTCGGGGTCCGGATTTACCACCATGGACGCCCCACTCGCATATACGATCGGGGCTACGGTGTCGGCGTTCTTCCCGGCGACGACGATCACCATGTCGGTCGAGAGCGTGAGCGACCGAATGGCCGCAGACAAAAACGTTCCTTCCGGAAGCTGCCCAGCGGAGACCGGCGGCCAGGGCAGCAGCGCCTTGTCGGTGCCCATCCGGCGCGATTCCCCTGCTGCCAGGATCACGCCACCCAAACTCAACGCCCGGCTCATGCGGCGAAGATAGCAGAAACAGAGGGGGGAAGTCAGTGTTGGCGGACGGCTCAGCGCCTGAGTCAGCTGAGGCCTCCGACCAGTTCAGGAATGTGCCTTACCTCAGCACTCACTGCTTTTCCGCGGCATCCTCCACCGGACGTTCAGTCGACAGCTCAGTCCGGTGAGCTCGGAACCAGCTCATGTGTGGCAATTCTCGTTCAGCCTTGCGCCGCACCGCGATGAGCTCGGCCGTGATTGATATCGCGATTTCCTCCGGAGTCCCAGCTCCAATGTCGAGCCCAATCGGAGCGTACACGCGTTCAAAAAGGCTCGCCGGTAGGCCTTCGTTCTGCAGTTCACGAAAAATTGCGATCGTCTTCCGCTTCGAGCCGATCATGCCCACGTAGCGCGCCTTGGTCTGGACCGCCCACCGCAAAATGCGCATGTCGTCGCGATGCCCGCGCGTCACAATCACGATATAGGCGGCTTCCGTAGGGGCAAGCTGGGCCATCGCTTGATCGAAATCCTCTGCAATCACTTCCTGCGCCTCCGGGAAGCGTTCCCGGTTGGCGTAAGTAACTCGATCGTCGACCACAGTTACACGAAATCCGGAGTCCTTGGCCACCGTGTAAAGACTTACAGAAACGTGGCCCGCTCCGAAAATATAAAGTAATGCTTGAGGTATGAGCGGCTCGATGAAAATATCCAGCGTGCCCCCGCAAACCAGTCCCGTATCGTATTTCGGATCCTGATTCAGATTGAAAGTCAACGTGCGGGGCTTTTCTTCTTCCATCACCTGGCGAGCGGCCTGCCAGACGTCTGCCTCCACGCAGCCTCCACCGATGGTGCCGACCATCGAACCGTCATCGCGCACCAGCATCTTCGCTGTCTTGAATGAGGGGATCGATCCACGCACGTTGACGATGGTCGCCACCGCGCCTCGGCGTCCTTCACGCCGCAACTTGACGATCTCCTCGTAAATATCCATCGAAAGCTGATTATTCGGCCTTTCAAGGGACAAGTCAAACGCCCCGCCCCCCGCTACTCCCCGCTAGTGAGGGCGTGCCCCGCAGCCACGACTGCCTCCCCACGGGTGTGCTAGCTTGAACGTCGACTAGTCACTCTCACGGAGTCCGCATGAAAGCCGTCGTAGTCCACGAGTTCGGTGGTCCCGAAGTGCTGCGTTACGAAGACCTGCCCGACCCCAAGCCACGCAAGGACCAGGTTCTCATTCGCGTCAAAGCCTGTGCCATGAATCATCTCGACCTGTGGGTGCGGAAGGGCATCTCCCCGGTGCGCCTGCCCCATATTCTCGGCAGCGACATTGCCGGCGAAACTGTCGAAGTCGGTGAGTACGTCACTGGTTTTCAGCCTGGGCAGCGTGTCCTGCTGGCCCCGATGCATTTCTGCAATCACTGCGAACAATGTGTCGCCGGACGCCAGAACTTCTGTCGCGAATTCACGGTGCTGGGGAATCTGGTGGATGGCGGCAACCGTGAACTGATTGCAGTTCCAGCGGTGAACCTCATTCCGATCCCCGACACCCTGGGCTTCAACGAAGCTGCCAGCGTGCCACTCGTTTTTCTGACCGCCTTTCATATGCTGACCGGCCGCGCGTCCGTCCGTCCCGGGCACACGGTGCTGATCCTGGGCGCCAATTCGGGTGTAGGAATTGCCGCAATCCAGATTGCAAAGCTATTTCAAGCGACTGTAATCGCGACCGCCGGGGACGATCGCAAGATGCAGAAAGCCCGCGAACTGGGTGCCGACCACGTGATCAACCACTATCAGCAGAAAATCGGCGACGAAGCCCGCAAGATCACCAACAAGGCGGGGGTGGATATCGTGATCGAGCACGTAGGCGCGGCCACCTGGAGCGAGAGTATGAAAGCCCTCAAACTGGGTGGCACGCTCGTCACCTGCGGCGCTACCACCGGTCCGCACGCCGATATCGACCTACGCTTCCTATTCTCCCGACAGCAAACGGTTCTGGGTTCGTATATGGGGACCATGGGCGAACTGCACGAGGTCCTGAAACACGTCTTTAGTGGGAAATTGAAGGCAGCGGTCGACCGTACCTTCCCGCTGCAGGAGATTCGCGCCGCACACGAATACATGGAAAACAGCCAGATGTTCGGCAAGATCGTTCTGAATCCATAACGTCGTGATTTAGAATAGTGACATGCCCAGCGAATTAAACTTCGGCCCCTACGTTACGGTCGAGAACGGCAAGAAAGTCGTCAAAGACCTGACCTACGGTAATCCGACTCCAGAAGGCGTGGTGTTGACCACGCTCGACTCAGCCGTCAACTGGATGCGCAAGAGCTCCATCTGGCCTATGACATTCGGTCTGGCCTGCTGCGCAATCGAAATGATGTCGATGGGCGCCTCGCGTTTTGATATTGCGCGCTTCGGCGCCGAAGTGTTTCGGCCATCTCCACGCCAATCCGATTTGATCATCATCGCCGGCCGCGTCTCTAACAAGATGGCCCCGGTCATCCGGCAGCTTTGGGAGCAGATGCCCGAGCCCAAATGGGTGATCTCCATGGGCGCCTGCGCCACCTCGGGCGGTGTTTTCAATAACTATGCGCTGGTGCAGAGTGTCAATCAGGTGATTCCAGTGGACGTCTACGTCCCCGGCTGCCCGCCGCGCCCTGAACAGTTGATTTACGCCATCACGCTGCTGCAGGAAAAGATCCAGAAATCCAAAGGGACTGTCAGAGAGGTCCTGAACCTGGACTAAACCTTCGACTCTCTGTCCTAAAGCACTAACCGTAAAGGCCGCAAAGAAATCCGCGAAGGACGCTAAGAAAGTATCGCTTGGCGTCCTTCGCGGATTTCTTCGCTTACCTGTGCGGTTAAATGCTTTTGTTCTACGGCAACTTGAACTGAATGGTAATTCGTGTGTGGATCGGGACCGGCTTGCCGTTCAATTGAAAAGGCTGGTAGCGCCACTGTTGCACAGCCTGCTTCGCCGCACTGGCCAGGATCGGATTCCCGCTGAGCACCTTTATCTCGTGAACATTCCCGTCCTCTCCGACTTCCGCGTCCAGCATGACCGGACCTTCGACGCGTTGCAAGCGAGCCTGTGAGGGATAGGTCGGCGACACTCGATGGGTCAGGACGCCTCCGCTAACCCCCTCCGAGGTGCGCAAGGACATCGCAGGCAACGCCGGTTGGTTGCTTATCAGGTCTTGCGGAATCTGTGTCGGCGTGGCCTGCAATCCAGCACTCACCACGGTGGAATCCGGAACCGGAGCCTCTTCAATCGCTTCCTTTCGTGGCTCGGGAGTGTTCGAAGTTGGAGTCGATTCATCCTGGATAGCGGGTGTGCGCTCGATCACGATCGATTTCGATGCGCGCTCGACCACATCGCCCGCCACCATGTCGGGCGTGGGCTTTGTTCCGGACCGCGTCGGCTTGACCATGTTGATCGTCGATGGACGGAGATTCACAGTCGTCTCCGAAGTCCCCGTCGTGGCAGGAATCACAGCGCTTGCCGCCTGCACCGATGGCGTTGCGGAATTTGTGCTCCCCCGTCCGCGGCTCAACATCCAGCCCAATCCTGCCAAGACCAGCAGCAAGACTCCTGCAGCGCCCAACCTCCAAGGCCGTCCTTCCTCCCCTTTCATCTTTTGCGACATAAAGGTGAGTTTGGAAGCGACTTGGAAATTCGGAAGTCGCATGCGTGCAAGTGCCGGTGCTGGGGCCGGAGCCGGAGGGATGTATGCTTGCACCGGTGTCTTTAGCAATGGAGGACTCGTCAACGGTGCAGATTTCGCTCGTCCCGTGACCGCAATTTGCGCGAGCTGCTTCAGCACAGTGATGTGCGCATCGGAGAACGCGTAGGGGCGATCCGAAAATACCTCCAGGATTCCAACCACGCCCCGCTCGCCGCGCAAGGGTACCGCTGCGAGTGATCGAATTCCCAATTCCTGACAAACGGTACCGTCGACCAGAGGGTCTGTGAGCGTGTCATTGCAGCGTTTAGAGCGGCCGCTCCGCAAGCACTCACCCGAGATGCCAGAGTCGACATCCAGCTTGGCACCCAGAGGAGGTGAAGTCTCACCGGACCGCGCCCGGCAGATCACAACGCCTTGACTCCAAAGCGCGAGAGCCGCACCCGTCGCATCCGTAAAATAACGGGCAGCGTGGGTCGCTTCCGAGAGAATGCTGTCCAAGTCCATCCGTCCGAGCGCTGCATCTTCACGCAAGCGGTCGATCAGAAGGTAGTCGTCAGCGGAGATGGTCTTTCCCGTGGAGGGCCTCACGTCGTCTTCGGGCCGAAAGGATACTCCGGGGTCCGGGGGACCTGGGGAGGTAGGCCTAACCCGTGGATCTGCCATGCGCAAACTCCTAGCGAACGGCCAGAGATTTCGTTTGATTTCTAATCACTACGATTAAACAACCTTGACGCGAGTGTGCGATAAATGACGCTTCTTGTCAACGGCAGATCGCGTTCTGGGCGCGGGAAACTCCGCCGCCGACAAGGTGTTCCGGAGTGTGGGGGAGAGCCTCGACCCCTGATTTCCCGGGTTCCGGGTAACCCGTTACCCTCCTCTATACGGTTTGCCGCCTCGCTCCATGATACAAACTCCGCATGGAATCCTCCCAAATTTTCGATCGGGGCACCATCATGGCCCTGGCGCCGTGTCGTGCTGACCTGGCCGGCGGAACCATTGATCTCTGGCCTCTGTACCTGTTCCACACCGGCGCTCTCACGATTAACTTCGCCGTCAACATCCTGACCAGTTGCCGGATCACGCCCCTCAAGGGTCGCCGGATTCACCTGCGTTCGCTCGATACGCGCCGCGAGGAAACCTTCGCGAGTTTCGACCAACTCCGGCGGGCACGCCGTTTCCGCCTACCCTTGGTGGCGCGGTTGCTGCAATTTTTTGCACCTAAAGAAGGCCTGTTCGTCGAGACTGACTCGGAGTCCCCCGCAGGCGCCGGAATCTCTGGTTCGTCAGCTCTCATGATCGCCACCACCGCGGCGCTCGCCCGCTTCACCGACCGCAATCTCACCTTCGAGCAAATGCGCGTCATCGCCCAGAACATCGAGGCCCAGGTCATCAACGTTCCCACTGGGTGCCAGGACTACTACCCCGCACTCTACGGCGGAGTGAGCGCGATTCACTTGAACGCCGATGGCATCCATCGCGAAACCGTGCCCGTATCGCCCGACGAGATGGAGTCCCGCTTCGTCTTGGCGTATACCGGAGCTCCGCGGAAATCAGGTATCAATAACTGGGAAGTCTTCAAGGCTCATATCGATGGCGACAAGCGCGTCTTCCGCAACTTCGAGCGAATCGCCGAGATCGCCAGTTCCATGTACCTCGCCCTTCTGCATGCCCAATGGGACGAAGTAGCCCGCTTGCTTCGCGAAGAATGGAAGCTCCGCCGCAGCAACGCGCCCGGCATCACAACGCCCCTCATCGACAAGTTGATTTCGGCAGCAGGAAAGCATGGGGGCCGGGCCGCCAAGGTCTGCGGCGCTGGCGGCGGTGGTTGTGTGATCTTCCTGGTGGAGAAGGGTGCCGCCAGCCGAGTAGCCACCGCCATCGGCGACAATGGCGGACGCGTCCTGCCACTGCAGATTGCCCGCGACGGCCTCCGCTTCGCATCGTGAAGGACAACAACAGGTCGCACCTTTTAGCCCGGGTTCAGGCCGTCCCTGCTTTCGGCCCGAAGGACGCCGTTCTTGCCAAAGCGGCGTTATAATAATCCGAGTCGGCCCTTGGGGTGCTTCATGAAGTATCGTCGCAGTACGGCCCTGTTCCTGTCGATTTTCATTCCCCTCCTTGCGGCCACGGCCTTGGCCGGCGATCAGAAAGCCACGCTTTCCTCCAAGTCTCCGAAGATCTCCAAACAGACCCGCATGGAGTTGGTCAAGCTGGTCAATGCGGAATTGGTCTATGTCCGTTCGCCATTTCCGATGGGTCGCGACGGCCTGAGGCTCAAGGACGGGGTGGTCGCCCCCAGCGGTGCCGAGTTGCAGCAGTTGATGGCGGTGTGGGGTCCGGCCGCCAAGAATGGCGACGCAGCCCGCATCACCGACGTGGTCTTCAAGGACAACTTCATTCACGTCGAAATCAACGGCGGTCCCATCCGGAAGCAGAAGTGGTACCAGCGCATCAGCGTTGGTGGTAGCGGCGGTTCTGTTCCCGTTGCCCCCTCCGATCCCAATGCCAATGCACGTGGCTCATTCGTCAACGTGTACTTCGACAATTACATTCCCGAGATGACCGGCCGCGAATTCAAGGAAATCCTGCGCCCGGTGCTCGATTTCGATTCCAAGTCGCCCGAAGAGGCCTATCTCGAAACCGTTCCGCCCAAGGTGAAGGAAGCGATTCAGAACCATCGCGTGCTCGTGGGTATGAACCACGATATGGTCACGTTCGCGAAGGGGCGTCCTCCCAAGAAGGTTCGTGAGCATCAGGACGAGGCCGAATACGAAGAATGGATTTACGGAGAGCCGCCTCAGGACGTCGAATTCGTGCGCTTCATGGGGGATGAGGTAGTTCGCCTCGAAGTCATGAAAGTCGACGGTCAGAAGATTGTCCGGACTGAGAAAGAAGTAGAAGTTCAGCCCACCACCAAGGTGGCGAAACAGGAAGATGCCGCCCGACCCGCCACTGCCCCGACCTTGCATCGGCCGGGCGAAGAAAAAGACACTGACGATCCACGGGGCGCGGACCGTCCCTCATCGACCCCGCCCGTCGCACCCCTTCCCCCTCCCGGGCAGGGTCCGGGGTCGGGACCAAACTAACTTCTGCATCCAACCCTAACTTGGCGTCGGCAGCCACCGGGCTTTAGACTGGATGTGTGAAGATTGCCCTCGGCCAGATTAATCCCACGGTAGGGGACTTCTCCGGCAACGCCCGGAAGATCATCGACTTCTCTCATCGCGCGCAAGCGGCTGGCGCGGGGATGATCCTTTTCCCGGAGTTGTCGGTATGCGGCTATCCGCCTCGCGATCTCGTAGAGCGTCCCACTTTTGTCGCCAAAAATCGGGAAACCGTCGATCGCATCGCCGCTGAGACGAACGGAATCGCGGTGATCTGCGGCCTCGTCACGCCCGCCCACGCCCAGACCGGAAAGTCCGTAATGAACTCCGCCGCCCTGCTCCGCGATGGCAAGCTCGCGTTCCTGCAGTCGAAAATGTTGTTGCCCACCTACGACGTTTTCGACGAAATGCGCAACTTCGCCCCTGCCCGAAGTCAGGAACTCTTCGACTTCTGCGGCAATCGCATGGCCCTGACCATCTGCGAAGACGTCTGGAACGATAAGGACTTCTGGAACAAGCGCCTCTACATGGTCGATCCCATTGAGGCACTGTTGCGCGCGGGTGGCAACTTCATCCTGAACATTTCGGCCTCACCTTTTTGGCTGGGCAAACGGGAGCTTCGACGCGACATGCTCGCCACCATCGCGCGCACCGACAAAATTCCGGTGGTGATGGTGAACCAAGTCGGAGGCAACGACAGTCTACTCTTCGATGGCTCCAGCCTGGTGTTGAATCGCGAAGGCCAGGTGATCGCTCAGGGGAAGTCGTTTGAGGAAGACATTGTCTACTTCGACTCCGCGACTCTACAGGGCGAATTGCACGATCAGATCGAGGGCGACGAAGCTAGCGCATACGCAGCATTGGTTCTTGGAACCCGCGATTACGTCCGGAAATGCGGATTCAAACAAGTGGTCATCGGCCTCAGCGGAGGCATCGATTCCGCATTAACTGCTGTTATCGCAGCAGAAGCTGTCGGTCCTGAAAACGTGATCGGCGTCGGCATGCCCGGTCCGTTCTCATCGCAGGGATCCATCGAGGACGCGCGCACGCTGGCCACGAACCTGGGCATCCGGTTCGAACTGCTCTCCATCACCGAGCTCTGCAACAGCTACCGGTTCACGCTCAAAAACGTTTTCTCCGGCCTGAAGGAAGACGTGACCGAAGAAAATATTCAGGCCCGCGCCCGCGGCACGCTGCTCATGGCACTGTCCAACAAGTTCAATGCGATTGTGTTATCCACCGGAAATAAAAGCGAACTCGGCGTGGGTTACTGCACCCTCTATGGCGACATGGTCGGCGGGTTAGCCGTCATTTCCGATGTCCCGAAGACGCTGGTCTACAGGATCAGCCGCTACGTGAACTCGCGACGCGGTGTCATTCCGCAAGCGACTTTGGAAAAGCCGCCCTCAGCAGAACTGCGTCCCGACCAGAAGGACAGTGACAGCCTCCCTCCCTACGACGTTCTCGACGCCATTCTCGAAGACTACATCGAAGAATCACGCTCCGCGGAACAAATCGCGAAAGATCGCCGCTTCGATCTGGAACTGGTCAAGAAAGTTGTCCGCATGGTCGATCGAGCGGAATACAAACGGCAGCAAGCCGCGCCCGGCATCAAAATTTCCGCCAAGGCATTCGGATACGGTCGCCGTTTCCCGATCGCCGCCAAGTCGGAGGGATGAGCATTCAGTGGGAATTCCCCAACCAGCGGGAGCTGCGAAATCTTCATAGCCGCGGACCAGCCTGGGATTTGCCACATCATTTGGATTTGGATTATCAAGGGAAGGGAATGCCCTCAGTCGTGCCCCAACGTCGCCTCGAGAGGTCGCGCTGCAGCGGCCGAAGTGGGCCTTCCCGGCATTTGGGCGCTACGTGACGCCCTGTGGTGCTCATGTACAAGATCGATCAACTCGAAAGGAAAGCATGCTTCGTCCACTTACTCTCGCATTTACCCTTCTGCTGACCATTCTCGCCACTTCTCAAGAGAAGGCCCCGGTCAATCTCCCCTCGGAAGACACCGTGAATTCCTTCATGCAACAGACCTTCGGCTATGACTCGACCATCACATGGAAAGTCTCTTCCATCAAGCCGGCGATAGCCGAAGGCCTGGCCGAGGTCACGGTCATGATTACGAACGCGCAAGGACAGAGCGTGACCGTTTTTTACGTAACGCCCGACGGAACGCACGCCGTGGCTGGCGACATCATGCCTTTTGGCGCCAAGCCATACGCTCCCGCTTCCGAAGCCCTGCAGAAGGGAATAAACGGCACGTCACGCGGTCCCGAAAAAGCGCTGGTCACGATCGTGGAGTTCAGCGACCTGCAGTGCCCCCACTGCAAAGAAGCGCAGCCCGTGATCGACAAGCTTCTTGCCGCCGAACCCAACGCCCGTTTCGTTTTCCAGCAGTTTCCCTTGCCCATGCACAACTGGGCTGCCAAAGGAGCGGCCTACGCCGATTGCATCGGTCGCAGCTCCAAGGACGCTTTCTGGAAATTTGTGCAGGGAACCTACGACGAGCAGGCCAACATCACCGAGTCCAACGCCGACGAAAGGCTGACCGCTATCGCCGACAAGGCCGGCGTCAAGGGGGCGGACATCGCAGTCTGCGTCGCCAAGCCCGACACGAAGGCACGAATCGACAGGTCCATCGCCCTGGGCCAGTCCGTCGGCGTCACTGGAACTCCGACCGTCTTCGTCAATGGCCGCCGCATCGGAAATGTTACACAGGTGCCCGAGAACATCCTAAAGGGCATTGTGGAATTTGCCGCCAAGCAGTGAGCGGAGCAGCAGGGGTGGGATCAGGTCCCGTACGGACGCTAGCTGTTAGCCCCGCACGTAAGTGCGGGGTAAGCAATATTTCTGATTTCCGAGATGCGGCAGCCTACGCGCACGGACAAGAACAGCCCAGAAACTCGTCACTTCACTCCCGTCATCCAGATCTCCGACTCCGGCGCCTCGGCAAGGCTGATGATGTGCGGCGTAATTACCACCAGGAGTTCGTTGGAGTCCTTCTGCGTGGTGTTAGAATCGGCGGTCCGACCGACCACCGGAACTTGACCCAAACCCGGAATCCCGCTCAGACTGCGTTGATCGCTCTGGGTGATCTGCCCTGCAACCACCGCGGACTGCTCGTTCTTCAGATTGATGCTTCCTGAGTATTCCCGGTTCCCGATCACCGGCACACCATTGGCACTCGCCCCCGTTAAAGCCCGCACCTTCAACTCCACCGTAAGACTCACATCGGTCTCGCCGTGAACGACGGGCTTGACCTTCAAATTGATACCAATGTCTTCATAGGTGAAGGAGGGTATGGGTGCTATGAACGAATTGTTCCCGCGACCCCAGGTTCATGGTCGCGTCCTTCCCCTGTTCGGCTCGCAGCGTCACATGCTGCAGAGTCTGCACCTGCGAGTCGCTTTTCGATAGAGTTGCCCCCAGCGTTCCCAGGCTCACCCCCATCAGCGTGAGACCGCCCCCGAACGTTGCCAAGGGTTGTTTGAAAATCGAACTCACGTTGCTAGGCAGTTGCGCTAGAAGGGCAGATATCGCTGTGCTGTCTGCCTGATTGATGCCCCCATTGGCAATCAATTGGTTGATCAGATCCTGGATGTTTACGCCACCGAGCGTGAGTCCCAGGGCGGCAACCGGGATGTTGTAAAGATTGAACTGGTTCGGAATCTGCAATCCGAAATTGTTCACTACCGTGCGGCTGATTTGATAGATCCTGACGTCGAGCATCACCTCGGGATGTCCCGAGCCCAACGCTTCCAGGAACCGACTGGTGGGACCCAACACGTTTTGGGAAGCGCGCACCGTGATGGTGCTGGATTGCATATTCGACGTGACAAACTTCAATTCAAACACGGTTCGCAGCACGTTCACCAGGTCCGTCAGTTCCTGCTGCGAGCCGACGTCGGGAATATAAAAGGTACGCAGGCCTATGCGGTCAAACAGCCGGTGATTCTCCGTGGACTCCGTGGCCACCAGGATTTGTTTGGACTGCAGCGGAGACCAGAACGTTTTGGTAACCGCTCCGGCCAGCCGCATGGCGGTGAAGAAGTCGATGTTCTCAACATCAAAGCGAATCCGACGGCTGACGACAGAATCGTCAAAGGTAGCTACGATGCCGTAAGCCGTGGCTATTTGCGTAAGCAAAGCGCGTGAGTCCCCGCGAAAATGAAAGGTTTGCAGCGCGTCGCGCGGAGTCAGCTGAATGACGTCTTCTGATTCAACCACCCGTGGCGCCTGCCGCGGGGCGGGAGTATTGTTCCCCAGGGCGTCGGTCAGCCGCTGGCGGGCAAAGTCATTCGTCGGATCGATATGCAGTGCAGTTCGGAATTCGCCCATTGCCTGCACCTGCGAGCCGCTCGCCAATGCCGTGTTCCCACGCTGCAAGTGATCGAATACCACCTGCTGCCGAACCATCTCGCGCAAGGTCACATACTGGACGTCTTGCGGCACCAGGTCGGCCGCTCTCTCGAATTCGGTCAGAGCCTCGTCCATCCGCTTGCTCTTCTGAAGTTTCAGGCCACGCGCGAAGGCTTTTTTTGCCTCGCTGCGGGACTTTGGCGTAGCCACACACGCCGGCGCCCCCGGCACTCCGTTGGCGCAGTTCACCGTACCCGGGGTAACGACCGGCTGATCAGCGGCCCAGGCAGCCGATACAATCACCAACACTGTGAGTAGAGAGAGCCCGTGGCGCATCGAGAAGATTGTATCCGGGATTAGAACGCTCGCCCGCGGGATTCTTGCAGACGTAGCACTTTAGTTCTAGGAGGATCGAGTTTCCCCTGCCAAATCGTTTCCCTTGCCAAATCGAAGACGGACCCTCGTTTCCTTCGCAACGACGCGACGCGTGCAGACCCCGCAATCGATAACTTTTGTACTGGGCCATCGCTTGGGGGATGCGGACAAGCGCAAATTCTTGGGCATTAAGCCGGAAGGGCACGAGTTCACTTGCGCTGCTAAGTCGTGAACAAAAGGCGTCGCGCCTCACGCCTGAAGGACCTCCGCTAAAGTGTCAAAAGCTCACTGCAACACCCAACCGTGGCGTCCGGCCCGAGACTGGCCAACTCCTCTACCTTGAAGATTCCCGTCCCAACCGCAATCACCCGCCCGCCGGCGCCGCGGGCCGCACGTACGTCGTCGGGAGTATCCCCCACAAAGCAAACCGTGGCCGACGGTCCCAGTCGCCTGTGAACCTCAGCCACACCCTCTCGGAAGATGTCCTCCCGCAACTCACAATTGTCGGCGAATCGTCCGAACTGGAAGAAGTCTCTCAGGCCCGCAGCCTTTACTTTGAGCCATCCGATCAACTCCAGATTGCCCGATGCCAGCGCCAACAGCTTCCCGGAACCACGCAGGCATTCAAGTATGTCGCGAATTCCCGGCAGAACGTTAGGTGTGAAACGCTCGGCTTTCTCGGTAGCATCAAGACGCACGACTTCCAGAGCCTGCGACATCCGCTGATTGATTATCTCCGTCGCAATCTCCGCCCGTTCCAAAGCCGCCCGCAAGATCCCCACATCGGTCTTGCCATGATAAGCAATCCCGTCAATGGTGGTCTCAACTCCGTAAACGTCGAGCATGGCACGATGAAGCGCATACCGATGAGTCCGATCCGTCGAAAGCAAAAGCGTCCCATCGATATCGAACAGATACGCGTCCGAATCCTTCCACCGAAACCCGTTGTCTGTTTCCCGAAGCAAAGTTTCCATCCGAATTCCCTGAGGCCTGACACCGGATACCCAAGACCGGATACCCAACACTAAGACCTAAGGCCCGCCCCCCGTTCCCCAACCATCACACGCTCAATACTCCGCGCCCGTCCCGTCTTCTCATCGCAGTCAATGACGACCGCGCACAGCCGAACATCCCCGCTCGCCGCCTCAAACCGCACCGGCATGTTGTTCAGGAACTTGCCCACGACGAGTTCCTTCTTGACTCCGATCACTCCGTCGAATGGCCCGGTCATTCCCACGTCTGTGATGTAGGCAGTCCCATTCGGCAGCACACGTTCGTCTGCGGTCGGAACATGCGTATGTGTTCCCACGACCGCGGTGACTTTCCCATCCAGATACCATCCCAGCGAGATTTTCTCGGACGTGGCCTCGGCATGAATATCCACCAGGATGACTTTGCTCTGAATGTCTCTGAGGAGTTGGTCCGTCTTGCGGAACGGGTCGTCGTTCGATGGCATGAAGACCCTTCCCTGCAGATTGATTACCGCGTACTCCAGCTCGCCTTTTCGACCCTCGTAAAGACCATGGCCCGGCAGATCTGGAGCATAGTTGGCGGGCCGCAGCAGCCGTCGCGACGGACTGTGGGGATTCCCGTCCGCCATCTGGAAGAAATCAATGATTTCGCGCTTATCCCAGATGTGGTTGCCGGACGTAAGCACATCAATTCCGAGTTCAAACAATTCCTCCGCGAGCCGCGGAGTAATCCCAAATCCGGCGGCCGAATTCTCCCCATTCGCAATGATGAGATCGATGGAGTGATCTTTGACGAGCGAAGGCAGTCGGTCCCTGACGATGTTGCGGCCGGGCCGCCCGAAAATGTCGCCGATAAAAAGAATGCGCACGGATCCTCGAAGACAACTTTCGAGGATAACACGCAGCCTGTGGAGCGACGGGCGTCCCCCCGTCGGCGCGGCGCTAGCCGCGAAATGTAAGAGCTTTAGTTCGGACTTAACTCGGCGGTCTTCAAGAAATCGTAATTCCCAGGGGGGCTCAGCGAAAGATTCTTAACGCGCCTGGTGTGGACCAGCACATTGTCCAGATACCACAAGTTAATGTAAGGCAGATCTTCTGCGAGAATGGCTTGAATCTCGCCGTAGAGTTCCTTGCGTTTATTCTGGTTCATCTCGGTGCGGGCCTTGTCGATCAGAGCGTCGACCTTTGGATTGCTGTAGAAGCAACGATTCGCGCCGTTCGGCGTGAATTTGTCCGAGTGAAACGCGTACTCGAAGATATCGGGGTCTTCGTTCCCACCGATCCACCGCAACGAATGCATCTGGAACTGTCCGTGAGTCACGTCAGAGAAGAAAGTCGCAAACTCCAGCGTTCGAATATCCAGCTGGATCTGCACCTGCCGTAGTTGTTGCTGAAGGACCGCTACCATGAGACGAGTGTTCTCGTCCGTCGAGGTCTTCATCGTGAGATGAAACCGCGCTCTCTTCTCAGCAGGATACCCAGCAGCATCGAGCAACTGCCGAGCGCGCTGGGGATCATAGGAGTACGTCGCAACGTCGCTGGTGTACGCCCAACTCTGCACCGGGAGTATGCTGGCCGCCGGTTGCGCAAATCCACGCCACAGATACTCCAGAATCGGCTGCCGATCGATCGCAAATGCCAGGGCCTGCCGCACCCGCACGTCCTTAAGGATCGGATCGCGCAGATTGAACGCCATGTATTGCAGGACCGTCCCCGGCGCGCGAACGACCTCGAGTTTCGGTTCGCGCTCCAGCGTCAGAACCATGTCCGGAGTCAGTGCATTGATCGCCAAGTCCGCGCTGCCTTTGCGCAATTCGAGCGCGCGAGTGTTGATGTCAGGCACCACTAGGAAGCGGACGCGCGGCAGCCGGGCCTTCTCGCCCCAGTACCCCTCATTTCGTTCGACAACCACTTCTTTATCCGGTTCCGCGCTGACAAAACGAAAAGGTCCCGAGCCGACTGGATGCTGGCTCATTTCCCCCAGACTTCCGTGGGGCACAATGCCGATCGCCCCATCGGAAAGGTTCCACAAGAGCGTGGCAAACGGCTGCTTGAGGTGGAACACAACCGTGAAGTCGTCGGGTGCGTCGACCCGATCTACGAAGCGGTACACGGCAGATTTGGTGCTGCGGATCTTGCCCGTCAAAAGAGAATCGAAAGTCCACTTCACGTCCCGCGAGGTCAACGGAGCGCCATCGTGAAATTTCACTCCCGGGTGCAAATGAAAGACGTAAGTGAGCGGGTTCGGAATCTCCCACCGCTCGGCTAATCCCGGTTTCACGTTGAGATGTTCGTCCCGATCCAGCAGGTCGTCGAACAGCAAGTTGTCGATGCGCTCGGATTGCGCATCGATCCCGATTCGCGGATCCAGATTTGTCGGACTACTCTCGATGATCATCACCAGCGTGTTCGGATCGGGCTTCTTGGAACACGAGAGTATGGAGAAAGTCAGCGCCAGGATGACGCAGACTTTCAAGAATTCTGTCATCCCGAGCCAAGCTGAAGGCGCGGTCGCACGCCGAAGCGAGTCGAGGGACCCTGCGTTTGCGTCACGCACCCGGTCACGCATACGAGAGCTTTCCCAGGATTGCCGCCTGCTTCGCTCCGGTAGCCCGGGGCACATTGGAAGGCCGCCCGTTCCAAGTCTCGTGAGCCAGCAGAGCAAATGCCGCGGCTTCTTTCGCGGGCGAAGGCAACCCGAATTCGTCGGAAAGCCGAAGCGACAGTCCCAGCGGTGAAAGTTCGTTAGCCAGCATGGCCAGCAACGTAGGATTGTTTGCCCCGCCGCCCGAAACCACGAACTCACCGTATGATCCGGCCCCCTTCACCATGAATCTCCGAACCGCATCCCCAATCGATCGAGCAGTGAGCGCCGTTGCGGTCGCAACCACATCGGTCTTGGCCACCCGCCCGCACCTCCGCAGAAACGCCTGCACAAATTCCCGCCCAAACTCCTCCCGTCCCGCCGTCTTGGGTGGCTTCTTGCGGAAGAAAGGCTGGCGCAAAAGATCTTCAGCGACGCCCTCCATCACACTCCCCGCGGCGGCGAAGCGTCCATCGCGATCGTAAGGCTTGCCAAACAGCCGCTCGGTCACTGCATCGATCACCATGTTGCCCGGCCCAGTATCGAAGGCGATGATTTTCTCGGCACTGGCGCCCGCCGGAATCGCCGTCAAGTTCGCAATCCCGCCAATGTTCTGCACGATGCGTCCAATGCGCGCATCGTAAAAGAGCAAGTAGTCCAAAAAGGGAACCAGCGGCGCGCCCTTTCCCCCAGCCGCCATATCCGCAGGACGAAAATCGGAGACGACCGGAACGCTAACCCTCCGGGCGATCACCGCCCCTTCGCCCGTCTGCCACGTGACCGCGACCCTCCGCCCAAGAAACAATTCCGCTTCACCCTGGTGATAGAGTGTCTGTCCGTGACAGCCCACCAGTTGAGCTTTGATGCGAAACTTTCGCTGGGTCTCGAGCACCGCGTCCGCATAAAGTTCTGCCAGCAGGAAATTCAGGCGAGCCAAACCGGCAACCGAGGCGTGTGAAGCATTCATGGCTGCCAACACCGCGCTCCGCACAGCCCTCGGATAAGCAAAATGAGCGTGTCCCAACAATTGAAACCGATCGAACTTGGGGAGCGGGCGTCCGCTTACCTTCGATCCCGGTCGCGACCGACGAGCCTTTCCCGTCTCGATGCGCACCAAGGCCACGTCGACCCCGTCCGCCGAGGTACCGCTCATCACTCCGGCGACGATCAAGAGACCACCTCAGAAGACGGCGTATCGATGATCAACTCGAATGCAAAGCAAGCCAGGAAGAGGTGGGAGTACAAAGCCCATGGCGTAAACCGTGGGACAGGGCCGCGACCAAGCCAGGCCCCGAAGGGCCGAAAGAGAATGCTATCTGCCCGCGAACGGTAGCTCACAATCCTCCCAGCCGCACCTGCTCGTTGAACTCCCAAAGCCGTCGCGAAAGGCGCTCCACATGGTCCGCAGTCGGAGTCTTCGCCCACCGTCCCATCTCTTTCGCTTTTTTCTTGAAAGCCAAAACCCGCCGTGCCGCCTCACCTGCGCGTCCAGCAAATCTCGGATCGCGCCGATATTCCTGCACCAACTCCGCATGCGCCCGTGTGACGAACTCCGCTTGATGGCAAATCAGACATAGGTTCCCGCCGGCCCGAATATGCTGCGCAGCCGCCTGTTCGATCGGCGCAGCTCCCAGCACCCCACCCATCTCGAGATCATCGGAGGCAATCAACCCTCGATAACCAATTTTTTTGCGAAGAATGTCGGTAATCCACTTTGGAGACAGCGATGCCGGCGTCCGCTCCCGCGTTACCCTCGGATACGCCGCATGGGAGACCATGACGAACGGAAACTGGCGGCGCAACCGTCGGTAGGGAACCAGGTCCTGCTCCCACAATTTCTTCCAGGGCTTGTCGATCACCGGCAACTCGTGATGACTGTCTAACGTACCTTCACCTAGCCCGGGAAAGTGCTTGCCACAGCCCAGCACGCCCCCTTCGCCGAGCCCGGCAAGAAACTCGCGCACGTACACAATCGTTTTCCGCGGATCGTGCGAAACCGCCCGCGAACTCATCACGCTTCTCGAAGCCTCAAACGCCAGATCAACGACCGGCGCGAAATCCACGTTGAATCCCAACGCTCGGCAATTCTCGCCAATAACGCGTCCCTGCTTGCGAAAGAGCTTGCGGTCCGCGGTAGCAAACACGTCAGCAGGAGACGGTGCCGGCCCGATCACATTCCGTAGCCGGTCCACGGTCCCGCCCTCCAGATCCACGCATCGGAACAAGGGAGTATCGACCTGCGTCTGACAATCTTTCAGCAGTCTGTAAGTTTGCTCCGCGCTGACGATATTGCGCGCAAAGAGGATGACCCCAGCCGGCTGGATGTTCTGCAGAAGGGAAGCAAGGCCCGAAGACATCTCGGTACCATCGAACCCAATCACGAGCAATTGTCCGAGAACACCGCGCTCCTTCGACTCGCGACCTTCGTGCGCCCTAGTGGCCTTGGTGGTTATCGTGTTTTCCCCGCAGTCAGCAATGCCCGCTACGCTCAGATCTGCCTCTTCAACTCCGCCAGCAGATTCAACCCCTCCAACGGCGTCAATCGGTTCAGGTCGACCGCGCGCAACTTCTCGAGTACCGGCTGCGAAATCGGAGTGAAGATCGTCAACTGCGCAGGCGGTGTCGGACGCGATTCATCACTCGCAAGGTATCCCGTCAACTGACGCTCGGCATTTTCGTGCTCCGCCAGCACCTCGCGGGCCCGTTCGATGACTTCATTCGGCAGCCCGGCCAGTTTGGCAACTTCGATCCCATAACTGCGATCCGCCGCCCCGGGCTCAACCTTCCGAAGAAACACAATTCCTCCGCCAGTCTCTTTTACCGAAACGTGGTAGTTCTTCACTCCGGAAAGGCGGTCGGCGAGTTCCGTCAATTCGAAGTAATGTGTAGCAAACAGAGTCTTTGCACGAGTGCGGGCATGCAAATACTCGACGGCGGCCCACGCAATTGCGAGCCCGTCGTATGTAGCCGTTCCACGTCCAACTTCGTCGAGCAAAACTAAAGACCGTGGCGTAGCGGTATGCAGGATCGCCGCCGTCTCGGTCATCTCGACCATGAAAGTCGATCGTCCCCGCGCCAGGTTGTCGCTAGCGCCAATGCGCGTGAACACGCGATCCACCAGTCCCATCCGCACCGATCGCGCGGGCACAAACGATCCCATCTGCGCCAGGATCGCGATCAGCGCCGCTTGCCGCAAGTAGGTCGACTTGCCGCCCATGTTCGGACCAGTCAAGACAAGAATCGTATGCGTGGTGGAATTCAGATAAAGATCGTTCGGAACAAATCGTTCGCCGCCACCGGCAAGTTCCTGCTGTTCGATGACAGGGTGCCGCCCTTCCACGATCTCCAGATCGCCGGACTCATCGAGTCGAGGCCTGCAGTAGTTGCGTAACGCTGCGATGTGCGCCAGCCCAGCCAGCACATCGACCTCGGCCAGCGCCAAAGCCGTCTGCCGGATACGCTTGGCCTCGCCCGCGATCGCGGTACGCAGCTCGGCGAACATGCGCCGCTCGATCTCGACGATCTTCTCCTGCGCGTCGAGAATCTTGGCTTCATATTCCTTCAACTCAGGAGTAGTGAAGCGCTCGGCATTGACCAGCGTCTGTTTGCGTTCGTAATCAGCAGGCACCAGGTGAAGATTGGGCTTGGAGACTTCCAGGTAGTACCCAAAGATTGAATTGAACTTAACCTTGAGAGAGCTGATTCCCGTCCGTCGCCGTTCGCGCTGTTCGATCTGCGCCAAATATTGCTTGCTGTTCCGGCTCAGATCGCGTAGTTCATCGAGCTCAGTATTGATGCCGCTCTGGATAACGCCGCCGTCATTCAATGAAATCGGCGGCTCATCGACAATCGTTTGCTCGATGCGCAGCCGCAAATCGCCCAGTTCATCGACTGATTGGTGTAGCGTCCGCAACCGTTCCGCACTTAAGAGGTTCATCGCGGTTCGCGCAGCCGGGATGCGTCCGAGCGAAGCCGCGAGAGCGAGCACATCCCGTGGATTCGCCGTCTCCAGCGTGACCCGGCTCAGCAGTCGCTCCAGATCAAAAATCCCTTCCAGCGCACGCCGTAATTCCTCACGCGCCACGGTTTCCTTGACCTGCACCTCCACCGCATCCAATCTCGCATCGATCTCAACCCGATCAATCGAAGGCCGCAACATCCAGGCACGCAGCAGCCGCTTGCCCATGGGAGTGACAGTCGCATCCATCGAGCGAAACAGCGTGACGCCAGCGTCAGTTCCGGCAAACAGCGGCTCGATCAATTCCAGATTCCGCACCGTGACTGCATCCAGCACCAGGCAATTCTGCCGCTCGTAAAACCCGATCCGGTCCACATGCTCCAGCGTTCCGCGCTGCGTCGACCGAACGTAATGCAGGATCGCGCCTGCCGCCGATGCCGCCGCCGGCTTGCCCGCCAATCCAAATCCCTCAAGCGACAACACGCCAAAATGATTCTCCAGGAGAGGAATCGCATGGTCCGGCGCAAATACCCAATCCTCGAGAGGCGTCTCCGCGCAGCCCGTGGAGCGACGAGCTGCCTGCCCTGAGCCAGTCGAAGGGTCTCGTCCGTCCGATCGTCCGAAAGGCGATAGATTTTCGCCAGTTGCCGCCGGGCCCTCAAAAAGTGGCGCTGACGACCCGTACAGCAATTCCTTAGGTCGAAGCTGCGACAACTCCTCCTGTATCCTCCGCGCTGCATCGGAGCCCTGGAATTCCGTAGCCCGAAACTCTCCGGTGGACAAATCGAGCGCCGCAAACCCCGCCCGATCTCCCACCTGCGCCAAAGCCCCGAGAAAATTGTTCTCCTCGGAGCTCAAAGACGAATCCGCCGCAGTCCCCGGCGTCACGACCCGGGTCACTTCCCGGCGCACGAGTTTTTTCGCCAGGCGCGGATCTTCCATCTGCTCGCAAATCGCCACTTTAAACCCTTTACGAATCAGCTTGGCGATGTATCCCTCCGCTGCATGGTAAGGAACGCCACACATCGGGACCGAGATTCCTTTTTCCTTGTTGCGGGAAGTCAGCGTAATCTGCAGCTCGCGCGCGGCGACCACCGCATCGTCAAAGAAGAGTTCGTAGAAATCTCCCAGCCGGAAGAACAGCAATGCGCTGGGATGATCTTTCTTGATAGCGGCGTACTGCCGCATCAACGGCGTGGACGTCTCGTTCATTGCGACCGGCTTCGTGCGCGGATTATAACAAAGCTCCTCTCATCCCTCTGCGTGGGAAATCACAGTTGACGCATGCTTCCCATGAATGTTTTCCTTAGCGCATGGAACTTCGCAAAGATCCCATCACGCGCTCGTGGGTGATTACCGGCGACGAAGTCGCCGACGCCGCGCCCCGCCCCGACGCACCATGCCGCTTCTGCGCCGATGCGGCGGCGCCCTTGCAGGTCATCGCCAGCCGTGGAGAAATCGACGGCGTGCCGTGGTCAGCCCGTTCCGTCGTCCACCCGTCCCCTCTCTACCGCATTGAAGGCGAACCCACGCGTCGGGGAGACGGCATCTACGACCGCATGCGTTCCATCGGAGCGCACGAGGTGCTGGTGGAAAATTCGAAGCACGATCGCAACCTGTGGAATGCGAACGACGCGGAAATCGAGCAGTTTCTCCGCCTGGCCGCGCAACGCATCAAAGATCTCAAAGGTGACGGCCGCATCAAGTACGTCAGCATCTTCAAAAATTACGGAGCAAACGCGGGTCAGGAATTTGAACATCCCACTGCGCAGCTCACTGCGACGACTTTCGTTCCGCGCCGTGTGCTCTACGAACTTCGCGCCGGCCGCGACTACTACCAGCAGAAGGAACGCTGTGTATTCTGCGACATCATCGGCCAGGAAGAGCGCCAGGGGCTGCGTGTGGTCGAGTTGCGTGGCGACTACATTGCGCTCTGCCCTTACGCCCCGCGTGTCCCCTATGAAACCTGGATCCTGCCCCGGGTGCACGAGTCCTCATACGAGCGATCCGGCCTTTCGCGAACCGGTGGCATTCGCGACCTGGCCGCCCTGCTGCGCCGTATCCTGCGGCGCATTCGCACGATCACGGAGGAGTTTCATCTCGTCCTGCACACGTCACCCAACACGCTGCACGGTTCCGAAAGCCTGGGCTACTGGAAAACGCTCGACGACGACTATCACTGGCACATCGAGATCCTTCCCATCCTCGGCTCGAAAGCGAAGTCCTACACGTTCAAAGAGGTCTACTATTCGCCGGTCAGCTCTGAGACTGCGGTCAAGCGCCTGCGCGACGCCAAGATCGACTCGTGAGTTGCACTTCTTCCACAGCTGATTGGTCGTCGATGGCAGCCATGCAGGTTCAAGCAGCAACCGCTTCTTAAAAATGTCATCCTGAACACAGCGAGGGCGGCAGGGGAACGTAGTCGAAGGACCTCGCGTAGTTAGCATCGACCACGGCCTCGATGGAATTTTCCATCAGGACTGCGGGCTGAGATCGCTGCACGCAGGTTTGTCGTGGAGCTCTCGCGGAGAACGCACAGCCCTATAATGTCCCGTCGTCCGGAGGAACCTTGAAATTCTTCATTTTTTCTCTTCTGCTAGGTACTGCTCTCGCCCAAGTTCCCCTTAAGCAGCAGCTTCTCTGGCAAAAGCTGGATGCCACCATTCACGACGTAGATCGCAATCTCGAGGGCGTGATGGGCGTCGCCGTTCAGGATCTCACCTCCGGTCAAACGCTGTTCTTGCAACCGGACGAGGTTTTTGCGCAGGCCAGCACCATCAAGATCGCAGTCCTCGCCGAGCTCTATCACCAGGCACAGCAGGGCAAACTCAAGCTGACGGACCTCTACACCGTTCAGAAGTCCGACTTGGTACAGGACAGCGACATCATGAACGGCCTGACGCCCGGCGTCACCAGCATCACTCTCCGAGACCTCGCCACGATGACGGTGGCTGTCAGCGACAACTCGGCCGCCAACATCCTGATCGACCGCGTTGGCATGGACAACGTCAATGCTCTTCTGAATTCACTGGGTCTTACCCATACTCACCTGCGTCGGAAGATGATGGACCTCAAAGCAGCAAGTGAGGGGCGCGAGAACATCGCAACCCCGCGCGAGATGATGACATTACTGGAACAGCTTTATCGGGGGAAGGTTCTCAACAAAGAAATGACAAATGATTTCTTCACCATGCTCAGCACGCACAAGGACAGCTGGATCCCGCGCGATCTTCCCGAAGGCGTGAGAGCTGCTAACAAGCCCGGATCCCTGGAAGGCGTGCGCAACGATTGCGGCGTGATCTTCGTTGAAAATCGCCCTTACATCCTCTGCGTGATGACCGCTTACCTCCGCAACGAACGTAGCGGGGAAGAAGCTATCAGCAAGATAGGCCTGGCAGCCTATCGCATATTTGACCGCATCGCACGTGCCAGCGAATACGGCCGCGTGATCTCGCCCGCCAACAGCGCCAAGCCGTAAAATGGAAGAGCCGTAGACCACGAATAGCCCAGAGCCCAAAGCCCAGAGCCAGCAAATGACCATCCGACGCATGAAAACCTACACCGGCGGTCAAGGCTACGTGTACCAGTATTATTTTGTCGGCAAACGCCCTGCGCCCCACGGCACCCTCGACACTCCCGCCACCGAGTACATCTTCGATGTCACCTCCGACCGCAAGACCACCTTCGCGGTCAGCGTCCTGGTCGAACAGAAAGCCCTACAGGCCTGGACCCAAACCCACGGCCGCGCTCCCAGCGAAGCCGAAGAATATGGCGCAGCCAAAATGCGCCTCTTCAAAGCCTTCGACGAAGTCGAAGACATGTTTGCCCAAGGCCGCCATCTGGTGGTCGACACCCGCGCCCTCGAAGCTGCCTTCTCGACCCTGGGAGTCGACTAACTCGGCTGTAATCAAAGGTCTCTCCACCAACTCCCACGCAACCTATTGAAAACACGGACCGGGTATCCGATGGGAGTTGCTCTCACAACCACCCCAAAGGGGTGGCCCGTGCTTAGTACCTTGTGACGTGCATCACAGGCACTTGTGGTCTCTCCAACTGCTTCTGCACCTTTTGCAAGGCAGACTATAATCACCTTGGCGCGCAGGGACAGGAGACAAGCCCTCCGCCAGTGGCCTTCTAAACTTCGTTATGTCAATCTTTTGGCTTCGAGTCGCGTTGGGATTCTACGGCGTAGGTCTGCTTTACGCCCTGATCGCAATCACCCGCACCAGCGATCTGCTCAACCGTGTCGCCCTGCACGCCTCCTATCTGGGCATGATCTTCCATTTCGTCTCGCTGACCGAAGGCGTCCTGCTGACCGGCCACGTTACCGTGGCGATGGTACACAACTCGGAGTCGCTTCTGGCTTTTCTGATCATGGCCGTCTTCATGATCACTTACTTGCTTTACAAGACGACGTCTCCTGGCATCATCGTATTTCCGATCGTCTTTCTGTTGACGTTCATGGCCGCAACCCGCCAGCAGCCGTTCCTGATCATGTCGCCGGGAATGCGCACCAGTTGGCTGGTCGCGCACATCAGTCTGATCTTCACCGGGTATGCCGCGCTCGTCCTCAGCTTCTGCGCCAGCCTGCTGTATCTGGTCCAGCAGCACTCCTTGAAAGCAAAGCGCTCCAATGGCATTCTGTCCCGCTTGCCGGCGCTCGAGGATATCGACCAGATCGGCTATCGCTCTCTGCTGCTCGGCTTCCCCTTCATGACGCTGGGCCTGGTGGCCGGCTCCGTGGTTGCAGAGAGTACTTACGGCCGGGTTGATTTCCAGGACCCGAAAATCCTGCTGTCGCTGCTGATGTGGGCAGTGTACCTGGTGATGGTTTACACGCGCTGGATCGCCGGCTGGCGTGGCCGCAAGGCCGCAGTGCTGGCGAGTGTGGCGTTTGCGGCCGCCGTCGTGGCCTGGGCGGCGAACTACTTCAGCGCGATTCACAGGTTTGCTTCGTCATGAGATTTCAGCTCATCGGCGTGAATCACAACACGGCTCCGGTCGAGGTGCGTGAGCGCCTGGCCATCCCCGAGTCGCGCTTGCCCGAGGCCTGCAAGAAACTCGCCGAGCACCCCGGCATCGAAGAAGGCATGATTCTCTCGACCTGCAACCGGGTCGAGATCCTGGCCAACACGAAAAATGGCGCAGGTGCCGACCTGCGTGGTTTTCTACAAAACTATTTTCATCTCGATCACGCCGAACTCGACCGGCACCTCTACGAGTACACCGAGCAGGAAGCCGTCCGTCACTTGTTCCGCGTGGCGGCGAGCCTCGATTCGATGGTAGTCGGCGAGCCGCAGATCCTGGGCCAGGTAAAAGAAGCTTATGCCACCGCGCGGGCCGTTGGTGCCGTGCGCGCGCAACTCGACCAGTTAGTGACACGCGCGTTCGCCGTGGCCAAGCGAGTGCGGACCGAAACGGCCGTGGGATCGTCTTCAGTATCGATCGCCTCGGTGGCCGTCGACCTGGCGAAGAAGATCTTCGGTAATCTCGCGGGCAAGCACGTCTACCTGGTCGGCGCCGGAAAGATGAGCGAACTCGCTGCCCGTCACCTGATGGCGCATGGCTGCGCCTCAATCTTCGTCGCAAACCGCACCTACGATCGCGCCGTGAGCCTGGCTTACAAATTCAAGGGCCAAGCCATCCACTTCGAAGATTTGCACAACACCTGCGACCGCGCCGACATCGTCATCACCTCGACCGGCGCGCCTCACGCCATCTTCCGCCGTGAGCACGGCGAAGCCTTCCTGGCTCGTCGCCGTAACCGTCCTATGTTCTTCATCGATATCGCCGTCCCCCGCGACGTCGATCCCGCAATGAACAGACTGGACGGCATCTTTGTTTACGACATCGACGACCTGCAGCAAGCCGTTGCCAGCCACGTTGCCGACCGCCGCAAGGAAGCCGAGCGGGCCGAAGCCATCGTCACGCTGGAAGTCGAACGCTTTCAGGCGCGCCTTCAGACGCTCGACGTGGTTCCGACCATCGTCTCGTTACAAGATCACCTCGAAACCATCCGCCAGGCTGAGATCGATCGCGTGCGCGGCCGCCTTGGCTCCATGACACCCGACCAGGAGATGGCCGTCGAAGCCCTCACTCGCGGCATCGTCAACAAGATCATGCACACCCCGATCAGCACCCTGAAGTCAGCCGCCCGGGACCCTGAAGCCACCACGGTCATCGACCTGGTGCGTCGCTTGTTCAACCTGCAGGAAAAGCGCTTAGTAAAGACGCCGGATGACGGAGAACAAAACTGATGGCGAGTTTGCGCATTGGTTCCCGGGGCTCCCAGCTAGCGCTCTGGCAAGCCAACCACATTTCAACTCTGTTGCGCGCACAAGGCCATGAAGTCGAACTCGAAATCATCAAGACAACCGGCGACAAGATTCTGGATGTCGCCCTTGCCAAAGTCGGCACCAAGGGCATGTTCACAAAAGAAATCGAAGAAGCTCTAGCCGACGGCCGGGTGGATTTGGCGGTTCATAGTCTGAAAGATCTTCCTACCGAACTTTCAGCGGGCTTCGAAATCGCGGCCATCACCAAGCGGGAGAATTCCCAGGATGTCTTCTGCTCGGTCCGCCACAAGAGCATCGACGACCTTCCCCAGGGAGCGCGCGTGGGCACCAGCAGCCTGCGCCGCCAGGCACAACTGAAGGCATTGCGCCCCGATCTCGACATTCATCCTTTGCGTGGCAACGTAGACACGCGCCTGCGAAAACTGGCGGATGGTGAATATGAAGCGATCATCCTGGCGGCCGCAGGCCTGAATCGGCTGGGCAAGACGGATCTGATGAAACAGCTCATTCCAAAAGAAATCATGTGTCCCGCCGCCGGCCAAGGCGCCCTCGGAATCGAAATACGTGCCGGCGACGCCGCAACCCGCCAGCTTCTGGCTTTCTTGGACGACCCGGCCGCGCGGGCCGCGACCACTTGTGAACGTGCTTTATTGAACAAACTAGGCGGAGGCTGCCAGGTCCCAATCGGCGCCGCCGCCGAAATCCGCAACGGACGCCTGCACCTGGACGCCATCGTCGCGAATCCCGACGGTTCGAAGATCATGCGCGAGTCTCGCGACGGCGACGATCCGGAAACGCTAGGCAGCGAAGTCGGCGAAACTCTGCTGCGTCGTGGTGGGGATGCGATCCTGGAAGAAGTCTACGGTCGCGGCTTCGCCGTGCCGCAACAACCGTGAACCCGGAGAGAGAATTTGCCTGCACAGAGTGTGGAGCGACGGGCGTTCCCGCCCCTCGGCCCGAAGGGGCCTCTCAACCAGTGCAGCAGCGAGTAAGTGAACGCCAATCCCACGAGATGAACTGCGGATAGCAACTGAGCGCATCACCAACGCGCAAGATCCCAGCCCCGCGAGGGGCGGAACAGGATAGCCCGGGGCGTAAGCCCCGGGGAAGCCGCCCAAGAATGACGAAGTCCCGGAGGGACGACAGAAAATCCGGCAAGCATCCGCTCAAGGGCTTCCGCGTCCTGGTTGGCCGCGCTCGTCATCAGGCCGGCGGCCTCTCGACCGACCTCCGCAAACTAGGCGCAGAGGTCATCGAAATCCCCTTCATTGAAATTCGAAAACCCCGTTCCTTCCGGCTGCTCGATACAGCCCTCAAGAATCTCTCGACCTACGATTGGTTGGTTCTCACCAGCGTGAATGGCGTGGAAGCGATGTGGGACCGTCTGTCAAAACTGCGCCTGACCAAGAAATCCCTGAAGCATCTGAAGATCGTGGCCATCGGCCCCGCCACGAAAAAAGCCATCGAGAAGCGCTCAATAGAAGTAAACGTCGTCCCCGAAGAATACGTCGCGGAGTCGGTCGTAAAAAGTTTGCGAAAGCAAGTAAAAGGGAAGCGCGTTCTGCTTGTCCGCGCCAAGGTCGCGCGCGACGTGATCCCCCGGGAGCTGCGCAAAGCCGGAGCGCAAGTAGAAGTCGTAGAAGCTTACGAAACCGTAATTCCGAAATCGTCACGTACCCGCCTGCGCGCCGCGCTCAAGAACCAAAGCAAACGTCCCGGCGTGATTACCTTCACGAGTTCCTCCACCGCTAAGAACTTCGTTAGGCTGCTGGGTGCCGCTCCCCCGGGAAAGAAGAGACCGCCGCAACTGGAAGGCATCACCCTGGCATCCATCGGTCCTGTAACCTCAGCAACCCTTCGAGAACTAAAACTTGGTGTCGACGTCGAAGCTAAGCAGTACACGATCCCCGGGCTGATCCAAGCCATAATCGCCAGTTCTCGTCAGTAGCATTCAAAGCATTCACGGCACGTGTTCTCCCGCGACTGCCATCCCGAAAATGTAACCCTCTCACTTCCCTCGGTGATACAGATCACTGGTGGCTGTCGACTCGTGCCTTAGCCTTTACCTTGGCCAATTGTTTTCGACACCGGCGACAGCAAAAAAGTGAGGAAACCATATAGTAAGCGAAGTTTATCACTCGTTCTTGTTTGTATTTTTATTGCCGAAATGGCTGCTCTTGGAGGCCTGTATGACCAAGTGAACGACATGGAGTACGGGCAAAAGGCTGGTCGTCGGCTTGGCGTCGCAATCATGTCACCCCACTCGCCCTGTTCTCGAACGTAAGACCTATCTACGTGGAGAGCTTTGGGGACGATACGATTCCAAGGAAATTCAGTCGATGATTGTTTCGTCCTTGGTCGAAGCAAAACGCTTCAAAGTTACCGAAAATCGGGAGCGAGCCGACACAGTCCTCAAGAGTACAGCACGGGAGAAAACATCTCAGGAAGTGCACGCCCACGGAGAGGGCCCGGCGGTGGGCGGTTCAAGCGGAGGCTATCGCAGTAGAATGCACATCTGTTGGCGGCTTCGTCGCCTGCCACATGGGCAGCAGCGACTCCTCCGTGAATAGCGAAACCATCAATGAAGCAAGAGTCGCCGTTCGCTTGGTTAACCCCGATGGTGGTGTGATTTGGACGAACACACAGGAGAGCAAAGGAGCCAAGTACAAGGGCTCGAGTGCTGATGTCGCTGACACGTGCATAAAGCAATTGCTCCGTGACGTTGAAAAGCTGTTGAACAAGAAGCAGGGAGAACCAAACGCCCCTGCGACCAGCGGCGCGCCGAACCACTGAAACAGCGGGCTCATCGCACTGACCGAGCAAGCTGCAACATTGCGTCCCGGTTTCTGGGTCGTGCCCGCCGCCCGCTTACGGCTTCAACTCACAACTGCAATCCGCAGGCGGCACATGCGCCCTTAAGAAATCCGACACGCGCTTGTAAGCGTCAATCTGATTCTCCACCCGCGCGAACCCATGCCCCTCGTTCTCGTAGATCTTGTAATCCACGACGCCCCCTTGTTTCTTGATCGCCTCCACCACCTGCAGCGTCTCCGATTTCGGACACCGCGGATCGTTCCCGCCCGCCAGCAGCATCAAGGGAGCCTTGATCTTGTCCACAAAAAAGATCGGTGACCGATCTTCGAACAACGCCTTGTTCTTCACCGGATCGCCCATGGTCGCCAGATCCATCTCGCGCAACACCGGGTCTTCGTTTTCAATCTCGGTGAAGTAATTCACGAACGGCACCATGGGTACCCCCGCGGCCCACACTTCGGGCGCTTTGGTCACCGCCATCATGCTCATGTAGCCGCCATAACTTCCGCCCATGACAATTAGTTTTTTCGGATCGACGTATCCGGTCTGCTTGATCCAGTCCGCGGCCGCGATCACATCCTGCAGATCGCCGCCACCCATATCGAACAAGTTTGCCTGCTGAAACTCTTTCCCGTACCCCGTCGAGCCGCGATAGTTCGGCGCAATCACGATGTATCCCTGGTTGGCCGCGTGCTGAATGAAGCGGTTAAACGAATTTACGGTCTGCGACGTGGGCCCGCCATGCACGTAGACAATCGCCGGGTGCTGTCCATTGCGCGGCAGGTTAAATGGTACGTACACGAATGCTGAGATCGTCCACTTCCCATCTTTGCTCGGGTAATGCACCAAGTAAGGCTCAACCATGTCCTCCGACCGCATGCCAGCAATGAGCGAATGCGTCACCTGGTGCGACTTCCCAGTGGTCGCCTGATAGACCCACAAATCGTTCGGTGAACCGGGCCCGTTGTGGTGGTAGAGCAACCGCGCACCGTCCTTGCTGAACGCTGATGCTTTTCCTGAAGGCTCGTTCACTCCCTTGGGGAGCGGAAGGGAAGTGGTCTTCCCGGTCACGAGATCGTGCACAAAAATGTCTGTGTTGCCATCGACATTCGCTGTCCAGGTGACGCGCTTGCCGTCAGGAGAGAATTCGCCGCCATTGATCTCCCACTTGTCCTTGGTCAGCCACGAAATTTTCTGGCTCGCGATGACAAACAGTCCGACGTTCTCGTACCCATTTTCGGCATTCGAGGTAAGCAGCAGCTTCTTCCCGTCGGGCGAGAAATCATTCAGGCTGTAGATCTGCTCGCCATCATGTTGAGTCAGCAGCGAGCTCTTGCCGGTTGCGACCGCCGCCACAAAGATGTTCGAGTCCGTCCCCTTGGCCTGGTGCTGGGTGTAAGCGATCCACTTCCCATCCTTCGACCACACCGGCGCCACATTCATCTTGTCCTTGGGAGTGTCGGTGGTCAGGTGCTGCACCTTCCGCATCACCATGTCGAACACGTCGATCTCAAATACCGACGAAGTCTTCGGCTTGACCATGTACGCCAAGTAGCGTCCATCCGGCGACCAGGTCGGATCTTCCTCCGCGATCTCGCGTGTGTTGGTGAGATTTACCACTTGTCCCGTCTGGGGCGAGACGATAAGGATGTCCCACTGCTCATCGCCGTCGTAATCCGACTGGTAAGCGATCCACTTCCCATCGGGCGACCAAGCCGGAGCCGTCTGCCGCTGATCGCTGACGGTCAGTTGCGTTGGCCATCCGCCCTCGGCCGGCACCAGCCACAGATTGTTGCGCCCGCTGATATTCGAGACGAAAACAACGGTCTTCCCATCCGGCGACCAGTCCGCCCCTCCCACCTGCCGCGTCATGAAAAGCTTCTCGATGGAAAGATTCTTCTCGACGGTCCCATTCGGCTTGCTGGCAATTTGCTTTGGATCGGAGACAGCTTGCGGGACAGGCAAAGTCTGGGCAGCAACAAGAGTGCTCATAGGGATAGCCATGGCCAATGCGATCAGGACGCGCATGAATCTCCTCGGGAGTTGTTCTGGAAAAGTCTAGCAGACGACAGTCCGCGCCCGGTGTGCTGGACTTCGTCGCGGTAGCTATACGACAATCGCAAAATGAGTGCCCAGCCCAACATCAATCTATGGACGACGGCCGAGCATGCCCTCGAATATCTGCGGCGCGCAGATTCCATCCCGCATCGAGTGGAGGGCGAGGCTGCGCTGCTGGAATTTCTGCCGCCCGCGCGAAGCGCATCCTGGATCTTGGAAGCGGAGCTGGCAGGCTTCTCGGGTTGTTGAGTGTGGCACGCCCAGAAACGAACTTCGTCGCACTGGATTTCTCCGCAACCATGTTGGCAGCGCTCCATGACCGCTTTGCGTCCGACGCCCGTGTGACCATCGTCGCCCATGACCTGAATGATCCATTGCCCGCCCTTGGCTTGTTCCATTCAGTGGTCCCCAGCTTCGCCATCCACCATGTTCCCCACGACCGAAAGCGACACCTGTGTCAGGAGATCTTCGATCTGTTGACGCCGAGCGGGGTGTTCTCAATCTGGAGCATGTCGCTTCTCCGACCATTGACCTTCACCATGAGTCCTTGAGCAAGCTCGACCTTCGACCCGGCGAGGAAGATCCTTCGAATAAGCTACTGGACCTTGAAACGTAGCTCTGCCGGTTGCGCGAGATTGGTTTTGAGAACGTGGACTGTCACTGGAAGTGGCGTGAGTTAGTCTTGCTCGCCGGAAGCAAGCCAAGCCCATAGCTTGATTGATGGTTCTGTCCAGCGCCGAGTGGGCGCACGAAATTCGCGCGGCAGGAGCGTACTGCGAGTCTTACGCCTTCGCGCCTTTATGCACCTCGACCGTAGTCCAGGTCTTGTCCTCCGCGTGGCACAGTGGTTCGATGGGACAGTCGGCACACTTGGGCTTGCGCGCCAGACACAAATTCCGCCCGTGATGGATTACCTGGTGCGAATAGAGAATCCAGCGCTCCAGCGGAATGATCTTCATCAAGTCCTGCTCAATCTTAACCGGATCATCGTTCTGCGTGAATTCCCACCGCCGCGAAATCCGATGCACGTGGGTATCGACCACAACGCCGACGGCCTTCTTGAACCACGTTCCCAGCACGACGTTCGCGGTCTTGCGCGCGACGCCGGGCAGAGTCAGGATGCTGTCGATCTCGTCCGGCACCTGTCCTCCAAACTCGCTGACAATCTTCTTGGCCGCGCCCACCACCGACTTCGACTTGTTCCGAAAGAATCCGGTCGAGCGCACGTCCGGTTCGAGTTGCTCCGGCGAAAGCGCCGCGAAATCCTGCACCGTGGGATACTTCGCAAACAAAACCGGCGTGACCCGATTCACGTTCGCATCGGTCGATTGCGCCGAAAGAATCGTAGCCACCAACAATTCCCACGCACTGCGATGATGCAGCGCGCAAGTCGCCTCCGGATACAACTGATCGAGGTGACGCAGGATCGCGTTGACCCGCTCGGGCGCGATGGGATCGTAACCTTTGCGCCGACCGCCCCGACCCTTTCCGCGCTTGATCGGCGCCGACGAAACCTTGCCTGCGCCTTTGCCGGCAGCCTTCGTGGCAGGCTTCTGGAAGACTGCCCCCTTGCTCTTGGCCCCGCTCCGCGAGCCCCGACTAGCCTGTCCGCGAGCCACCGATCGCGTTCCCTCGTGCCGCCCCGACTTCGCCGGCTGCCGCGGACTCACACCCCGTGCCATACAGTTCTCCTCAAAGTGAACGTAGATGGTAGCAAAAAGCAGTCGTCGGTCGTCAGTTATCGGTTACCCGTGGGAATGTCCGATTAGCTTGAAGCTGGGTTGCCCTGCACGCCTTCGGGACTACCATCACACAACGCGCGGCCATCTCACCTCTGCGTGGCCTTTCTCCGCGCCTCTCTGCGGTTAGGAGCTCTCTTCACATAAAGACTTTAATCGCAAAGCACGCCCAGCTCACGCGAAGAGCGCAAAAAAGACCTGACACGTAAGACCCGACACCTGAGAACCAAGACCCAAGACCTGATTTTCTCTGCGACTTTTGCGAATTCCTTGGTGACCTTTGCGGTTAAAAGCTCTCGGCTTTGGTGGGAGAAAAACGGCCAGCACTCCCAGAATCGTCCCACCGATTGACGCCATCCCCAGCGCCCGATACTCTGGAGACGAATCCAAGGAAAACCAGTGGCCGTGAAATCAATCCAGCTCGGGCAAGTCTGGCGTCAGGACTCCAATGGCCAGGACTACCTCGTTACCAAGGTCTATAACGAAGTCTTCACACAATACGCCGTTCTGCGTCCAGCCGAAGTGAACGCCCCGGACGCGCCCACCGTGAAAGTCAAGGTGACAAAAGGTGGCAACGGCGTCTCGCTTCCCGGCTTCACGTTTACCCAGGAAGGTTCGTTCTAGCCAGTTGGAGCGACGGGAAGCCTGCCCTGCGGAGTCGCAGCTCTCGCCCGTCAAACTATGGGATGGCAGGGCGACTCAGAACGTAATCACAAATGACCGAAAAAATCCTCGCCCTAGTCTTCGTCTTCATCAAGTCCGTAATAGGTGTCACCGGCTACGCCGGCATCACGCTGTTGATGGCGATCGAATCCGCCTGCATCCCGTTGCCCTCCGAACTGATCATGCCCTTCGCCGGCTATCTGGTTTACGAAGGCTCCAAGAAACTGCTCTGGGTCGCCACCGCCGGAGCCGTAGGCTGCAACCTGGGCTCACTCGTGGCGTATGAGATCGGCTTTTACGGTGGACGTCCCCTGGTAGAAAAGTACGGACGATGGATCCTGATGGGCCGCCGCGAAATCGACTGGGCAGACCGCTTCTTCCAGCGTTGGGGACAGACTGCGGTCTTGATTGGCCGCCTGCTTCCCGTGATCCGCACCTTTATCGCTCTCCCCGCCGGCATCGCCCGAATGCCCCGGGGCAAATTTCATGTCTACACCTTCCTGGGATCGTGGCCCTGGTGTTTCGCACTGGCCTATTTCGGCATGAAGCTTGGCGAGAACTGGCGCAGCCTGGGCAAATACTTCCACCAGTTCGACCTGGTAATCGGCATCGCGCTCGCCGTCGGCCTGATTTGGTTCATCTGGTCGCACTGGCAAAACCGCGTGCGCGCGGCTGAATAAGCGAACCGTCTCAAAACGATTCGCGCCTTCCTTTGTGTCCCTTAGGATTGTTAGGGGTTTAAGACTTCCTTGGCGACCCGAGCGCTTGAGGTGCGGGTCACGATTCGCCAGGCCGAACCAGCTGCGACCCCACAATCTGCCATCTCCCCTCCCGCCTGCACACAACATCCATATAAAGGTACCGGACGGAAAAGTGTCGACCGCCAGCCTCGACCTCATCCGATTCTGATCCGTGCACGATCGCCATCTCTCCAAACAACCGAATGCGCCGCCCCGTCGAGACAATCGACGGATAACGGGCGGTTCCCGTCCGCAGATTCTCCAGCACCTCCTGCTTCGAGAAGGCCTTGCCCGATGCGTCATACTGCACGTAATCCTCCGCAAAGATTCGCGACAGCCCATCAAGGTCAGCGCTCATCAAAGCTCGGTCTCCGGCTTCAAACAACGCCGTGATCTGTCGCTCATCATCCTCGTGAGCCATCCAACCTCCTGCGTCGGCCATCAATGCTTTGCTTTGACGCCGACCCCACCCAAAGTGTACAAGCATGAAACTCACCAGGAGGCCGCATGACTCGCGTGAACAAAATCGCATCTCTTATCGTCGCGCTGGCGCTCTCAGTTCCAACCGCTGTCCATGCCCAAACCAACGCACCCACTGACAAGCCCTTCGTCGTCGAGTACTACTACAAAGCCCGATGGGGATTCGCCGATGAATTCCTGAAGCTCTTCAAGAAGAATCACTACCCGCTGCTCAAGAAGCAAGTCGAAATGGGCCGCATGGTGAAAGTCTGGATGGATCAGCCCCGCTACCACACCACCGAAGACGGCCGTTGGGATTATCGCGTCACCATCGTCTTCAAGAACGCGACCGTGGCCAACGAAGCCTTCGACGAAGACGCGCTCAAAAAGCAGCTATTCCCCGACCAGGAAGCCTACCAACACGAAGAACAGCGCCGCTTCACGATTCTGGAAGCCCACTGGGATTTGCCGGTCAAGACTGTAGATCTGGACACAAAATAATCGGCGGCCGTTTCATCTATAACTTTGCCCGCCCTGTCATCCCGACCGTGCGGAGTAGAGGGACCCCGTGCCCGCTTGCGGTGCCACCAACCCAGCAGAATTTTTCTCACGGACCGATGTGAGACACC